>Ga0182024_10009680_pt1 | contig 19859 bp, 16 predicted proteins | sample P32metaG_FD_120480 | JGI IMG/M metagenome (GOLD analysis project Ga0182024, IMG submission 120480) | Permafrost microbial communities from Stordalen Mire, Sweden - P3-2 metaG (Illumina Assembly) | ecosystem: Environmental > Terrestrial > Soil > Wetlands > Permafrost | place: Sweden: Stordalen... | reverse complement strand
GCAAGCTCGGCGGCCAGGCCCAGGTGCCCGGCGTCGCCGGCACCTGGAAGGATTTGACCGACAGCGTCAATTCGATGGCTGGCAACCTGACCGCCCAGGTCCGCAACATCGCCGAGGTGGCCACCGCGATCGCCGGCGGCGACTTGTCGCGCAAGATCACCGTCGACGTGCGCGGCGAGATCCTGCAGCTCAAGGAGACGCTGAACACCATGGTCGATCAGCTCAACCGGTTCGCCGGTGAGGTGACACGCGTGGCGCGCGAGGTCGGTACCGAGGGCCGGCTGGGCGGCCAGGCCAACGTCCCCGGGGTCGCCGGCACCTGGAAGGATCTGACCGACAACGTCAACTCGATGGCCGGCAACCTCACCGGCCAGGTCCGCAACATCGCCGAGGTGACGACGGCGGTGGCGAAAGGCGACCTTTCCAAGAAGATCACGGTCGACGTCAAGGGCGAGATTCTCGAGCTCAAGAACACCGTCAACACCATGGTCGACCAGCTCAATGCCTTCGCGTCCGAAGTGACGCGCGTGGCGCGCGAGGTTGGCACCGAGGGCAAGCTCGGCGGCCAGGCCGAAGTGCCGGAGGTTGCCGGCACCTGGAAGGACCTCACCGACAACGTCAACTTCATGGCCTCGAACCTGACCGCCCAGGTGCGCAATATCGCCGAAGTCGCCACCGCGATCGCCGGCGGCGACCTTTCGAAGAAGATCACGGTCGACGTGCGCGGCGAGATCCTGCTGCTCAAGGACACGCTCAATACGATGGTCGAGCAGCTTCGCTCCTTTGCGGCCGAGGTGACGCGCGTGGCGCGCGAAGTCGGCACCGAGGGTCGGCTGGGCGGCCAGGCGGTGGTGCCCGGCGTCGGCGGCACTTGGAAAGACCTCACCGACAACGTCAATCTGCTCGCCGCCAACCTCACCACCCAGGTGCGCAACATCGCCGAAGTCACCACCGCCGTGGCGCGGGGCGACTTGTCGCGCAAGATCACCGTCGACGTGAAGGGCGAAATCCTCGAGCTCAAGAACACCATCAACACCATGGTCGACCAGCTCAACGCCTTCGCCGGCGAGGTGACGCGGGTCGCCCGCGAGGTCGGCACCGAAGGCAAGCTCGGCGGCCAGGCGCAGGTTCCCGGCGTGGCCGGAACCTGGAAGGACCTGACCGATACCGTGAACTTCATGGCCGCCAACCTCACCGAGCAGGTCCGCGGCATCGTCAAGGTGGTGACCGCGGTCGCCAATGGCGATCTCAAGCAGAACCTGACCGTGAAGTCGAAGGGCGAAGTCGCGGCGCTGGCCGATACCATCAACAACATGACGGAGACGCTGGCGACCTTCGCCGACCAGGTCACGAGCGTCGCCCGCGAGGTCGGCGTCGAAGGCCGGCTCGGCGGCCAGGCCAACGTGCCCGGCGCGGCCGGCACCTGGAAGGATCTGACCGGCAACGTCAACCTGCTGGCGGCCAATTTGACCTCGCAGGTGCGCGCGATCGCCGAGGTGGCGACCGCCGTCACCAAGGGCGATCTCACCCGCTCGATCCAGGTCGACGCCAGGGGCGAGGTGGCGGAGCTCAAGGACAACATCAATACGATGATTGGCAATCTGCGGCTCACCACCGACGTCAATACCGAGCAGGACTGGCTGAAGACCAACCTTGCCAAGTTCACCAACATGCTGCAGGGCCAGCGCGATCTCACCACGGTCGGCCGATTGCTGCTGACCGAGCTGACCCCGCTGGTGAACGCGCATATGGGCGTGATCTACCAGGTCGAAAACGAAGACAGTCCGCAATTGCGCCTGCTTTCGGCTTACGCGGGCGACGGCATCTATCCGCATCAGCCGATCGTGCAGCTTGGCGAAGGCCTGATCGGGCAATGCGCGATGGACAAGCGCCAGCGCCTCGTCGCCGACATCCCGTCCGATGCGGTGCCGATCAACTCGGCGTTGCTGCGGGTGGTGCCGAAGAACCTCGTGGTGCTTCCGGTCCTGTTCGAAACCCAGGTCAAGGCGGTGATCGAACTCGCGTCGGTCAGCGCGTTCACGACCTCGCAGATGACATTCCTCGAGCAGCTCACCGACAGCATCGGCATCGTGCTGAACAGTATCGAAGCCACCATGCAGACCGAGGGGCTCCTCAAACAATCCCAGCAGCTTGCCGGCGAATTGCAGACCCAGCAGCGCGAGCTGCAGCAAACCAACGAGCAGCTCGAGCAAAAGGCGCAACAGCTTGCCGAACGCAACGTGGAAGTGGAGCGCAAGAACCAGGAGATCGAGCAGGCGCGGCGTGCGCTCGAGGAGAAGGCGACCGAACTGTCACTGACGTCGAAATACAAGTCCGAGTTCCTCGCCAACATGTCCCATGAGCTGCGTACGCCGCTCAACAGCATCCTGATCCTGGGCCAGCAGCTGACCGAGAACCCGGACGGCAACCTGACCGGCAAGCAGGTCGAATTCGCCCGAACCATCCATGGCGCCGGCACCGACCTGCTCAATCTGATCAGCGACATTCTCGATCTTTCCAAGATCGAATCCGGAACCGTCACGGTGGACGCCGAGGAGATTCTTACCTCCAACCTGCTGGACACGGTGGGACGCCCGTTCCGGCACGAGGCGGAAAACCGCCAGCTGTCGTTCAACATCGAGCTCGACCCCAACCTCACGCGCAGCATCGTCACCGACTCCAAGCGTTTGCAGCAGGTGCTGAAGAACCTGCTGTCCAATGCCTTCAAGTTCACCGCCGAGGGCGGCGTGAGCCTCAAGGTTTCCGGCGCCCTCGGCGGCTGGAGCAACGAACATCCGGTACTCAACAGTGCTCCCGCCGTGATCGCGTTCGAGGTGTCGGATACCGGCATCGGCATCCCGCCGGAAAAGCAGAAGCTGATCTTCGAAGCGTTCCAGCAGGCCGACGCCGGCACCAGCCGCAAATATGGCGGCACCGGTCTTGGTCTTGCCATCAGCCGTGAACTCGCGAGCCTGCTCGGCGGCGAAATTCACCTTCGCAGCGCCACCGGCAAGGGCAGCGCCTTCACGCTTTATCTGCCGCTGAAATATTCCGGGCCGACCGTAGCGCCGCGCGTCAATTTGGCCCCCCAATACGGCACCACGCCGATGCTGCAGGTGGCGACCCAGGAGCGGGTGATCGAGCAATTGCCCGACGACCGGCTCAATCTGGAACCCGGCGACACCATCCTTCTGATCGTCGAAGACGATCCGCATTACGCGCGGGTACTGATCGATCTGGCCCGCGACAAGGGGTTCAAGGTACTGGTGGCCGCGCGCGGCGCCGAAGCGCTGGATCTCGCCAAGCAGTTCCAGCCGGCGGCGGTCTCGCTCGATGTGTTCCTGCCCGACATGCTCGGCTGGACTGTGCTGAGCCAGCTGAAACACAATCCGCTGACCCGGCACATCCCGGTCCAGATCATCACGCTGGACGAAGACCGCCAGCACGCGCTGGCACGCGGCGCGTTCTCCTTTGTCAACAAGCCGACCACGACGGAAGGCGTCAGCGCTGCGCTGTCGCAGATCAGGGAATACGCCCGGCCACGCCGCAAGCGGCTGCTGATTGTCGAAGACAATGCAGCCGAACAGCTGAGTATCCGGGAACTTCTCGATCACGACGACATCGAGATCGTGACCACCGATACCGGCGCGGGCGCCCTCTCCACGCTGCGCGACAACCCCTGCGATTGTGTCGTGCTCGACCTGCGCCTGCCCGACATGAGTGGATTCGAGGTGCTGGACCGGATTCGCAACGACGGCGAACTGGCGAATGTGCCGGTCGTGGTCTTCACCGGGCGCGAACTGTCCGCCGAGGAGGACGCGGAACTCCACACCATGGCGCGCAGCATCGTGGTCAAGGGCGTGGAATCGCCGGAACGCCTGCTCGACGAGACGTCACTGTTTTTGCACCGTGTGATCACGGAATTGCCGATCGAGAAGCAGCGAATGCTCGAGAAGCTGAACAGTTCCGACGAGGATCTGGTCGGCAAGACCGCGCTCTTGGTCGACGACGACGCCCGCAACATCTTCGCGCTCAGCAGCGTGCTGGAGCGGCGCGGCATGAAAGTGCTCACCGCCACCACCGGCAGCGAGGCCGTCGCGCTGGTACGGTCAAGCCCGGAGATCGCGATCGTCCTGATGGATATCATGATGCCGCAAATGGATGGCTACCAGACGATAGGGATGATCCGGCAAGATCCGTCGTTCGGCCGCCTTCCTATCATCGCGTTGACGGCCAAGGCGATGAAGGGAGACCGGGAGAAATGTCTGGAAGCCGGCGCCTCCGACTATCTGGCCAAACCGGTCAACACCGAACAACTGCTGCTCGCCATACGCATGTGGCTGCATCGCTGAGCACGATGATGGATCATGAAAAGGTAAACATCCTTCTGGTGGACGATCAGCCGGCCAAGCTGCTCGCCTATGAAGTCATCCTGAAGGAACTTGGTGAAAACCTCGTCGTCGCGGCGTCCGGCCGCGAAGCGCTCGAGCTCCTGCTCAAGAACGAAATCGCGATTATACTGGTCGATGTCTGCATGCCCGAGCTCGACGGGTTCGAGCTCGCCGCCATGATCCGCGAGCATCCCCGTTTCCAGAAGACGGCGATGATCTTCATCTCGGCGATTCAGGTCAGCGATATCGACCGCCTGCGCGGTTACGAGATGGGCGCCGTCGACTACGTTCCGGTGCCGGTCGTGCCGGAGGTGTTGCGGGCAAAGATCAAGGTCTTTGCCGAGCTTTATCGCAAAACCCGGCAGCTGGAGCGGCTCAACGCCGAACTCGAAGACCGCGTTCGCGCGCGCACCGCCGAGCTTCAGAAATCGACGGCCCAGCTTGTCGAAAGCGAGCAGCGCCGCAGCATGGCGATTGCTGCTGGCAAGATGGGGTCGTGGGACTGGGACTGGCTCAACGGCGACTGGATGTGGGACGAAGGGCAGTACCGGATCTTTGGCGTCGCCCCGCAAAGCTTCGAGGTGACGTCCGCGAATATTCAGGCGCTGCTGCATCCCGACGACGTCGATGCGCTGCGCGGCATCGTGTCCGCCTTCACCGAGGGAGCGCGATCGTCGGAGACGGAATTCAGGATCCATCGACCGGACGGCGAGATGCGCTGGTGTGCCGCCACCGCGGCAGCGACCATCGACGGCAAGGATCGTGTGGTCCGTGTCAGTGGCGTGACGGTGGATATTACCGAGCGCAAGCGCGCGGAAGAACGCCAGAACCTGCTGACGCGGGAGGTCGACCATCGCGCCAAGAATGCGCTGGCGCTGGCGCAATCGATCGTTCGATTGACCCGCGCCGACAACGTCAAGACCTATGTCAATGCCGTGGAAGGCCGCATCAACGCCCTCGCCCGCGTTCACACTATCCTGTCCTTGTCGAGCTGGCAGGGCGCCGAAATCAGCAAGCTGGTCGATCAGGAGCTGGCGCCGTATTCCATGAGCGACCAGATCAGGCTGTCGGGCGCCGAGGTGGAGTTGCTGCCCGCGACCGCACAGACGCTGGCGCTGGCGCTGCACGAGCTTGTGACCAACTCAGCCAAATATGGCGCGCTCTCCGCGCTTTCGGGACAATTATCCATCGGCTGGGAGAGTGAGGACGACATCCTCGCCCTCACCTGGAAAGAGACCGGCGGTCCGCTGGTCCAAGCACCGACATCGCGCGGGTTCGGGACGAGAAGCCTGATGGCAAGCGTCGAGTCGCAGCTCGGTGGCCAGGCCTTGTTTGATTGGCGTCCCGAAGGCCTGATCTGCAGACTATTGATCCCGCTGCCCGGCAAAACGCCGATCCCGGAGCTGAATGACAGCTACCGCCCCGGCGCTTCCGGCAGCTCATATCAGCGGGTGTCCGGATAAGAGCACGCATATGGCCTCCTGATCCGCCAAAAACGTCACGGCAAGGAAACCCGAACAAGGGGAAGCCCAGCACCGCTACGTTCTTCAACAACTCAAGCTCGATGTTGGCGGCACCAAGAATGCGATGTCTATCTCGGAACCCGTCCCGGTAGCAGGCGTTATCGCTTGTTTATCCGGGTGCTCGAAATGGCTTTGATAACCGTTCGTCCGACCGCAGCCGATGTCGCCATCGCGGACTGGATTGCGGCGCACACCAATCCTCCGACGGAGGAAGTCGCCGAAGCTCTCACGTGGGGAGCGGATGGGCATGTCTTGTGTGCCGTGGTCGCGGCATGGTGGCTCTTTACGCGCCGCCAAGGCCGTTCCTGACGTCGCACGGCCGACCATGTGCTGCTGACGACACTCGTCGCGTCGGCGATGCCGCATTTGTTCAAGGCCGTGGTCGATCAACAGCGCCCCGATCGGTGCACCGTGCGCGGCCACTGGCGTGGCGTGCCTTTCTCCGGAAGGCGGTTGGATGCCTTTCCCTCCGGGCATGCCGTTCACGTCGGCGCGCTGGCATCTGCCGCATCGAGATTGCCAAGGCCGCAGCGCAACGCGATATGGCTGCTCGGTAGCGGCCTGGTCGCAACCCGGATCCTGCTGCTGGCGCATTGGACCAGCGATGTTCTGGTGGGGCTTGCGATCGGCGCCGTCACAGAGCGGTGGCTGCGCAGGTTTACGGGCTATGGCCGCGCCATGGACCGGAAAGGATCGGGCGGTCGGTGCGAGGCGTGTCATCATGAACATGCCGCTTGAGCCTTCCTGGTCCGATATCGCGATCCGCCTGGCGCTGACCCTGCTGGCAAGCGCCATCATCGGATTCAACCGCGGCGCGCGCGGTCATGCCGCGGGGTTCAGGACCACGATCCTGGTTGGGCTCGCCGCTTCAGTCGCCATGATCCAGGCCAATATTCTGCTGCCGTTAGGCGGCAAAACACCGGGATCGTTTGCCGTCATGGACCTGATGCGGCTTCCGCTCGGCATCCTGACCGGCGTTGGCTTCATCGGCGGCGGGACCATCCTCAAGAAGGGCGACCTGGTGACCGGCGTGACCACGGCAGCGACCTTGTGGCTGATGACCGTGATTGGCCTCTGCCTGGGCGGCGGCCAGTTGATCCTCGGTACGGCGACCACCGTGCTGGCGGTCCTTACGCTTTGGGCGCTGAAGCGGGTCGATGTCGTCATTCCCCGCGAGCATCGCGCCAGGCTGGTGGTCAGTTGCGCATCACAATGGAACGTGCTGGAGGAGGTTCCCAATCTGGTCGCGGCCATGAAATACCGTGCTCGCTTTCAGGAGCAGCTCCGGAGCCCTGGTTCGGAAAACACAGACTACACCTTCGAACTGTCCTGGCGGCGCCCCGAATTCGCCAGTCCGCCGGTCGAACTGCTGCAGATGATCGACCGCCGCTTCCCAATCAAGTCATTCGAACTCACCACCGACAACGGCCGATAGATGTTGCTGCGGCTGGCATCGCTGCCGATGCGGCGAAACCGCCGCAGGATGTCGCCCTGCCGGTCGATGTGACGTTGCGCATCAACGGCGAACGCAAATCGCTCAGCCTGGACGCACGAACCACCGTGCTGGACGCGCTGCGCGAACATATCGGCCTCACCGGCAGCAAGGAGGGTTGCGACCATGGCCAGTGCGGCGGTGCGGCTCGAACAGCTCGAAATCTAGGTCGAGGGGCGTGTCGCTTCACGATTGCGAGTTGGATCGTTGCGACGCTGTTGCGCCCGGGTTCAGGTTCGGCACCACGACCAGCCGCTTGATCTCGCCATTCTTGTAGGCTTGCAAAAAGCTTTCATAGTTCCTGATCGACACGCAGCCGTTGGAATCGCCGTTGGGTCCGAGCATGTAACTATGGGCGAGCAATCCGGATCGTCCGAGCGTATCGCCGCCCCCCACGGGAAGCATGCGAAGCGCCTCGACGCCGTGAAACAGCCGTTCGCGTGGCTTCAGGTCATAGACGCTCGGCGGCGTCGCTCCAACCATATGCTCGCTGACGTGTTCCGGGTCGTCCATCAAGCGGCCATATCCCGAATGCGCCTCGAGTTTGGAGCCGTTCGGCATGTAAACGGCGTGCGCGGAAATATCGTAGACGGCGGTGAAATTGTCATAGCCAAGCGAAGCAAGATTCGGCCCGCGCCCTGCCAGCAGTCCGCCATCGGGGGCGAGCGAGGCCAGCGTGATGCGGGCCGGAAGCAGGTCAGACAGTCTCTGCAAAAATGTGCGATCTTCGGGCTGAGCAACAGGAGCAGGAGCGCTGCTCTGCGGTTCGAGGTCCGCTACCACCGGACGCGACCTTGGCAGGGGAATGATCGTGGACTTCGACGGCGCGGGTTCCTCGGCGGGCGCAGGCTGCTCGACGAGAGCGGACCGCCAATCCTCAGCTTGCAGTTTCCGCGCAAGCCGATTTTTGGCTTGCTCGATTTTGAGATCGAGTTCGCGAAATACCATCTGGCTCAGGGAGCGCGGCTGGATGCCCGAGGCAACCGGATCGGTCGCCGATCCAGCGGAGAACCGCTCATCGAATGACAGGGTGGGCTTATCTCTCAGAACGGCGGGTTCGGGGAGCGACGCTACGGCATCGTGGGTATCGCGATCGGCGATCCAGGCGGCGGCTCCAGATGCCACGGCGACGGCAGCAAGAACCCCCAGCATCCATTCGGATGACGGAGTTCTGCGACGCGACCGCGGCCCGTCAGCTATCACCGTGGCGTATGCCATCCACCCCCCGCCTCGACGCCTGGATCATTCCCCGCCCCCGCAGGGATTCGTCGAAAAGCCGGCCCCATCATGGGAGCCAAAGTGAGGCATTATCGAGACAAGCGCCCCGGCCGAGGTCCTTTTGGCCGCGGAAAACGCGACAATCCCCCAAAACTATCAAATAGTATCGATCTTGCCGCGGGCCGGTCAAGGGGCGCTTACACCAATCCCGGAGGGAGATCGGGTGATATGCCCGTTACCCGCAGCGCAAAAGCCTGCACGAGGAAGGGTCTGCGGAGACGCCGGCCCCGGATTTCCTGCCGCCAAGGCCCGCCGGCAGCCCTAATTTCTCGGCAACCCGGCCACGGCCCGCCGATGATCGAGAACCCTGACGTCGGACGCCAGATATCGCTTGCGCTCTGCAAGATATCCGACCCAGTTCCGGAACATCACGGCTGCCGCGACCGAAGGCTCGGTCAGGACATCCGGCTGAACAACCAGCTTAGGAAATTTGTCGATGAGCGCCGGCTCGCGCCTGGTCAAGGCGCCAAACCGAAATGCCTCCAGGGCGGCCGTCGTTGCCGCATCGAAATATCCTGCGGGGATGCACGGATAGACTTCCTGTTCGCCAGCCAGATACCGCCGAACGTCGCGCACATATTCGCGTTGCAAGGTCAACGCCTCGTACTCCGGATGACCCTGGAAGAAAATGAACTGGCTGGGTTGCTTCCTGGCGAAGATGTCGACGCCGGCGCCTTTCGACACCGACAGCATCTGGTAGCCTCGTGCCCTGATCTCGGTTTCGTCCAGCCCGTTCAGGCGCGAGTGGGATATCTTGAACGAGGACGGCAGATCCTCGGTCAGCCAGCTTTCACGTACCTTGGAACAGTCGTAGATGCCCGAGCACTTTTCCGGCAAGCGTCGGCGCTCGATGCCGTCGAGGTGCAATACCGCGGCGTGAGCCGCAAGGCAGGACCAGATGGTGGAAAGCGTGTTTGCCTGCGCCCAATCGATGATTTCGGTCAGAGCCGGCCAATAGGATTCCTCGGGAAGCGACGGCGCACCCGGCTCGGCTCCGGTGACAATCAAGCCATCGACCTTCGTCCGGTAGAGATCGTCGATACTGGAGTACTGGCTCTTGATGCGAATCGCCGCCTCCGGCGATCGCTTGACGCCAGCCAGCGAAAAGCAGCGAAGCCGGAACGGAATATCTCCCGCGCCCTTGTTCAGGAGCAGCCTGAACTGGCGCTCCGTGGCCTCAAGCGCCGCGTCCGACACGTTGTTGACGAGCCCGATCTCGATCACCGCGCCGGGTTTCAACCTTTGCTGCGCGGCGCCGGCGCTCGATCCGGAATTGTCAAAGCGGATGGTCATGTGACCTCCACGACGTTCGGCGCCTTGATCCGCCGGGATTTCGGGCACGCGCGCTCGAGTGCCTGATCGATATCTGCCAGGATGTCGTCGATATGCTCGATCCCGATCGAAAGCCGGATCGTCTCCGGCAGGACACCCGCCTGGCGCTGTTGTTCGGCAGACATTTGCCGGTGGGTGGTCGATGCCGGGTGACAGGCAAGCGATTTGGCATCACCGATATTGACGAGCCGGGTGATCAGTCGGAGGGAGTCATAGAAATCCTTCCCGGCCTGCAGCCCGCCCTTGATGCCAAAGGTGAAGAGCGACGAGGCGCGTCCCTTGAGCAGCTTCTGGACCAGCTGAAAATACGGGCTGTCCGGGAAGCCCGCATGATTGACCCATGCCACGCGCGGGTCGCGCCTCAGGAAGGCTGCGACCTTTTGCGCATTCTCCACATGCCGCTCCATCCGAAGCGCGACGGTTTCAATGCCTTGCAGCAAAAGGAATGCGTTAAAGGGTGAAAGCACCGAACCCATGGTGCGCTGGTAGACGCTGCGCGCGCGCTGGATATAGGCGCTGGCTCCGAACTGCTGCGTGTAGACCATGCCGTGATAGGATTCGTCAGGCTCGTTGAAGGTAGGAAAGCGCTCTGGCTGCTGCGTCCATGGAAAGCCGCCGCTGTCGACGATCGCGCCGCCGAGTGTCGTGCCATGACCTCCGAGGAACTTGGTCAGGGAGTGCACCACGATATCGGCGCCGTAGTCGATCGGCTTGAGCAGGATCGGGGTGGCCACCGTATTATCGACCACCAGCGGGACGCCGTGGCGGTGGGCTACCTTGGCGAGCGCCTCGATGTCGCAGACATTGCCGGCCGGATTTCCAATCGACTCGCAAAAAACCGCCTTGGTATTTTCGTCGATCAGCCGGTCGATGGCATCCGCTTGGTCGCTTTCCGCAAAGCGGCAGGAGATGCCCTGGCGCGGCAATATGTGCGCCAACAGCGTGTGCGTCGTCCCGTAAAGCTGGGGGACCGACACGACATTGCCGCCGGTGTCGGCCAGATTGACGATGGCGAAATGCAGTGCCGCCTGTCCGGTGCTGACCGCAAGCGCACCGATCCCGCCCTCGAGCTCGGCGATCCGCGCTTCGAGCACAGCCGTGGTCGGGTTGGCGATCCGGCTGTAGCGATAGCCTTCGGTTTCCAGATTGAACAATGCTGCGCCGTGGTCAGCGCTGTCGAAAGCATAGGCGACCGTCTGGTATATCGGAACGGCGACAGAGTGGGTGGTCGGATCGGGCTCGAAGCCGGCATGAATTGCAATGGTCTCATCACGCATGTGCTTACCCGTGCGACCGACGACGCCGCCTAAATCCGACCGGCTGCACTTTCAATGTCTCCTTTGGCAACGGTGAGTGCATCGAGCAGCGGACCATAATCGACGAAATAATCCTGAAATTAATAGTAACTTTATTGAGATTTAAGTCAATTTACATTCACGGCCGCCGATATTCAATGCGCAAAACGAAGCGAAAAACCGTGACTAAGGTCTTGGTGGGCGCCAGCTTATTTCATGGACCTGCTTGCGGATAAATTCGTCAAGCCCCGCCGCTGCGTTCCGCGGGAACCAGGTGGCGTGGCGCCGCGGCGGCCGGTGGTGCGACCATATGACGTTGTAGTCGGCTCGCGACCGGGCGGCTGCTTGCCGGAAGCGTTTCAATATTTCGCCGGGCGCGAGCCGCGCCGACCCGGCAACCGACCTGGTCGCGAGAATGTCACAGAAACGAGATCATAAAATCGCGAACCACCGCCGATGGTACCCCCTGAAGATTACCGGAGGCGCCGACGCGCACGACGAGAATCCGCAACGGACTGCCGGACCCGATCCAGGATTTCGCCGATGCTGACGGCGATGCGGACTTTCATCGTGTCGTTGAAGCTTTCTTGCCCTGTCAATCGTCGCGCCAAGACAACCCATCGAACTCGCTGTGCACCTCGTCGCCCCGCCGCGTAGGCTTCCAGGTGCCGCGATCCGCAGCATTGACCATGTATACAGAAAAACCTTGTGATATCGGCCGGACATCGGATAATTGGACGACGATAAGGACAGGGATCTACCGAAACATGACGATACGATCAACCATTTTGTCGGAAATGCAGAAAATCGCGGTCCGGCAGAACCGCAGCATTGGCGTCCTCACCGACGATCTGACCCTGCTGGATTCGGGATTCGACTCCCTTTGCTTCGCCATTCTGGTCGCTCAGCTTGAAGACGATTTGGGGCTGGATCCGTTCAGTTCCGAGCAGGTCGAATTCCCGGTGACGCTGGGAGATTTCATCAAGCTCTATGAACATGCCGCGCAGCAATAGATTGAACTGCGGCGTGACCGATCCAGTCCAGGCTGAAGCCCAGGCACGCCACCATGAATAAGGTCGTCATAACCGGCGGCAGCCGCGGTCTTGGACTCGGCATCGCCCTTGGACTGGTGAGCGCGGGTTACGAAGTCATCGCCATTGCGCGCAAAACCACAAACGAATTTGCCGCGGCCGCCGAGCGGGCCAATCAAAATTCGCCTGCCCTGCACTTCGTCCCGTTCGATCTGAGCGAGGTCGATCGCATTCCGGATCTCGCGAAGCGTTTACGCGGCGACTTTGGCGGGATCTATGGCCTCGTCAACAACGCGGCGATCGGCACCAGCGGAATTCTCGCAACCATGGGCAACGACAGCGTCGGCGGCATGGTGCAACTCAACACGGTCTCGCCGATCATTCTCACCAAGTACATGGTCCGCTCGATGATGACGCATGGTCAGGGACGGATTGTCAATGTCTCCTCGATCGTCGGATTCACCGGATACAGCGGACTTTCTGTCTACAGCGCCACCAAGGCGGCGCTGATCGGCTTCACCAAATCGCTGGCGCGCGAAGTCGGCCAGCTCGGCATCACCGTCAACGCGGTCGCGCCCGGATTTGTCGACACCGAGATGACGGCCTCGCTGCAGGACGACCATCGAAGCACGATCGCGCGCAGAAGCGCGTTGCGACGGATGCCGGAAATCGCCGACATCGCCAACGCGGTCGAATTCCTGATGGGCGAGAAGTCGCGCAACATCACCGGCACCGTCATGACGGTCGACGCCGGCGGCACGGCCTGAACAGAACGACCGGCGGTCGCCGTTACAGTTCCAGCTCCTTCGCCACGCCGGACGGCCAGGCGGAGAGATCGGTGCCGTGGGTGTGGAACATCGCGACGGCCAGACGGTCCATACCGAAGGCGACACAGCCGGTATGTGCAACTTCGCCGGCCGAATCCACGATGTTCCAAGTGGTTCCGAAATGCTCGCGATGGTAGTTGAAGCTCATGCACGCGGTCGGGCTCTCTTCCGACCGCAGCGCCACCAGCAACTCGAACTTGAGCGACAGCTCGACCTGGCTCACCGCCTTCATCTGGCCAACCCTGCCGAAGAACGGGTCGCTGGCGTGATCGACGCGGAAGCTCAGCCCGAGGCTGCGCGCGATGTTCTGCGCACGCACCATCCAGCGCTCGCGGAAGCCTGATACGTCGTCCGGGCTGCCGATGCAGACATATTCGCGCATCCGGAATGACTGAAGGCGATCGAGATGAGGCGACGGCTCGCGGCGGAAACAGTCGGCCGCGACGTCGAAGCGCAGGCCGCCGGCGGGAAGGGGGCCGCGGCGGGCCGCGATCGGATAGACGGGATAGCAGGCGGCCGGCGAGAGGACCAGATCCGCCGGGGACAGCGACGTTGTCCAGTCACCGCCGGCGGCAAACCGGCTGACCGCAGCGTGGATGTCGCGTTCGGTGCCGTGCAGGCCGCAAACACATCCGAGAAGATTGGGAAAGCTGTTCAGATAACCGGATTTCTCGAGTTGGCTTCGACTCATCACCGGCGGGAACCGCATCACCTCCGTGCCGGGGTCGCGGTGGCGGGTGATCAGCGCCGTCAGCCGTTCAATCACTTCCTCGTAAAGGGCGGTTCGCGCGTAGACCCCGTCCGCCCCCATATTGTGGAACAGGGTGTCGCGGAGGTGATCGAGTGGATCGGCCGGCTGTGGCGCGCCGGCGGGCGTCAGGGTGGAAGTCGCTATCGTCATGTTGATATGCCTGCATCCATCGGTTGTGCAAAAACTCGGCCTAATCCCGCAGTCGGCTGGGTACGCCGCTCATCAGGCTGGCGGTCGCGATATTGGCAAGGATCCGGTCGTTGTTGATCATCAGGGGTGACGACAACACATCTCGCAAATTCCGGCCAACGCTGAACTCTCCGTCGTTGCGGTAACCCGACAGACCGCAGGTTCGCATCGCGTGCATGACGGCTTCGACGGCGAGTTCGGAAGTCTGAACCTTGAGCAGGTTGATCGAAGACTGGAATGCGACCGAGCCGAGTGCCTCGACGTCATGCTCATGCGCGGCATAGGTATCCATGCTGGCGGTGATGATGGCGCGCAGCTTGGTCAGAGACAGTTTGGCCGCGGTGAAATGCGCGGCTCCGGGCGGCAGTTGTCCGCCCGCTCCGCGCGCCGCCTTGCGAATGAACATCTGCGCGCGTTCGACCGCGGCGGCGGCAATCCCGGCCCAAACCGACGACCAGGACAGATGCGCCACCGGCGTCATGGTCTGCGCATGAATCTTGTCGTAGCTTTCGGGAAAGACCTGCTCGGCGGAACCGGCGGCCTTGAGCCTGAAGCCCGCGCTGCAGGTGCCGCGCATGCCGAGTGTCTCCCACTCCAGGGTTCGCTCGAGCGTGTAGTTGTCTTTGACCAGCGCCACCAGCACCTGATCGGATGCTGCCGCGTCGGCGGCGCGCCGGGCGATGGTGATGAGACCGTCGGCCTGCTCGCCATAGGAGATCACGGTGGCATCGCGGACCAGCGTGATGCCCGCTTCCTTGCGCTCGACCGCAGCCGCGCTGGAACGAACGTTGCCGCCGCCCTGCCCTTCGGTGGTCGACGACGCCAGCAGCATCTGCTCCGCCACCAACCGGCGCATCAGCGCCTCGTGCCATGCGCTGCCGCGACCGTGCCGCACCAGGCAGGCGACCTTGATCTGATGCATCGCGACGATCATGGCCGTCGATGCGCAGGCTCGACCGAGCGCATAGCACATGTCGGTGACGTCGAAGATGGTGCCGCCCTCGCCGCCAAACTCGCGGGGGATCTGGACGCCGAGCAGCTGGTGAATACGGGCCGCATCGATCGCGGCCTTGGGAAAGCTCGCCGCGCGATCGACCTCCTCGGCATCCGCGGCGGCCACGGCAGCGACCTTCGCGGTCCGCTGCAAAATCGTCTCAGTCAGCGCATCGGGCTGCTGCATGTGAATGATCGACATGATTTCGAAGGCTCCTTGTTACAAACCACGCATGATGCGCCAGGGCATTGATTTCTGTCGCCGGACCAGTTAATAATATTAAGTTAAGGATTTAATTCAAACGGGTCGAGTAAAATCGGGGCGGATGATTTCCTCTTTGATCCTGGTGGTTAATTCGCGGCCCTGTCGCGGCTTGGCAGACCACGCTACCCGCCTTGTCTTTGGGCCGATCATCGATCTGCAATGCTTAACGTTTAATAGCTGAAGTGGATAGAGGAATGCACGCAAGTTCTGATAGTGAAATTCGCGGACGGCTGCTCGCGCTGGTTACCACCATTCTCCGGGACAGCTCGATCGTGGTCGATGTCTCGCCGGGCTCGCGGCTGTTTGACACTGGTTTGACATCGATGGACATGGTCAAACTGATGCTCGAAATCGAGGCAGAGTTCGATCTGACCATTCCGCAGGCCGATATCACGCCGAAGAATTTCGAGACCGTCGACACGATCGAGCGGATGCTTTTGAAGCAAACCCAGGTGAGCGCGAAGTAAAAGGCGCGGGAGGCCCGGGGCAGGCTGCGAAATGTTCAGGCCGCTGTCGTCGTCCATGCCGGCCTCCTCCCGGCGCCACACCAACTATAACACGCTCGCCGCCGGCTAAAAGGGGCTCCTGCCGGCCCGGTTCCGGGATCTGGAACCTTGGCGGATTGCCGCTTGCGGAGCGCGACATTGCGTCACGGCGCGACCAGCCGAAATGGTCGCGTGCGCGGGTAGCTCGTGCCCGCGGCCCGGTTGCGCGCGATCTATCTCAATAGAGTGAAGGATGATAATGGCTATCGACACAAATGCGCGTGACAAGGCACTGAGCGAGCGGTTTGCCTCGGTGGACCTGGCGTCAATCGCCCCATAGTCTCTGGAATTCCATGGCGCCGAATGACAATGCAGCCGACCGGCAAAGTCACGCTTCAATCGCTCCTTGAACGCAGCAATCAACTCGATCGCCGCGCCTGCTTTGCCGCGAACGGCAGTGTACGATTCCGTGACGTCCTGGTCGGCAGCTGTTTTTCCGACCAATCCTGCAACTTCGATGGCCGCTCGGTATTTCTTGCGACGCCCGATCAGCTGACGACCGTGATCGCAATGATCAAGCTGGACGGTCATGCCAGCCGGGTTATCCTTTGCCCACCCGATGTCGATCCCAAGCAATTTGCGACTATCGTGGCTGCCGGACAGGTCGACATCATCGTGTGTGGCGAAGACACTTCCGATTTCGAACAGCTCGGATTGCCGGTGGTATCCGCGGGTCCCGAACTAAAGCCGCGGGGCCCGTCCCCGGCCGAAGCGAGGCACACGGAATGGGTACTGCTGACGTCCGGAACCGGCGGAATACCGAAACTGGTCCTGCACGATCTGGCCAGTCTGATCGGTGCGATCCAGCCGCGGGTCGAACCCGTCGACACCGTGGTGTGGGCGACCTTCTATGACATTCGACGATATGGAGGACTGCAGATTTTCCTCCGCGCCATCGTCACCGGGACTTCGATGATCCTGTCCCAGGCGGGCGAGCCGGTCAGCGCCTATCTGGCACGCCTTCAGCAAAACGGTGTAACGCATATTTCCGGGACGCCGTCGCACTGGCGATGGGTGCTTCTGAGCGGCGTCGCCAACATGATATCGCCGACCTATGTGCGGCTGTCCGGTGAGATCGCCGACCAGAGTATTCTCGACGCATTGCAGGCTACCTACCCCAATGCTGCGGTATCCCACGCCTTCGCGTCGACGGAGGCCGGCGTTGGATTCAACGTGATCGATCGCAAGGAAGGATTTCCGGCGACCATCGTCGAGGCGCAATCCCCCGATGCCGAGGTTTGGTTCAGGATTGTCGACAACTCGCTGCAGATCCGCTCGAAGCGCACAGCTTCACGCTATCTTGGCGACGATCAGCCTGCGATCATCGGCCCGGAAGGCTTCGTGGACACCGGGGACATCGTCGAATTGCGGGGCGATCGCTATTACTTCATCGGCCGACGAGGAGGCGTAATCAATGTCGGTGGCCAGAAGATCTTTCCGGAAGAGGTTGAAAATGTGATCAACGGTCATCCGGCCGTTCGCATGTCGATGGTTCATGGCCGGCGCAATCCGATGATGGGCGCATTGGTGGTCGCCGATGTGGTGCTGGAACGGACGTTTTCGGATTTGCCCGAGAAAGAGATTGCGAAGGAAATCCTCAATCGATGCCGGGAAGCCCTCCCTCCACACAAGGTGCCGGTCAAAGTCAGCTTTGTTCCAAACCTGAATGTATCGGCGGCAGGAAAATTGTTGCGCTAGCCCGCCCGACCGGAAAAAGAGCGGCCGGGTTCTCCACTCTTTCAGGGTTCGCCGGCCTCGACCAGCCGATCCAGGATCAGGGCCGTCCGCAGCGTGACATTGGCGGCATACAGATAGCGCGGTTCCTTCACGGCGCTGTCCAAGAGCCTGATCGCGAGCTTCCAATGATGCTCCTCCAATCGTTCCGGCGACAGGCGGGACAGATAGGCCGCTGCGTCCCCAATCGTCGCCAGTTCGGTCTTCCCGTCGGCAAAGGCCAAGGCAATCGGCAGCGCGGTCGTTTTATCCAGCAACAGCAATATCCTCTTCCATCCAACAGCAAATCAACTCACCACGGGGATGACGCGAATGTCATAAGCCGATGCCATGGTGCGGCCGAGCACCGGGTCTTCCATTTCCATTTCAAATCGCGAGGCGGGCCGAATTCCGCCGATCGCCGCAAACGTTCCGCAGTACATGACCGTATTGGTCGCAAGCTCGGCGCCGTATCGTCCGATCAGGTCGGCTGGCGGCCGCATCGCAGACAGGTACCCCTCCTGGTATTTTTGACGCCTGCCCTCGATCGTGGCAAACGAACGGAGCACCAGCTGATCCCAGTGATCTGCCACCTCGACCAGAGGCCACAGCGTGCGACCCAGCGGCTTTGCGCAGAGCTGCTTGGACAGGGCTATCCCTGTGGTCTCGGCCTTCCGATCGGTGTGATCGGACCCCATGCCAAGCCAGAGCCCGTCGGCAAGTGCGAGTACGACGGGCTCCACCTCGCCGGACGTGTCGGGGCCGAGCACTTCAATGAAATCGGCCTGCGTGAGATTGGAGGAGCTGTTTCTGTAAAACACCGGCATGCTGGAAGGGCGCGGGACTCCAATCGCCGCCAATTCCTCAATATGGTGACGTAACGCGGCTTCGTCCCGCCCGGTCCAGCCGGCCACGATCAGGGCGGCCGGATCGACATCCATTTGGTCGTTGCCACGCCGCGAACAGCGGTGAAAAGTCAGCATGGGCACCTCATCCCGGCGAAAAATACCTTGCAACATAGCTATGTGGGTCGCGTCGTGGCAATGCATCAAAATCCGTTCCATCATGGAAGGCCGCTGGTGTCCTTCGAGGGACCGGCACTGGCCCGTCCCGCCGCGGCCATAGGCTGCCGGTGGACCCGCACGGATCGCGATCGGATATTCGACAGGGGTTTAAGACCAAGGAGACGATATGGCCGTAAACAAGGAACACAAGGAATTCCACGCCGTCGATATGTCCGCCGGCTGGGAAACGCCCGCCGGATACCCCGCCGGAATTGAGCAGAAGATATTGTCGGGTGCCCTCGACGAGGCGAAGAAGCGCGGCACCCGGTCGCGCCTCCTGCGCTTTGCGCCGGGTGTCTATACCACCAAGCCATTCGTGCACGAATACTGGGAAGAGGTTTACCTGGTTTCCGGCGATCTGACGGTCGGCAACGACGAGCGCGGCGGCGGTGGCATTCCGTTTGCGCCCAACACCTACGCGTCGCGCCCGCCCGGCGCGTATCACGGGCCGTTCAAGTCGAACAACGGGTGCCTGCTGTTCGAGATCCATTATTACGACCCGGTATAAGCGCCCTGGAGCGTGCTGAATTCGCTGAAGACCGACCGCGACGTGCTGGCCTATCCGCCGAAATTAGTATTCACGCCGACGCTGGACGCTTATCGCGACGTGCTGTTCGGCTCGGCCTCGATCCTGCCTAATCTCGTCAGCAGCATGATCATTTCGATCGGGACCACCATCATCACCATGCTGATGGCGATTCCGGCAGCTTACGCGCTGGCACGGCTGCGCTTTCGCGGCAAGAGATTCGCAGGGTTCTACGTGCTGGCCACCCAGATGCTGCCCCCTGTCGGCATCATCATCCCCTACTTCCTGATCCTGCGGAAGATCGGCTGGATCGACACCTATCAGGGCATCATCCTGATCTATCTGTCATTCTCACTGCCGTTCGCGATCTGGCTGCTGGTTTCCTATTTCGAGGATATTCCCCTTGAAATGGAGGAAGCCGCCTATCTCGACGGCGCGAGCCGGCTACGCACGCTGTGGCGGATCATCATCCCGCAGGTCCGCGGCGGCATCGCCGTCACCATCGTGTTCGTGTTCCTCAATGCCTGGAACGAGTTCCTGTTCGCGGTCGTGCTCAGCGGCAACACGGTGCGGCCCGTCACGGTTGCGATGTTCAACTTCGTCTCCGTCGAACAGACCTTGTGGGCGAAGCTGGCGGCTGTCTC
>Ga0182024_10009679_pt1 | contig 19859 bp, 19 predicted proteins | sample P32metaG_FD_120480 | JGI IMG/M metagenome (GOLD analysis project Ga0182024, IMG submission 120480) | Permafrost microbial communities from Stordalen Mire, Sweden - P3-2 metaG (Illumina Assembly) | ecosystem: Environmental > Terrestrial > Soil > Wetlands > Permafrost | place: Sweden: Stordalen... | reverse complement strand
GAGGGATGACGGGCTGTCATGGCGTGTCGGCGCTTGTTTTCGAGTGCAGGTTCATGCGACTTTGTTGCTTCGTGCCCGCCCTGATCGCAATAACCACCTGCCAAAGCCAAGCAGCCGGTCCAATGGGCCGGCGCGGCCAAGTCGTGCTGTCTCAGACCTCGTGTTGTCTCAGACCTCATGGGGTTGATTCGCGTTGTCGGCGCCGGTCTAGCCGCTATCTGATGAAATCTCAAAGAGAGTTGAGGAAGCCGCTATGAGATCCATTCGAAACAAAAAAGGATTGCCGTTTCTTGGCGCTGTTGCCTGCGTCGTCATGATGCTTGGGCGGGCCGTCGCAAGCCCCGGGTGCGATTATCTCAATGGTCAGCCCGAAAACGCCTACAACGGCTGTCCGAACGGCGGGCCGGGCGTGTGCGCCGATGTCGACCCAAGCATGTCGACGCCGGTCTATCCGTCGAATGGGCAAGGGGTGTGGTACAACAAGGATGACAAGATCACCGCCAATTGGAGTCCGACGGCCAACAACTCGGCGACTATGACGCTCGTAAATGAGCAGAACGACAGTTCGACCACGCTCTCAGATTCATCGGGTCAGATTAATGCCACGGTTTCTCCCGTAGGGCTGTTTCTCGGCGTTTCTTTCAAAAATACCGGCACTACCTCCGAATTTGTTCAAATAACCTGCACCCTCGCATCGCAACTTTCCGGCTACGCGATAACGGGGCCACAATTGACGGAATGTCCCGCCAACGGCACGCAGTGCAAGTTCGATACCATGGGCGGCCAATGGACCGTGCCCACGGTGTCGTACGCGGCCTATGACAACTCTCCGGCCAAGGAATCCTCCTCGGTCTGGGTGGGCATCGGCACCGGCGACGGCCTCGGCACGCTGTCCGGCGACGGCACCTTCGTGAGAATGGGCACCGAGCAGGACGTCGATGACCAGGGCAACGCAACCTATTTTGCGTGGTATCAACTGTACCCCAGCGACCCGGTCATGCTGCCGCCGGCACAATATCCGGTCCAGGCGGGCGACGTGATCTCCGCCGGCCCCGGTTGCAACGGCGGTCCGGCTTTTTCGTGTACGGACTGGGAGATCATCATCGACAATCACACCCAGCATTGGGTGTTCGATCAGACCTACCCCTATTCGTCGTCCGAGCTTTCGGCCGAATGGATGGTCGGTTCCGACATAACCACCAACAATGCCGCTTCCCTTCCGCAATTGGGCCCGGTCGTGTTCTCGGCAGCCACGATCGATGCCGGCATTGCCCTCGAGCTCTCGAACGCGGCCAATGCCATCAGTACCAGCAGAGGTGCGAACTCCTTGACGGCATGCGGTGCCTACATCTATGGGGCGGACCATGTGATCCTTTACATGGGACTGGGACCGAGTTGCGCGTCCGCTCCCCTTGCCGCCTATAGCCACGACCTCAATTGCGACGGCTATGGCACCTCGTCTGGCGCCTTGGCAGCGGCGAGGTTGCGGCCTGGCTGATGCAAGGCACCCAGATGCTGCAGACGGCCGTTCTCGGCACCGTGCCGAGCACCTGGTCGATCGTCGGCACGCGCAAATTTTCATCCGCCTGCTCCGCCGACATTCTCTGGCACGATGCCGGCGGCGATCTCGCGATCTGGTTCATGAACGGCCTGCAGGTCTCCTCGAGCGCAAGTCTCGGCAACGTGCCGCCCAACTGGAGCGTCTTTGGAACCGGCGATCTCAACGGCGACGGCATCGGCGATCTGCTCTGGCGCGACAGCAGCAGCGGCACGGTGGCGGTCTGGTTCATGAATGCAAGCCAGGTCTCCTCGACCACCACTCTCGGCGTGGTGCCGGCCTCCTGGAAGATCGTCGGCGACAACAACAGGGGAAACATTTTCTGGCAGGACACGTCCGGCAACCTCGCGGTTTGGGCGGTCGTCAACGGACAGATGCTGCAGTCCGTCAGTCTCGGCAATGTACCGAGCAACTGGATGATCGCCGGCCTGGGTGATTTCAACGGCGACGGTTACACCGACATTCTCTGGCGCGACATGAATTCAGGCACCGTCGCCATCTGGTTCATGAACGATCTGACGGTTCTTTCGACGGCGAGCGTCGGCGTTGTGCCGATCGCCAGCACCTGGAACATCGTCGAAACCGGCGACTACAATGGCGACGGCATGAGCGACATCCTCTGGGTCGATGGCAGCGGCAATGTCGCAATGTGGTTCATGAGCGGCGCAACGGTCGGATCGAGCGGCAATCTGGGTAATGTCGGAACGAACTGGTCCGTGCAGTCGGTCAACGCCGACTGACTGCCAGCGGACGGCGACCTACCGGCTCAGCATGACGTTGACGATGGCGGTGTTGCCGTCCTGCACCTTCTGCATGGCGGTTTGCAGCGCGGCTTTGAGCGCCTGCGGGTCGTCCACGCGCTCGCCGTGGAAGCCGAAGTGCGAGCCCAGCGTCTCATAGTCGGGGCCGTTGAGGCGCGAGCCGAGATGCATGTGTGCGGTTTCGGCGGCGCCGTCCGGATAATGATGGACGTGCCCCTTCTGCATCGCCATGTAGCCCTTGTTGTTGAAGATGACGATCAGGATCGGCAGGCCGTGCTGCTTCGAGGCGCCGAGCGCCTGGATCACCGGATTGTACAGGAAGCCGCCATCGCCGATGAGCAGCGCGACCGGGCGCTCGGGCGCCGCGAGCTTCATGCCGAGCGCGATGCCGGTGCCCTGGCCGAGCCCGCCGAAGCCGCGGAAGAAGCTCTGCGGCGTGGTGAAGGGCAGGTGCTGGCGCAGCGTCGGCCCGTGCATAATGGTTTCATCGACAAAGATCGTGTCGGCCGGCATGACCTCGCCGAGCGCGTCGATCAGGGCAAGCGGATCGATCGCCTTGCCGTTGCCGCGCGCCTTGGCTTTCTCTGCCTTGAGGCCGGCCATGACGGCGTCGTGCTCGCGCGACCATTTTTCGCGCCGCTTGTTCAGCGCATCGGCGTCGATGTTTTTCGCGGCGCGCGCGGCCTGCGCCAGCGCCTGCAGCGAGGCCGCGATCTCGCCTTCGAGATAAACGTCGGCGTGCAGGTTCTGATAGATCATATGGCCTTTGAACTGGTTGTCGTGGATGGCGACGATCTTGCCTTTGCCGGGGCGCGTGTGCGGCGGATACCAGGGCACGCGGCCGCCGGCGAGCAGGATCAGATCCGCATCTTCGAGGTGCTTGTAGTTGGCGACGCCGAGATAGAGCGGATGGTCGGTCGGGAAGTTGCAGAAATTCGCGCCGCGGCCCCAGGTCACTGGGATCGCCAGCAGGTCGGCGAGCTCGACCAGCGCCTTGAAGGCCGCGGCATTGCGGCCGGCCTGCTCGGCGACGACGATCGGGTTCTTGGCCGCGAGCAGAAGCGCGGCGACCTTCTCGATCTCGCCCGGATGCGCCTGCACGCGCGGTGCGGCCGGGACGTCGCGGTCGTTGGCGGGCGGCGTCCAGTCGTGCAGCATGTGCTCGAGCGCGACGTTGAGGTAGATCGGACCCATCGGCGTGCGCTGCGCCATCTCGCCGGCGCGGATCACGGTCTCGTAGAGCGTGTAGGGGCTTGTCACCGCCCGCGCCCACTTGGTGACGTTCTCGACGAAGCGCTCGATACCGCCGACGCTCAGCCCGCCATACCATTGCTGCTCGATGTCGAGCGCCGGGTCCTCGCCAAGCGTCTGGGATTCGCCCGACATGACGATCATCGGCACTTCGGATTGCAGCGCGCCGTGGACGCCCATGCTGCCCTGGAGAAGGCCGACGCCGGCGTGCACCAGCACGGCCTGCGGCCGGCCGGTGATGAGCGTGTAGCCGGTCGCCATGTTGACGGCGAGCGTCTCGTGCCAGCAGTCGATATAGGCCGGGCCCTGCCGGTTGCCGAGCTTCTGGCGCACCAGCGCCTCCCAGACCGGCGACCATTCCGAGCCCGGCGAGGACATGATGTAGTCGATCTTGAGCTTGCGGAATGCCTCCAGAATGGCCTCTCCGCCGTCCATGTAGTTTTTCATCTGCGGTCCCTGAGCTGGTTCGGCGCAACGTGCCGGCAGCGAACACCGAATTTGCGTCCGCTGCAACAATGCCGGGGGCTTGGAGCCAAGGACCGGATGCCAAGCCTTGAGACCAAGACTTGCTGACGAAGGCTTGCCCGCGCGTGCGTGCATCGCGCATAACGGGCCGATGCAATGAAGCGAGGGCCGTCCAAAAAATGATCGCCGCCGGCAAGAAATCACTTCGCAGCCCCGCCGCACTGGTCGAGGCGCGGCTGGCGCCCCGCGATCAGCTGGCGGCGCTGGAAGATGTCGCGGCGCGCTATGCGGTCGCGATCACGCCCGCCATGGCCGACCTGATCGATGTTTCCGACCCGCACGATCCGATGGCGCGGCAGTTCGTGCCCGATGCGCGCGAGCTTGACGAGCGGCCGGAAGAAAGCCGCGACCCGATCGGCGACGACACCCACAGCCCGGTCGAGGGCATCGTGCATCGCTATCCCGACCGGGTGCTGCTCAAGCTCGTCAATGCCTGCGCGGTGTATTGCCGTTTCTGCTTCCGGCGCGAGATGGTCGGGCCGGGCAGGGGAGCGCTCTCGCCGGCGACGCTCGCCGGTGCGCTCGACTACATCCGTGGCTGCCCGCAGATCTGGGAGGTCATCCTGACCGGCGGCGATCCGCTGGTGCTCTCGGCGCGCCGGCTCAAAGCCGTGGTGGCCGCGCTTGCCGCCATCGAGCACGTCAAGGTGATCCGCGTGCACACCCGCGTGCCGGTCGTGGCGCCGGAGCGGATCACTGCTGCGCTCGTCGACGCGCTGCGTACGCGCAAGGCGGCCTTCGTCGTGCTCCACGCCAATCATCCGCGCGAAATGACCGCAAAGGCCCGCGCGGCCTGCGCGCGCCTGATCGACGCCGGCATCCCGATGCTGGCGCAGTCCGTGCTGCTGCGCGGCGTGAACGACGACGCGGAAACGCTCGGCGCGCTGATGCGGGCCTTGGTCGAGACCCGCATCAAGCCGTATTACCTGCACCACGCCGATCTCGCGCCCGGCACGGCGCATCTGCGCACCGATATTGCGCAAGGCCAGGCCCTGATGCGCGCACTGCGCGGCCGTTATTCGGGCCTGTGCCAGCCGAGCTATGTGCTCGATATTCCCGGCGGCTACGGCAAGTCGCCGATCGGCCCGAACTATCTGAGCGAGGGCGGTCGCGCGATTGAGGATTTCAACGGGCGACGTCACCGCTATCCGCGGTGATCAAACAATCAATCAATCAAACATGCAGCTGCGTGCCATCACGAGCCGAACGCCCGCACTGGGCATCGCTTACGCCGCTTCGGCAAAGAACACCGTGGTCTCGAACTCATAGCCGCACGCTTCGCACGACCAGGTGTGCCGCACGCAGCGATCATTGAGATATTCGGACCAGTTGGGCGCCAGCATCCACGCGTCGCACTGGGGGCAATTGTTCTTGTTGGTTTCCAGACGCTCGCGGGAAGTGGCCTCGGCGTGCAGAGTCATGATCCTTCCTCCCTGAAGCAATCATCCTCCCCGACACCCACGAGCACGTTAGCCCAAGTCTGTGGCGATGGCATGACCAATCTTTGCCGCGACGGCGAACCTGGCGAGGAATGTCTGGGACGGAAAAACGGCGCGCGCGATTGTGCGGCGCAACCAAAGCCGCGCGATCTTCGCTGCCCTGCGGAACTTTTGCTGCACTACGGAACTTTGGCCGCGACGTGACGTTGGGGGCCATAGCAGGGGCAGCCATACCAGTGACGGCGATGGCGGGTGGTATTTTCGAACCAGGACGGCCGCTGGGCTCACTAATGGAGGGGACGGCAAAAAAAGGGGAGCGCGCAATGCGCACAAGGCTTGTCGAGCAAACCGCGCTGACGACGCTTCTTGTCGCCGCCTGCGTGACTTTTTTCCTTGCCGCCTGGGTCGTGCTGGCGCGGGCCGACAGCGCCGATGGCCTGGTTTCACCTTCCTCTGCGCCACGGGCCGACAATTCCATTGTGCTGGCGCAAAACCCGACTGCCACACTGACGCTTCCGGAACAGCCGGAAATCCCGGTTTCCCCGGCGACGCCGGGCACGCAGCCGGGAACGACCGCCGCGAGCCAACCCTCCGGGACCAATCCGGTCACCGGGCTACCCTGCTCGGGAGCCGGCGCCACGTCTGCCAGCACCGTCGGCGGCAGCACGCCCGATCTGCCGTCAATGCCGGCGCCGCCGAACAGCGTCTACAGCCAGAATTTGGGCGCGTGCTGAGCGGGCGCGCTCGTTCGCGCGACGGCAATCAAGGCGCGGCCTGACGCCACTTAAACCGGCGGCAAAAGGCGATTGGTCGTTATGTTTGAGCCGCCAACGCTCCGGGGCTTATCGGGCTGACGTGTGGTCAGAGTCAGCCGGCAAGAGCGACAGGGGCATGTGCGCCCGAACAAGGCGGAGCAATAGTCATGCGATGCGGCGCGTATTTTCGAACCGCGCGACAAGACATCTTGGCGACGTAGCCGCCACTACGCGTTGCCAGTGGCGGCTTCGCGAGCATCGTCCAAATTGACACGCTCAGCCATTGCGCGCCTCCTGGAGCACTCTGTCACGAAGACGCGTCGGGCTGCGCTCGCCGCTCTTTGCCAAGTCAATGATGCGCACGGCTATGACTTCTCTTGCCGCGCCATCGTCCCGAAGGTTTAGCTCTTTGCAAATGTCGTCTAGTGCCATCGACATTGCCGTAATGTCTTGGGGGTCGAACACGCCGTCATCACGACGTAAGAATGGAAGAATGGCTGCCATGGTCGCTACTCCCGTTCCGTCCCGTGCGATGCCAATGATCGCAAGAGTTTCCTGCGGGATTGTGAGATAGTTTTGGGCGGCTGTCGGTAATGTACATTACCGAAAGGGCCGGGAGCGTTCCCTTATTTGTATGTCTTGGGAAGGTGAAAAGCGACGCGTTCCCGGACCAACTGGTAGCATTCGCACGATGCCTTCAAGAGAGCCTGCCGATCCAGTATCGTCACTTGCTGTCGGCCGCGCTCAATTAGACCAGCACCTTCCAACTCTCCGGCAGCATTCGTGATGGTTGGCCTCTGAACACCCAGCATTTCGGCGAGAAGGCTCTGGGTGATCGGCAGTGCGTCCTCGTCAGTGCGATCACGCATCATGAGCAGCCAACGCGCCAGCCGCTGCTTGAGGCTGTGTGCACCGTTGCACGCCACCGACACCATGACCTGCTCCTGAAAGGCTTGAGTGTAAGCGGACATGAGGTTTCGGAAGGACGGCATTGACTCCATCGCCCGCGCGAAGGTCGCGCGCGACATCTTTGTTGCACTCCCCGGGATTTGGACGAGAAGCCGGACGGAGGAAATCTTGGCACCGAAGAAGGCTTGGAAACCCGTGCAACCCTCCCGACCAATGGTTGCCATCTCAATGACGCTGCCGTTCGCATAAACCGCGACCACCGAGACGACGCCGCTATCGGGGAAGAAGACATGGTCGAGCGAACTATCAGCGTCCATGAGAACCTGCTCGCTCTGGCAGCGAATGTTTTCAAGCTCCGGCATAAGCTGTTTGAGATTGCGGGCTGGCAGGGCGAGTAAAAGCCGATTGCGGGGCCAATTCGATAATCCGTTCATATTCCTAAATCGCGCCCGGTTCGCGTTTGTTCCACAAAGAAGCGGCACGTCGCGCGTCTAGGCGCAACGTGTCGCTTCGCTCGCGATGCTTATTGAAATCGTGAAAACACTGTAGCCAATGGCTGCTGCCAGTGCTGCCAATAGGTCTGCTAAGTGATTGATGGTATTGTGGCGCGCCCTACGGGACTCGAACCCGTGTTACCGCCGTGAAAGGGCGGTGTCCTGGACCGCTAGACGAAGGGCGCAAAAGCGGCGCAAAATGACGCGCTTATTGGATGGCGCGCGACATATAGAGAGGTTTGCAGCGAGCGGCAAGCAGTCACCCGCCCCGCCATGGGGCTTTGATACCGTCGGCTCGGTCCGAGCCGGGAGGAGGGGCGACATGAAGAAATTCACAGTAATCTTGTCCGTCATCGGCGCCGCGTTATCGGCCTTCGCCCCGCGGGCGCAGGCGCAGCCCTACGGCTTCAGCCAGGTCATCGTCTTCGGCGACAGCAATGTCGACTCCGGATACTACAAGGCGCTCAGCAACCCCGGCGGTTCGACGACCTACAACAACGACTGGGCGAGCGCGGTGGCGCATGGCGCCGGCGCCCCGACCACCAATCCGGGGGCGATGAACGTCCAGGCGCTCGCCGCCTTTTTCGGCCTCACCGCCAATCCCGCCAACACCGCCGGCGGCACCAATTACGCCACCAGCGGCGCCAAGAACGAGACCACGAACAACTCCACGAACGGCGGCTTCACCGCGGCGATCCCGACCGGCACGCAGATTCGCAACTATGTGGCGGCGCATACCGGCGCGGCGGACAGCCAGGCGCTGTACCTGATCTGGTCCGGCGACAATGATGTGAGCTTCGCTAATGGCGACACCGGCGCCGGCCCCTATCCGTCGGATCCCAACGCCTACCTCTCGGAAGCCGCCGAAGACCTCAACGGCGACATCTTGTTCCTCAAAAACGCCGGCGCCCAGTACATCATCGTCGCCGGCCTGGCCTACGATTACCCGACCGGCAGCAGCACCGACGCCGTCAACCACCGGGCGCTCAAGCTGTTTTACACGCAGACGCTGTTCCAAAACCTGACGCAGATCGGCGTGCCATACTTCGCCGCCAACACCGATCAGGTGAGGCTCGCGATCTCCGCCAATCCGTCGAAGTACGGCTTCACCAATGTCGGCACCGGGTCCGGCCAGATGGCCTGCACCGAGCCGAGCGGCGTCACCTCCGCCTGGGCTCTGTTGTGCTCGTCCGACCCGGCGGCGCCTTCGACCTACGTCTCGGCCTCGGCGCCGCAGACCGATCTGTTCGCGGACGATCAGCATCTCGGCACGGCCGGGCAAAAGCTGATGGCCAACATGCTTTACCGCCTCGTCGTGCCGGCGACCGTCACCCACAATTTCGATACCGACGGCAGAAGCGATATCGCCTGGCGGCAGAGCGGCGGCGCGACGGCGCTGTGGCTGATGAACGGCGCAACGTCGTCGCAGAGCGCGGCGTTCGGCGTCGTGCCCGGCAACTGGCAGATCGTCGGCCAACGCGACTTCAACGGCGACGGCAGGGCCGACTGGCTGTGGCGCGACAGCTCCTCGAATACGGTGGCGATCTGGCTCATGAACGGCGTGCAGGCGCCGACGACCGGGAATATCGCGGTCGTGCCCGCGAACTGGGTGATCGCCGGCACCGGCGACTTCAATGCAGACGGCAACGGCGACCTGCTATGGCGCGACAACACCGCCGGCACGGTGGCGATCTGGCTGATGAACGGCTTGCGGGCCACGCAGACCGGCAGCCTCGGCGCGGTGGCGAACAACTGGGTGATTGCCGGCACCGGCGACTTCGACGGCGACGGCAACTCGGACATTTTGTGGCGGGACAACAACTCCGGGACGGTCGGGGTCTGGCTGCTGAACGGCCTTGCAGTCGCTCAGTCCGGCAGCCCGGGCGCGGTCGCCGCCAACTGGCACATCCTCGGCACCGGCGATTTCAATGGCGACGGCAAGACCGACATTCTGTGGCAGGACAGCAATACCGGCACGGTGGCGATCTGGCTGATGAATGGAACGCAGATGTCGCAGTCCGGCAGCCTCGGCGTGGTGCCCGGCAACTGGAGCGTCGCCGAAACCGGCGACTTCGGCGACGGCAAAAGCGACGTGCTGTGGCGCGATACGACCGCAGGCACGGTGGCGATGTGGTTCATGAACGGCCTGCAGGTCAAGTCCACCGCCAACGTCGGCGTCATCGGAACCGACTGGACGATCCAGGGCCTCAACGCCGACTGAGGCGCCGCGCCCGCGCCGCCATGCCTGACGCCGCCGTGCCTGACCGGCCGGTCCGCGACCGGCGCTCACCAGCGCCCGCTGTTGGGCATCGACGTCCACGGCTCCTTCGGCGGCAGCGGCGCGCCCTTCTGCAACAGCTCGATCGAATGCTTGTCGGGCGAGCGCACGAACGCCATGTTGCCGTCGCGCGGCGGCCGATGGATGGTCACGCCGGCCTTCATCAGCTTTTCACACAGCGCATAGATGTCGTCGACCTCGTAGGCGAGGTGGCCAAAATAGCGCGCCTCGCCGTAATCTTCGCTGTCCCAGTTATGGGTGAGCTCGACCAGGGGGGCCTGCCGGCCGCTGGGGCCCTGGGCGACCAGGTCGCCGTCCTCGGAGGCGGCGAGAAACACCAGCGTGTACTTGTTCTTGTCGTCGACCCGGCGCCGCACCTCCTTGAGGCCGAGCTTGTTGCAATAGAAGTCGAGCGCGGCGTCGAGATTGCGCACGCGCAACATTGTGTGCAGATACCTCATGGTCGAACCTCCGCTGGTGGGGCCTGCCGGCGTTCCGTCAGTCTGGTCGAAGCATTCATGACAGTGCGACAGGGGAAGGAAGGATGATTGCGCCCGATCTGGATACCGCCATCGCGCGCCTGCAGGCGATGGTACACCAGGCCGGCACCGTCGTGCCATTCACCGGGGCCGGCATCTCGACCGAATGCGGCATACCGGATTTCCGTTCGCCGGGCGGGCTGTGGACCAAGAACCGGCCGATCCCGTTCGACGAGTTCATGGCCAGCCAGGAGGCGCGCAACGAATCCTGGCGCCGCCGCTTCGCCATGGCCGGCGAGTTCGGCGATGCCCAGCCGGGACGCGGCCACCGCGCGCTGGCCAGTCTCTATCGCGCCGGCAAGACGCCGGCGGTGATCACGCAGAACATCGACAATCTGCATCAAGCCTCTGGCTTCGCGCCGGAACACGTCGTCGAGCTGCATGGCAACACGACCTACGGGCTGTGCCTCGATTGCGCCGAGCGCTACGAACTGTCCTGGGTGCGCCAGCGCATGGATGCGGCCAACGGCTGCGCGCCCGACTGCCCGGCCTGCGGCGGCTTCATCAAGACCGCGACCATCTCGTTCGGCCAGGCGATGCCCGATGCGGCCATGCGACGCGCCCAGGATCTGGCGCAGTCCTGCGATCTGTTCCTGGCGATCGGTTCCTCGCTCATGGTCTGGCCGGCGGCGGGTTTTCCCTTGATGGCGAAGCGCAATGGCGCGGAACTCGTCATTATCAATCGCGAAGCGACCGAGTTCGACGATATTGCCGACCTCGTCGTGCGTCAGGACATCGGGACGGTGCTCGAGCCCTTCGTCGTCCATTGACTCAGAGATGTTCACAGGAAGAGGCGCTTTTGGCCCTGCTGTTGCATTTTTGTCCTTTCGCGTTGGATGGCGAGTGTTATCTTCGAATCAAGAGATTCGTTAAGCGCCCCCTGGGCGTCAGCACAACAGCGGCGGCCACGGCGTCATGGCGTCGGACGGAATCGAACCAAAATCAACCACACCGGGTCTCGGACCCGATGTCGACGTCGATTTCAGCGATGAGTCGGCGGCGAACGTCATCGAGGTAGCCGGCGTCATCAAGTGGTTCGATGTCGCCAAGGGCTACGGTTTCATCATTCCAGACAACGGTATGGCGGACGTGCTGCTGCACGTGACCTGCCTGCGCCGCGACGGCTACCAGACTGCTTATGAGGGCGCCCGCGTGGTCTGCGAGGTGCTGCCGCGGCCGAAGGGCCTGCAGGCGTTCCGCGTGATCTCCATGGACGAATCGACCGCGATCCATCCGGCGCAGATGCCGCCGCCGCGGACCCATGTTACTGTGGCCCCGACGAGCGGACTCGAACGGGCGCAGGTCAAATGGTTCAATCGGCTTCGCGGCTTCGGTTTCCTGACGCGGGGGGAGGGGACGCCGGATATCTTCGTGCATATGGAGACGCTGCGGCGGTTCGGCATGACGGAGCTGCGCCCCGGCCAGTTCGTGCTGGTACGGTACGGACCGGGCCCCAAGGGCATGATGGCTGCCGAAGTCCGTCCCGAGGCCGGGGGACTGTCCTCGCACTAGCGGCGCTCGCCGCTCGCTTCACATCGCGATGGAACGTGGCGGCGCGTGTCGCCGCCGGACTGCTGGTCGTCGGCCTGGCGCTGTTCGGCGCTGCCGCGCCCACCGGCGCGGCCGGCGAGGCGACGATCGAGATCGTCAGCAAGACCGGCGTTCATGCCTTCGCGGTCGAGCTTGCCACCAACGACGAGGAGCGTAGCCGCGGCCTCATGTTCCGCACCGAACTGCCGGAGGGCCGCGGCATGCTGTTCGATTTCGAGCGCGACCAGCCGGTCGCGTTCTGGATGCACAACACCTACATTTCGCTCGACATGATCTTCATCCGCGCCGACGGGCGCATCGCGAACATCGCGGAAAATACCGAGCCGAAGTCGGACCGCCTCATTCCCTCCGGCACTCCGGTGCGCGCCGTGCTCGAAGTGATCGCCGGCACCGCGAGCAAGCTCGGCATCGCGCCGGGCGACCAGGTGACCGGAGCGTTCTTCGGCAAGGGCCACTAATCCGCTGGCGCCAGGCGCCTTCGGCTTGCTGGGCGCGGACGAACCATGTATCCAAGCCGCGCCGGGCGGGGTATAGCGCAGCCTGGTAGCGCGGCAGTTTTGGGTACTGCAGGTCGCAGGTTCGAATCCTGCTGCCCCGACCAGCTAAGCTCTTGTTTTTTCAACTACCTCCAAAGCGATCCTGACGCGATTTCTGACAAGCGGTTCTGACGCGCACTTTAATCCGGCACCAGCGACACGGACCACCCATGACCGCCCGCATCTACAAACCGGCCCGCACCGCGATGCAGTCCGGCACCGCCAAGACCAAGGAATGGGTGCTCGACTACGAGCCGGAACAGCCGCGTACGGTCGAACCGCTCATGGGCTGGACCAGCTCGACCGACATGAAGCAGGAGGTGCGCCTGTTCTTCGACACCAAGGAAGAGGCGATCGCCTATTGCGAGCGCGATGGCATTCCCTACCAGGTGTTCGAGAGCACGCCGCCGAAGCGCCAACGCATCTCCTATTCGGACAATTTCGCCTATGCGCGGCGCGGCGCCTGGACCCACTGATCGGCGCGGCGCGCCGCAATAGGCTTCGGCTTAATCAGGCCTGGCGGCGTTTCGGGGCGGGGGCCGCGGCTGAACTCGGTCGCGGCTGCGAGGCGGCGCGCTGGCGCAACAGCGAGATGAAGCGCTCCTCCGGCATCGGCTGGCCGAGCAGAAAACCCTGGCCGTAGTCGCAGCCCATGCTCACCAGGGCGAGCGCGTCGGCCGCCTTCTCGATGCCGATGGCGACCGCGACGCTGCCGAAATTGTGCGCGAGGTCGATGACGGTCTTGCACAGCGGCGCATTGACCTTGTCGGTGCCGCAATCGGTGACGAAGGCGCGGTCGAGCTTGAGCTCGGCAAACGGCAGCTCGCGCAGCCGCATCAGGGAGGAATAGCCGCGGCCGAAATCGTCGATCGCGAGCTTGACGTCGAGGTGCTCCAGTTTCTTGGTGATGTCGGTTGCCAGCGCCAGATTGGTGACGATCTGCTCTTCGCACAGATCGATGGTGAGGCCCGGCCACTTTTCGTATTGCGGGCGGAAGTTCTGCACGATGTCGGCGATCTCGATCTTGACCAGCGCGCTGACCGGAATGTTGACCGCCATGCGCAAGTTGACGCCGAGCTTGGCGAAGTTGAGGCCGGCCTTGAGCGCGCTCGTCAGCGCCAGTTCGGACAGCGCGATCAGGCCCGGTTCGGAGGCGCCGGGCATGAACGCGTTCGGCTGCAGCACGCCGTGCTGCGGATGGCGGGCGCGCGCGAACGCTTCGGCGCCGGCCAGCTGTTTCTTGCGCAGGTCGATCTTCGGCTGAAACCAGAACTCGATCCAGTTGTTCTTCAGCGCCTCATCGAGATCGATGCGGCCGGCGACCGTCGGTGGGTGGCCGAGCTTGAGGTCCTGCAGGATGTTGACCACGGCGGCGGTCTCGAACGGCTTCTTGAGCGCCGGCAGCATCAGCAGGCGGTGCTGTTCGCCGATGCTCTTGACGTGAGCGAGGACAGCCGCGCCGCGCCCGCTCATAAGCTGGACGTAGCCGCCGTAGCCGCGCTTGCCCAGCGTCACGACGCACTCGATCGCTTCGGCGGATTCGATGGCGATGTTGAGGAAGACGGCGTCGGGCGTGCGCCGCGCAAGCGAAGCCGCCAATCCGCTGCCCTCGGCGAATTCCTCGGTATCGATCCCCGCGCCATGCAGGATGAGCGACAGGAAATGCCGGATGCTGGCATCGCCGTCGACGACGAAGCAGAGCGGTGCGCGCACGCCGCCGCCGCGGTCGAATTTCTCGACCGCAGCGTCCTGACCGCTCGATAGGGACTGGGCCGCTGTGGCGTTCATGGCCAGGGTCGATGCGCCGGCATGGCGGGAATCGGCATCATTCGCCGAAAAGCTTAATCGGTGGTTTCACCCCGCCGTGGCGTGGCGCCTCGGCCCGCCCGGAACAAGCAGGACCAGCCACCTGTTATGGCTATCGCCGGCGTGGTAGTTTGCGCCCAAATTGCCACTGCGGCCGCCGCGCCTGCCGCAGGCGCGGCGCCGGCACAAGCGAGCCGAACGGGAGACCGAGATGCCGAAACAGGATTCCAGTCCGAAACTCAATCGCCGCAAATTCCTTGCCGCGGCGGCCGTGGTCGGCGCGAGCGGCGCCGTCGAGCGTCCCGCAACGGCGGCGACCTCGAGCGCGCCGCAGCCGCAGCGTTTGCCGTCGGCGCTGCCGCCGAATGCCCATGTCGCCGCCGCCGAGACCGGCACGCCGCAGATGCCGGCGCGCGACAACGGCACGCCCGGCTCCGACTTCATGGTCGATGTCATCAAGTCGCTCGACATCAAGTACCTGCCGGCGAATCCGGCGTCGAGCTTTCGCGGCCTGCACGAGTCGCTGATCAACTACGGCAAGAACACCATGCCGGAATTCCTCACCTGCATGCACGAGGAATCCGGAGTCGGCATGTGCCACGGCTATTTCAAGGCGACCGGCAAGCCGCTCATGTCGCTCGTTCACGGCACGGTCGGCCTGCAGCACGCCACTATGGCGGTCTATAACGCCTGGTGCGATCGCGTGCCGGTGCTCATCTTGGGCGGCAACGATCTCGACGCCGCGCATCGTCCGCCCGGCGTCCCGACCTTCCACTCGGCGCAGGACATCAACGCGATCGTGCGCGACTACACGAAATGGGACGACAACCCGGTTTCGCCGCAGCACTTCGCGCAATCGTTCGTGCGCATGTACAAGATCGCGACCACGCCGCCCTACGGCCCGGTGATGATGGCGCTCGACGGCGGCCTGCAGACCGAGCCGATCCGCGAGGACGGCGAGAAGCTCTACATTCCGAAATTCTTCCCGAGCGCGCCGCCGCAAGGCGATTCCGGCGCGGTGAAGGAGGCTGCCCGCCTTCTTGCCAACGCCGAGCGGCCCGTCATCGTGGCCGACCGGGCGGCGCGCACCGCGAATGGCGTGAAGCTCCTGGTCGAGCTTGCCGAGTTGCTGCAGGCGCCGGTGGTCGATCAGGGCAACCGGATGAATTTCCCGAACACCCATCATCTCGCTCGCCCGGCGAGCGTGGTCGCCCAAGCCGACGTCGTGATCGGCCTGGAGCTCTCCGATTACTGGAACACGGTCAACGGCTTCATCGACAACGGCGATGAAGGTATCGGCCGCAACGTCACCAAGATCAAGCCGGGCACCAAGCTGATCAGCATCAGCTCGGTCGATCTGCTCACCAAGTCGAACTACCAGGATTTTCAGCGCTTCCAGAGCATCGACGTGTCGATGCCGGGCGATGCCGAAGCGACGCTGCCGGCGCTGATCGAGGCCGTGAAGTCGGCGATCTCCAACGACCGCAAGGATGCGATGGCCAAGCGCGGCGAGACCATCCGGGCGGCCCATGCCAAGGGGCTCGAAGCCACCAAGCAGGCGGCCGCGATCGCCTGGGACTCGAACCCGATCAACACCGCGCGCCTGCTCACCGAACTCTACGTCCAGATCAAGGACCTCGACTGGTCGCTGGTCTCAACCTCCGGCAACACCAGCGACTGGGCCAACCGGCTGTGGCCGATGGAGAAGCACCATCAATGGCTCGGCTCCTCGGGCGGCTACGGTGTCGGCTACGGCGCTCCGGCCTCGGTCGGCGCCGCGCTCGGCAATCGCGACCTCGGCCGCTTCTCGGTTTCGATCCAGTCCGACGGCGACCTGATGTACGCGCCGGGCGTGCTGTGGACGGCGGCGCGGCACAAGATCCCGCTCCTTGCGGTCATGCATAACAATCGCGGCTATCACCAGGAGGTGATGCACGTGCAGCGGCTGTCCAACTTCCGCAACCGCGTTGCTAATAACGGCAACGATCTCGCGCCGATCGGCACCAGCATCATGAATCCCGACATCGAGTATCACAAGCTCGCGGAATCGATGGGGTGGTGGGCGAAGGGTCCGATCGTCGATCCGGCCGATCTCGGCCCCGCCATCCGGGAGGCGGTCGCCGTGGTCAAGACCGGCCAGCCGGCGCTGCTCAACGTGCTGACGCAGCCGCGCTGAGGAGAACGTCCATGCGTCTTGTCCGTGCTTTCCTGCTGCGGGCTGTGTTCGCGCTCGCCGCGTTCGGCGCCACCGTCACCATCCAGGGCGGCGCCGTCGCCGCCTCGGCCGAGAAGGGCAGGGCGGTCTATATCCAGTACGGCTGTTGGCAGTGCCACGACTATAACGGCCAGGGCTCGGTCGCGACCAGCGGCGGCAAGGTGATCGCACGCACCGAGCTGCCGCTCGATGCGTTCACCACCTTCGTGCGCACCACCACCGGCCAGATGCCGCCCTATCGGGCGCCGGTCATCTCCGACGAGGAGCTGGGCGACATCTACGCCTATCTGCAAGCGCTGCCGCAGCCCAAGCCGGTGAGTGACATCCCGCTGCTCGGCCAGGTACGCTCGCAGTAGCAAGTGCGCGCGCAGTAGTTTGCGCCATCCGGCACCGCGCCGCGGGAGAGTGGCGGAGGTCGATAAGCGAGAAGGACATGAGCGGCAAAGGCCAGATGCGGCTCGGCGCCTTCTTCAATCCGACCGGCCATCATGTCGCCTCGTGGCGGCATCCGCGCGCGCAGGCCGATGCCGGCGTCAATTTCGCGCACTACCTCGAAATCACCCGCACCGCCGAGCGCGGCCGGTTCGACATGGTGTTCCTGGCCGACAATCTCGGCGTGCGCCACGCCCATATCGAGGCGCTCAGCCGCTCGGCGCAATATATCGCCAACTTCGAGCCGCTTACGCTTCTCTCGGCGCTCGCCACCCATACCAGCCATATCGGCCTCGTGGCGACCGCCTCGACGAGCTACAACGAGCCGTTTCACGTCGCCCGTAAGTTCGCCTCGCTCGATCATCTCAGCGGCGGCCGCGCCGGATGGAATCTGGTGACCTCGGGCCAGGAGAACGAGGCGCGCAATTTCGGCCGCGACCGGCACTACGAGCACGGCGAGCGCTACCTGCGCGCCCGCGAGTTCGCCCGCGTCGTCATCGGGCTGTGGGACAGCTGGGATGACGACGCCTTCGTGCGCGACAAGGCGAGCGGGCAATTCTTCCAGCCGGAAGGGCTGCACGACCTCAACCACCGCGGCGAGCACTTCTCCGTCCTCGGCGCCCTCAACATCCCGCGCTGCCCGCAGGGCCATCCGGTGATCGTGCAGGCCGGCGGCTCGGAGGACATGATCGGCGTCGCGGCCGAGTTCGCCGAGGTGATTTTCTGCGCGCCGCTCACGCTCGAGGCTGCGCAGAAATTCTATGCGACCATCAAGGGGCGGCTCGCGCAATACGGCCGTGCCGCCGACCAGATGAGGATCATGCCGGGGCTGAGCGCCGTCATCGGCCGCACTGACGCCGAAGCGCAGGAGAATTACGAGTATCTCAATTCGCTGGTGCACCCCATCGTAGCCCGGGAAATCCTCTCGACGGTACTCGGCAATGTCGACCTCACGCCCTATCCGTTCGACGGGCCGCTGCCGGAAAACCTGCCGCGCTCGAACGCCAGCCTCGGCATCTTCCAGAGCGTCACCGAAATGGCGCGCCGCGAGAAGCTCACCATCCGCCAGGTCGCGATGCGCGTCGCCGGCGCGCGGGCCAAGGCAGTCGTGCACGGCTCGCCCAAAACCATCGCCGACTACATGGAGCAATGGTTTCGCGAGGACGGCTGCGACGGCTTCAACATCATGCCGCCGTTCTTGCCCGGCGGCCTCGATGATTTCGTCGACCTGGTGATCCCGGAATTGCAGCGGCGCGGCCTGTTCCGTACCGAATACGAGGGCGCGACTTTGCGCGAGAATCTCGGCCTCAAGCGGCCGCCGAGCCGCCATCCCAAGCCGGCGGCGCGCGACGCGGAGCCGCCCTCGCGCGCAGCGTCGGGAGGATGACGGTGATCGGCGTCAAACGACTTGGCCACGCCACGCTGACGACGCCCGATATCGACCGGCAGATCGACTATTATACCGAGGTCGTCGGCCTGGCGCTGGTCGAGCGCAGCCGGGATCGCGCCTACCTCGCCTGCAAGCTCGGTCTCGAGGCTATCGCGCTCGAGCCGGCCAGCGGCAATGCGCTCTCGCGCCTTGCCTTTCAGGTCGCGCCGGGCAGCGATCTTGGCGAGGTCGCGCACGCGCTTGCTAAGCACGGCGTGAAGAGCGAACGACGCAGCGCCATCTCGCCCGGCGTGGCCGAGGCGGTGGCGTTCACCGACCCGAAGGGCACGCAGGTCGAGATTTTCTCCGACTACGTTTTCGCCAAGGACGACGGCCGCAGCGCCGGCATCATGCCGCTCAAGCTCGGCCATGTCGCTTATCGGATCGACGACGTGCAGAAGGTCGTGAAGTTCTATTGCGACGTGCTCGGCTTCCGCGTGTCGGATTGGCGCGCCGACGATTTCGCCTTCCTGCGCTGCAACACCGACCACCATACCGTCAATTTCGTCTATGACGCGCAGCCGCAGCTCCATCACATCGCCTTCGAGGTCAAGGACTGGGCCGAAATCCAGCGCGCCGCGGAGACGCTGGCGCGCAACGACATCCACCTGGTCTGGGGTCCGGGCCGCCACGTCATCGGGCACAATATCGCGATCTATCACCGCAACGCCGACAAGGTGCGCGTCGAGTTCTTCTGCGAGATGGACCAGATGAAGGACGAGGCGCTCGGCTATTTCGATCCGCGGCCGTGGCATCAGGACCGGCCGCAGCGGCCGAAAGTGTGGGGGCCGGATACGCTGCGCAACTATTGGGGCTACGGTTCCGAGCGCGTCATTCGCGGCTACCAGACGATCGAGTGACCGGCGCACCTCGACTAGGCATGCCGTGCTACACGATGTCGTGACCGGGCGCTGCGCGGCCTCCGCGGCAATTGTGATTGGCGCGGCAGCGGCCGATTGCTCTAGAAAGCTGCCTTGCGGATGCCGCGTCGCAGGCGCCGAACAGCTTGGAGGACACGATGGCTCGCAGGTGGGGAATTTTTGCAGCGTTGCTGGTGGCCGCGTCCTTCGGCGTCGCCGCGGGTTTCGCGCGGGCGGAGGAACCGGCGGTGGTGATTCCCGCCCCGGCGCTCGACGAGGCGGCTCCCGGCGCCGGCCGCGGATCGCAGACCATCGTTCTTGCCGGCGGCTGCTTCTGGGGCGTGCAGGCGGTGTTCCAGCACACCAAGGGCGTCAGCAATGCAGTCTCCGGCTATGCCGGCGGGCAAAAGGATACGGCGCACTATGAGACGGTCGGCAGCGGCCGCACCGGCCACGCCGAGTCGGTTTCGGTGACGTTCGACCCGCAGCAGATTTCCTACGGCCAGATTCTCCAGATCTAT
>Ga0182024_10009678_pt1 | contig 19860 bp, 15 predicted proteins | sample P32metaG_FD_120480 | JGI IMG/M metagenome (GOLD analysis project Ga0182024, IMG submission 120480) | Permafrost microbial communities from Stordalen Mire, Sweden - P3-2 metaG (Illumina Assembly) | ecosystem: Environmental > Terrestrial > Soil > Wetlands > Permafrost | place: Sweden: Stordalen... | reverse complement strand
GGAGTCTGTGGAAACGCTTTTGCCCTGAAGTCCCCGTAAAAAGGACAATTGAGAACCAGTTGGTAATCGGTGCAATGCAACACCACCGTGATCAATCGGCCGCCCGCGCCAAGGATTGCGACTACCCTGTGATGCTGTGCACTTCGATTCCACTTTGTCGCATTTCAGATCCAAGAGCGTATATTATTTGGAGGCTCGGTACCCCGCTTCTTCCCCACAGTCTCGCAAAGCGGAAGGTTTTTGGATAAGTATTCGTCCGCGAGGTGCTGTCTTGAACCATCGCCGCTTTATCTCCTCAGTGATTTCCCTCCTTCTAATAACCTTCGCAGCGCATGCTCAAACCTACATCTTCGGCAGGGCCGACTTTGCTGTAGGCAGTGTGCCAACTTCAATTGCCAGCGGCGATTTCAACGGCGACGGGATAACCGATCTCGCGGTCACCAACAGCAATGACAACACTGTCTCAATTCTGCTGGGAAACCCTGATGGGACCTTCGCTCCACAAGTTACCTATGCCACCGGTCCTGAGCCCGTTGCGGTGGTGACCGGAGATTTTAACGGCGATGGCAATTTGGATCTTGCGGTTTCTAACGGCAACTGCCAGGCACCAGCCCAACCCCTTGCCGCACCAGTGTGCGGTCCAGGCACGGTTAGCATTCTGCTGGGAAATGGCGATGGCACATTTCAGCCACACCTGGACTATTCCGTTGGAAGCATACCTACCTCGGTAGTTGCGGCTGACTTCAATGGAGACGGCAAATTGGACTTGGGGGTTGCGAACGCGAATGACAGCACGGTGTCGGTTCTGCTCGGCAACGGAGACGGGACCTTCCAGGCGCAAGTCGTATACACCGTGGCGACATCGTCGCCATATTTGCAGTCAGTCGTCATGGGTGATTTCAATGGTGACGGCAAATTGGATTTGGCTGTGAGTTGTTTCGGAGGAGTATCGGTGTTGCTTGGAAAAGGAGACGGCACGTTTCAATCCCATCGGGATTCGGTCGTCTCGCTTGTCAACGGTTACTCACTCGCCGCGGGCGACTTCAATCAAGATGGAAAATTAGACTTGGCTGTAACTTCTGTTGACGGGCTTGTAATTCTACTCGGGATAGGGGACGGCACCTTTTTCCTTAATGACACGTACGCCGGCGGTTCCTTTGTGACTGCGGCCGATGTGAACGGAGATGGCAAGCTAGACCTTGTGGTGTCGCAAGGTGGCGACGAATTTCAATCCCCGTATGCCGCTGCACTCATGCTCGGCAACGGCGATGGTTCATTTCAGACTCCAGTGGTACTCGGGACGGGATCCCTGGCTCTGGGCTCGCTGGTAACCGACATCAACGGTGACGGAAAGCTGGATCTGGTTTTTGCGGATTCCGGATGCGGGATTCAGAGCCAGGCATCCTGTTCCAATCCTCCTTCAGGAATACAGCCTCCTCCTGGAGCCATCTCGGTTCTGCTTGGCTTGGGAAATGGCAACTTCGTCGGTACCGCCAACTATGGCGTCACATCTTCTTCCCTCACCTCGGCTGACTTTAATGGAGATGGCAAACTTGATCTGGCGACCGTCGATCAGTCTGCTTCCGCCTCCGTTCTGCTCGGAAATGGGAACGGCACCTTTCAGGCGGCTACCACATATGCAACCGCTACCGACTCGGTCTCAATCACGACAGGTGATTTCGGGAATAATGGAATTCAGGATTTGGTCACTGCCAATCCAAATTGCACGAACACCAGTTGTCCGCCCGGTACGGTTTCGGTGCTTCTCGGGAACGGCAACGGCACCTTCCAGCCAAACGTTGATTACGGTGTCGGGCTTTCACCGGAACTGTTTCGATTCTATTGGACAAGGGAGATGGAACCTTCCAGCCCCAGGTTGCGTATGCAACCGCAGCATCTCCGTCTCTCGTTACAATCGGCGATTTTAACGGAGACGGCAAGCTCGACCTGGCCATCGAAGGGAGCGCTCTATCCATCCTGCTCGGAAATGGCGACGGTACGTTCAAGCCCCACGTTGATCTCTCTTATCCTGGGTCCGCAATTGCTGTCGGAGATTTCAACGGAGATGGCAAACTGGATTTGGCTTTGGGTGGCCAAGGCCAGATTTTCATTCTTCTTGGCAATGGCGATGGAACTTTTCAGACGCCCGTCGCTTATCCGACCTCCCCCTCGATGACGTATAGCGTATCTTCCCTTGTTGCGAGCGATTTCAATCAAGACGGCAAGTTGGACTTGGCCGGTCAAATCGCCCAACTAGGTTCTGGGGCGGTGCTTCTTCTGGGCAACGGCGACGGCACCTTCCGGCTACCGATCAATTATCTTCTGGGTGGAAACGCGATTACGGTAGGAGACTTCAATGGAGATGGCGCCCCGGATTGGGCGATGCCCGGGTCGGGTGTCAACGACAATGTCGCTGTTATGCTGAGCGTCTCGTTCCAGGCGATTTCCCCAAGTTCGCTCAATTTCGGCTCGCAGGGCGTAGGCACAACCAGCGCTCCAAAAATCATCACGGTCAGCAATCCCAGTAACGTCAAGGTCGATATATCGAGCTTCGCCGCCTCTGGGAACTTCGCCGAAACCAACGATTGCGGGACCAGCTTGAGTCCGGGAGCGAGTTGCGCGGTGACCGTCACGTATTCTCCGACGATAGTCGGTTCGCAGTCGGGCACAATTACGCTAACCGACAGCACTCCGATCAGCCCCTTGGCAATTCCTGTAAAGGGTAGCGGGGTGAATGGGGCTTTCCTAACGACATATCCAGCACGGCAGAACTTTTCGCCGCTGCAGGTTGGGACGAGCAGCAGTCCGTCGGCTATCACGCTGGCGAACAGCGGGAACGCGACGCTGAACATCACCGACACCAGCATCACTGGTGCGAACAGTTCCGATTTTTCCCAGACCAGCAAGTGTGGGAGTTCGTTGTCGGCGGGCGGCAATTGCGTGGTGAGCGTAACCTTCACGCCGACAGCGGCAGGTTCGCGCACGGCGAATCTGATAATTAACGACAATGCGCCGGGCAGTCCGCAGACCGTCGCTTTGTCAGGGGTGGCGACAGCGCCACCGAATTTCAATTTAGGCGCCGCTTCCGGTTCACCGGTCTCCCAAACTATAAATCCCGGATCCACAGCGAGCTTTACGATGGCACTGGAGTCGACGGGTTCTTTCGGTGGAACGGTAAACTTGAGTTGTGCGATCGCTCCCGTGGTCAATCCGGCCCCAACCTGCACGTTGTCGAGTTCTTCGGTGCAGATCAACAGCAGCCTGACGCAGTCTGTGATCGTGAACGTAGCTACTACATCGCCTGGAATCGTAAGTGCTGTGCCTGCTGCGCTTTACATCTCCTTCCCGCCGGGAGCAATGCCTTTGGCGTGCGCGTTAATTTTACTTGGCTCGGGATGGTCATTGCGGCGCAATCGCAAGCGGCTGCCAGCCCTCGCCTTGCCGATGGTCATGCTGGCACTCGCATCCTGGGTGGGATGTGGTGGAAGCGGTTCGTCGACCCACACGACGCCCGGAACGCCACCTGGGACGTATTCGGCGACGATCACGGCGACCTCTGGCAGCCTGAACCACAGCATGACATTTACAGTGGTCGTGAACTGAATATCAAAACCGGCGCTGCAAGCCCGCCGAAGCCGCGGCCGCTTCTCCGCCTGAAACTCGGTGCTCGGCGTTGCTTGTATCCTTGTGTTCGCGACAGTATTGTTGAACTGCGCGGAGATGACTGCCGGCACCCGAGGAACCGAAGCTAATGCCCAAGGAACCACAGCCCACTGAAATCACAAAGCCGTTACTCACCATTGCGATTCCAACATACAACCGAGCCGGGTGCCTGAAAGAGCTTCTGTCTGTTCTTGCCGATCAACTGAAAGATGAACCGCGCGTCGAGTTAATTATTTCTGACAACGCTTCTCCGGACGAGACCCCGTCGGTGGTGCAAGATTTTGTGGATCGCGGACTTCGCGTTCGCTATTTCCGTAATGCCCAGAACATAGGGGCGGACGCGAACTTTCTGCAGTGCTTTGAGCAGGCCCACGGGAAGTACGTTTGGCTTTTCAGCGATGACGATCTCATTGTTCGTGGCGGACTTGCCAAAATCCTCGGTTACTGTGCGGCTGCCGAATACGACCTCCTTTGGGTAAGCGCCTATTCCTTCGGCAAGTTCCGCCAAACCCACGCTGCTACGCCACGCCTTGACGCGGTCGAAATCTCAGATGCCAAAGCATATGTCAAACGCATCCACATTTTTTTCACCTTTATTACAGGTAACATTATCAATAAGGACACGGTGCTAAGGGCTGGGCCAAAGCCTTTTTCCAGTTTGGTCGGAACAGGTTTAATACAGCTGGGATGGGCCTACACGGCGTTGAACGAGTTCTCTCGCGGACTCTATATCCGAGAGAAACTACTCGCGGTGCGCGAAAACAGTACCGGCGGTTACAGACTATTTCAGGTGTTCGGACCCACGTTGGCGACGATCACGAAAACCTGGTTGAGTTCCGCGAATTTAGGTCGCATCGTCATGAACGGAACGATCCAGAGGTTCTGGCCCCCCATGTTACTTCAGTACAAGAAGAGCGCAACTGCCTTCCTTGATGAAGCCGAGCCGCAAGTAGTGTTAACTCCGATTTTTAAGGACAACATCAGGTATTGGGTCTTCGCCTACCCGGTTATCGCGCTTCCGTCCTTGCTTGCTAGTGTGTGGGTGTTTCTCATTCGGATCTTCAATCGACTGGATAAGACGGCAGGATTCCCTACACTTTATTGGGAAGTTCCAGGTGCTGGCTGGCATCGATGGAGCAAAAATCTCTAAGTCGCTAATGCTTCGGGGCGAAATAGTCGAAACGTTACGGGAATGTCTGGCTAAGAGCAATGGAGCGCTATATCGCTAATATCAATGTACATAGCCAAATCGAGGGCTGCGTCCGAGTCGGCCTCGGATGAGGGTCGTTAAAGCATCAAATCGTTTCTCGCCCAAAAGATAGCCCAAAACAAAATACAAATGGTAGAGCGGATATCTGGCGAAGCCCATGCGTCCATATGCACGATACAACTCATAGTAATCGCGGAGCGGCAGAGACAATTGGTCCCTGATATAGGGAAAGAAATAGTTTGCGTAGTCGTGAATCACGTCCTCCACCACGTCGATACGCTTGGTCTGCTTCAAATCTTGAAGGATCGATAGCGCTCCACTGATCATATTGAGGCGAGCCTGCGGGGTGTAACTTCCGGGTACGTACTTCCCCTTTTCCTTTTCGCTGTTTCCGAATTCCGGTGGATTTCCTCGGCAAAGTACGAGCACTTTGGGCGTGCAGACTGCAGTCCTGTTGATTAAGACGTTCGCCGTAAGGTGCATCTGGTAGAACAAGGTGCCATCAAACTTGTCGGTTGCGGCCTGATTCGCGCTATCGCGGTGAACGATGTACCCGGCAAGAACACCGGAACGCCGAAAGGCAAACCGAATGGCGGGAATGCCCGCTGAAAATTCCTTCTCCTCCTCAAACCACCGAATCTCCTGATTGATTTTGTCTGGCGTTTCGTTAAACCAGCCATAGCTTTTTAACACGAGTCCAACGCTGGGATAGCGACGTATGATGCTGGCGGCGTTTTGGAGTGCACCTGGGCACATAATGTCGTCATTGCCCATAAAAAAGCAGAATTGTCCCGATGCTTTTTGCACCAGGTTGCGGATGTTGGCGTCGTAACCTAGATTCCCTTCATTTTCAAAGTAGCGCAACACTTCGGGATGGCGCGACTGACAATCATGGACGATCGCCGCGATCTGCTCGCGCTCGCGAGATAAGTCTTCGCAAATTACGACCTCAAAGTCATCGAAGTCCTGTGCAAAAATCGAGTCTAAAAGAGCGGTGAGATGATTCGCCCGATTGTAGGCAGGAATACAGACGGAAAAGAGCTTGCGAGTTTGGGTCACGCTTTATCCCACGAGCCTGTCTTGGAATTAAAAATCTTGATGGGTTTTGCGGGTGCGCCAGAAACGATGGTATTAGGAGGAACCTCGCCACGAACCACAGAATTTGCGCCGACAATCGCGCCTCGGCCAATGGTCACGGGGCCAATAATAACTGCATTGTCGCCAATCCACACATTCTCGCCGATCACAACCGGTCCCCCGCCTCCTAACAAACGATGCGCAGGCGCTTCCTCTGGGGTGCTCTGGAGTTCTCCCCTGTATATCCCGTGATTGTGGTCAGATACGTATATCCTGCTGCCGAACAGAGTGTGACTTCCGATCGCGATGCTCGCTATCGACGAGATGTGGACACCATCCGAAAAACAAACATGGTCGCCAATCGCTATCTCCGGATGGAAGCGCTGCGAGCGATAGGAAGTAACTGCTTCGAGCCAAAGATTGCGTTCGACATATATATCTCTACCAAAAGAGATGTTTCGCCCCCCGATGATCCGACAACCCGGCCCAAGCCGCAAGCCAGGGGCCTTAAGCTGGAAGGCCATGGCCGAGCTTGTGACCCGGCTCCAAGAACGAGCCGCAAATAGCGCCAACGCAATTCCAGCGGGATTCTCCTTAAAGAGCCTGAAAATGACGGTCGGGATCTTGTCATTCACTGGTGGCCTTCGCTCGAACCGGCGCCGACGGCGGCGGAACAGACTGGGCGCTTGCGCGATTCAACGCCACTCTCCCAAGAGCGACGAGATCAATGACGATTATAACGCTTTCATCAGGTCTTTCAGCTCTCGGACGGCAACTTATCAGAGACAGAGAAGCATCGCGGTACCCTATTCGAAATCGGTTTCGGTACTACATTCCGACCAATGCTTCGCGCACTTTGGAAACCGTTTTTGTCCACGAGAATTGAGCAGCACGCGCAATGCCCTTATCTTTCAGTTGCTGCCGTAATGATGTGTCGCTCACAATTTGCTCCATCGAGTGGGCGATCTGCTCCACCGAGGTGGGATCCACGAGCAGGGCGGCACCTCCTGCAACCTCGGGCAAGGCGGTCGTATTTGCAGTCATCACAGGAATGCCGCAAGCCATTGCTTCCAACAAAGGGAGGCCGAAGCCTTCGTAGAGCGAAGGAAATACCAAAGCCTGGGCACTTCTGTATAGGGATGGCAGTTTTTCTTCTGGAACCATCCCCGTGAAATGCACTCGTGGGCTCACGCGGTGCCGTTCAATGTAATCCGCGAGCTCGGTTGTGGGTTTGCCGGTGAATACAAGACACATTTCAGCACCCAGCTTAGCCTTGGCGAAGGCCTCCACGGCGCGAAGCTCATTCTTGTGGCGCTTGCGGTTGCTGACGAATAGAAGGTACGGAAATGGAAGCCCGTAGGAATTTCCTTGCGGACTATACGAAGGGTCCACGCCACAACCGACGTTGCAGACCTTGTCCGGCGACACTCCGGCCCACTCGACAATCTGCGCGCGGGTAAATTCAGAGATGGTGAGAATGCGTGTGGCGCGACTACACGCCCGCTTCATAACGGTTGCGTAGTATAGACGAATAAGCGGACTGCTAATCTCTGGACAGTAAATGTGGCAAAGATCGCAAATTGTAAAAACGAAAGGTGAAGCGCAGAATAGGGGCGTGTTGTACCCCGGCGAAAAGAAAAGGTCGTTCGCGGTCAGGTTGCCAAGGGCACGGGAGAGGCGCCAGGCGTCCAAGGGTGCTGCCGGATGCCCTGACAGTGGAATGGGACGGTAATCCAGACCTGCGAGCACCTTCCCAGCGAAACGTCCGATCCCGTGATTTCCAATCCATCTCTGGTCGGCATAGATCATGGCAAGGTCTCTGTCGCAGCGCGAATATCTTTCACTGCATTCCGCGTGATTTCCGTCCGCCAGTACACCAGCAAATCTTTGAGTGTCTTCTCCAATGGAATTTTGGGAAGCCATCCGGTTGTCTGGTGCAATTTTCCAGTGTCCCCGACGATTTGAGGAACGTCACCCGGCCGAACCCGAGCGGGGTCGATCTCCATCCTGATGGCTACGCTGCAGTTTTTCTGCAGTTCTTTCACAAGGTCTGCCAAAAGAACGGTGCGGCCAGAGCAAACGTTGTAGACCTCCCCGACCGCGCCTTTTTCGAGCAGTTCGTAATAGGCGACGACGACGTCGCGAACGTCAGTGAAGTCGCGCTTCACGTTGATGTTTCCAACCTTCAGCAGCGGGGGTCGCAGGCCTGCCTCCATTTCGGCCAGTTGCCTGGCGAAAGACGGCAACGCAAAGGTCGTGGACTGGCCGGGACCGGTATGATTGAACGCTCTTGCGGTAATGATGCCACCTTTCGGGAATTTCCGGTATTGGACGGCCAACAATTCCGCCATCGCCTTCGAGGCAGCGTAGGGATTATCAGGGCCCATCGGAGTCGTCTCCAGCAAAGCGGCGTCGGAGGGTGCATACACCTGCGATGTGCTTACGTTCAAAATTCTCGGCGGGGAAGGTAAGCGCATCGCCGCGTCAAACACGTTGTATGAGCCGATTACATTGACGTCAAATGTAAGTCTCGGTTCTTTCCACGAATCTGGCACTGAAGAAATGCCTGCGAGGTGGTAAATCTGATGGGGGGACGCTTCCCGAACAACCGCTCGGATGTCATCCGCGTTCCGAATGTCCGCTTGGCAATAGTCCACCCCTGGCTCTTGAGTTGTGACTCCGCCCGAAGAAACTACGATTAGTTTCGCGTCGAATGATCTTAGAAAACGAACGACGTGGGATCCGACGAAACCCGTTCCACCGGTGATGAGAATGCGCCGCACTGCGTAGGTTTCTTCGTCGGGGCCCCTAAACTCAACGGGCGAAAGATACCGCCCCGGAGACGTCTTTCGACACCAATTGAAGATCGCTGTCGACCATCATTTCGACGAGCTTTTCGAAGTTAACTTCCGGATGCCAGCCCAGTGTTCGGCGGGCCTTGGCGCAGTCGCCTCGGAGGTGTTGCACATCCGCCGGCCTCAGCAACTCAGGGTCTATTTCGACATGTTTTCGATAGTCCAATCCCACATGGGAAAATGCGACTTCCAACAAACGCCTGACACTGTGCGTCTGCCCGGTAGCGATTACATAATCGTCAGGCTTGTCCTGTTGAAGCATGAGCCACATAGCACGAACATAATCGCCCGCGAAACCCCAGTCCCGTTCGGCGTCGAGGTTTCCCATCTTGAGCTTGTCTTGAAGTCCTAGCTTGATCCGCGCCACACCGTAGCTCACACGGCGAGTGACGAACTCTATACCTCGGCGCGGCGACTCGTGATTGAACAAAATCCCCGAACACGCATAGAGGCCGTAACTTTCTCGCGCATTGACAGTGATCCAATGACCGTATAGCTTGGCAACGCCATAAGGACTGCGGGGATAAAACCGGGACGATTCCGTCTGTGGCGATTCTTCAACCATCCCGAACATTTCGCTGGAGGAAGCTTGATAGAATCGGAGTGCTGGATTTACGACCCGGATCGCCTCCAGCATCCGCGTAACCCCGAGCGCCGTAAATTCCCCGGTCAGCACAGGTTGGCTCCAGGATGTTGGGACAAAGGACTGAGCAGCGAGGTTGTAAACCTCGTGAGGTTCGGTCTTCTGGAGCGCACTGATCAATGAACTTTGGTCGAGAAGATCTCCAGGGATAAGCTCGACCTCGTCCTGAAGATGCTTAATGCGTTCGAAGTTGATCGTACTGCTGCGGCGTATCAGCCCGAAAACACGATAGTTGTTTTTGAGTAGAAACTCCGCAAGATAGGAACCGTCTTGGCCGGTGATTCCCGTAATAAGGGCTTTTTGCTGCATTTTTTTTAAACCGCGAAGTCAAAAGTTTAGCATATGGACTTCGACCGTCTCCACACTGCAACCTGGTACACCTGGTACACGCAAGTCGGGCTTACCTCGTAATAAGCCTCCATTCCTAGCGCACTACTGCGAGGGCTGCCGCGGTTATGGCCAACTGCGAGGCAATCTGCGACCACTGTTGCAGGCCGCGGACCCATGCCGCGGTCGGAAGCTTGTAGGGCACAACTACTTGATCACCTGGGTATAAGCGAATGCGGTTAAACTTTGTGCCAACAAAAAGCCCATTCACATTGTTGGCGGCGACTACCACCCCATTCGCGCGCAACACGAAAGCGTGATGCATGTCGGATTGCGGTTTTCCCCTGCCTGCTATCTCGAGATACGATCCGGCTGTGTTGGGAGCGGTGAAAATGAAAGATCCAGGGTTGTATACGTCTCCCACGACAGAGACAGTGGAGGGAGTGTGAGGAATGGTCAGACGATCGCTGTCTTCCATTACCATGTTTGGGAAATCGCTAATGTCTTTATCTTTCGGTGTTACGTCGAGTGCGACGCGCCCGCTGGCGCGAGTAGTGCGCAGTTGAGTGATGATCGCCTCTTGTGCCGCCAATACTTGAGGCAAATCTCCGGGGTTGGCGGAAGCCGCCGCAGACACCGCCTGTTGTCGGATCTGCACTTCCATGGTGTTGGCCAGTTCATCAAGACTCTTTTGCTGGTCAATCCTTGCCGACTCGCGAGTCAGTAGCGATCCGTAGACGTATGCGTTGGGAGTCAGACCTCCCGCGCGTTGTAAAACGGAGCGAAGCGTTTCGTTGGTTTCGAGCTTATAGACACCGGGACGCATCACCTCGCCCTCGACGATCACGTACTGCGAGCGGTCCGCCTGCGGCACGCTAATATCGCGCTGAGAAAAGATTGTGACAATATCTCCCGGCTGCAATTCGAGGTTGCTTTCCTCGTCCCCTTCGAGGATTGCCTTTCTCGGATTCATCCAAATAAGTTTTGAAGTCAGATCTTGGGGATTGACACGCTGAATAGTGGCGTAGTCCCAGTTGATTTCAGGAGCATACCGCCGGACATCGTCGGCGACATCCCGAACCGTATTTGGGTTTGTGTTACCCGCCGACGTCTGAGAACTCTGTCGCGTAGCCAACGAGACATCGTTCGTTTCCGACGATGGATTAGCGGACTTTTGCTGATTCTGCGTCGAGTTAAGGGCATCTGCCGGACTTGATCCCATTCTTTCGCCCGATATACCCGAAGGATTTGGACTCGTAGCCCCGTTCCCGCCGGGGGACACGCCCTCGTTCTGTGGTTGATTGAGAACCGAACGACTGCGCTCCGGACTAATCGGATACTCGGTTGCACGACCGTTGACGATTGAGGCGCGATTCCGCCAGTACCCGCGAGTGAGCAGCGCTTGGGCGTTAGGAATCAGATCACGAATCCGCATTCCCGCCTTCCAGGGATAACGGCCGGGGTTGGCGACGTTTCCGCGCAAAGTTATAGTGTCCTCGAAACGAGGAACGATGGAGAACACGCGAACGATGTCGCCATCTTTAAGCGGCAAAGCGCGGGATTGCTCGTCGTAGGGAAACTCCAAAGTTTTTCGTGCCTGGTGGTCCACAAACCGATCTATCGTAACCTTGCTGGTATCGGCTACGGTGCTGAGGTCGCCAGCTACTTCAATCAGGTCGTTCAAGGTGGAACTGTCCTTCATTTCGTAAATCGCCGGCGTATTCACGGAACCGGAGATAGCCACCAAAGGACCAACGTGAGGAATGTAAAGAACATCTCCGGGCTGCAAACGCACGTCTTTTGACTTGTCGCCCTTAACCAACAGATCGTAGAAATCGAAATCCGTGATGGTTGCGCCATCGCGCCGGACTTGGATGTGCCGCAGTGATCCCTGCGGGGTGGGACCGCCAGAAGCAAAAATGGCGTTGACCAGAGTGCTTAGGGAACTGATGGTGTATGTCCCCGGATAGCGGGCATTGCCGACCACCAGCACTTGTATAGAACGGATCCGACCGATGTTGACAGTGAGATTGAAGTTCTTAAACACCTTCGAAATCTCGCTTTTTAGATGCTCTTCCAGTTCTCCATAGTGGATACCAGCGACTGATATCTGTCCCACTTGCGGGATGTAGATCTGGCCAGCGCGGTCCACGGTTACTCGCAGGTCACCTGCAAGCTGGCCCCACACCCTGATTTGAAGTCCATCGCCTGGGCCGATGACGTAGTCGCTGGGAACCTCCACTAGGTCCATGGGAGCAAATGTGCTTGGAGGTTGGTCGAATAGTGACTGTCCGAATAAGGCTAACGGGTGTCCGACGGAATCGGCGACCATCTGTTCAAATTCGGTTTCCGGCCAGACTGTCGATTTTGGCCGTTGAACCTGCGAGGGGTTAGGCGGAGCCGGGGCCGGAGGTTGGTTGCTTTCAAAAGGACTGCGCAATTGCGGTACCGTTACCGACGATGGTATATTCCCGCGCCCCTGAGTGCCACCAGATGTTTGGGCTTGTGCGACGCATTCCGGACTCTCAGCCTGCGTCGGATCCGAGCAATCTACCGCTATGCTGGGAGACGTCGAGCCCTGTGGCGACGATTCATTGGGGATTTGCGAAAAACACCCCCCGGCAGCAATAACCAAGAACAGCCCAAGCAGACGCAATTCTCTCATCATGGATTCAGGAGACCGTTCGGCCGCAAAAAATGACGCATCATTCAAGCTTGTAATTCTACCAACAGAACTGCAGGTACGTCGCAACTCGGTGCTCGACTTGATCGTCACAGGGCTACGACTCGAAGGTGCATACCGTCACCGCTACGGTGTCCCCGACCGAAGCTCATACTCCGCGACTTGTTTCCGCGTGAACTCCGCCATGTTGTCACCTTGCGTCGAAGCGCGATACCAAGCCACCGTCCACTCCAGCGCCGATTCTATTCCCAGCCGTGGTTTCCATTTGAGTTCGATGCGAGCCTTGCTGGCGTCCAGCCTGAGAACATGAGCTTCGTGCACGCTGGGAACCGAATCACGAACCCAGGAAGCGCCATTGCCCCACAGGCTCACGACCTTGTTGGCAATGCGCTCAACCGTCCAGACATCCTCATCGCCGGGTCCAAAGTTGTAAGCGGAAGCAAATCGCCCTGGCTGGTCGAGGAGTCGCTGGGCCAGCAGAATATAGCCGTAAAGAGGATCAAGTACGTATTGCCAAGGACGGATCGCGTCGGGACGGCGGATCAGAGCCGGTTGGCCGGAACTGAAGCTGCGGATTAAATCTGGGATGAGCCTGTCCTCGGACCAATCCCCTCCGCCAATGACATTGCCGGCGCGCGCCGTAGCCAGCGCTACATGGTGTTCCTGGAACCGTTCGGGCGGAAAGAACGAGCTGCGAAATGCCGCACTGACAATTTCAGAGCAGGCCTTGCTGGACGCATATGGGTCATACCCCCCCAGTGTATCCGTCTCGCGGTATGGCCAAATCCATTCTTGATTCTGATAACACTTATCGGTCGTGACGCACACCACGGCACGCACGCTTGGCGTCTTGCGGACAGCCTGCAGCACATTCACGGTGCCCATAACGTTCGTGCCATAGGTACCAATCGGGTCGGCATACGAGCGTCGAACAATCGGCTGCGCCGCGAGATGAAAAACTACGTCTGGCGCGAACTGCTTCATTGAGGCTTCGAGCCCAGCATAATCGCGGATGTCGCCCCGAACGTCGTCCACCACGCTACCGACAGATGTCAGGTTGAACAAGTTGGGCTCGGTACACGGGTCGAGGGCATAGCCTCGAATCTGTGCGCCCAGCTTATTTAGCCAAAAGGCGAGCCAACTGCCCTTGAAACCAGTGTGACCGGTCAGAAAAACGCGCCGTCCCCGCCAGCTTTTCACCACATCTTCCAGAGCGCTCTCCCTCCCGCCTCACCTGCTGCAGCGCCGCTCATTCGGCAGGATAACAATTGCCGGATTAAGCGGGGCCGAAGTCCGCATCTGCCTAATCATAAACTATCTGCACAGCCATCCAGCAGCCCGCTAACAGCTTGAATGATATGATTTTGAATGCTCTCTCGCGAACCTATGACGGATACCGCGGCCCAGCTACGCAGGCAGATTCTCGATTTAACTGCTCGATACTGGTCGGAATCATCCCCCCCGGGAGATTTTATTCCAGGGGTTTCGCCTGTTCCCGTGTCCGGCAAGGTGATTGACGGAGCCGACGTGAGCGCGGTGGTCGATTCAGCTCTCGACGCCTGGTTTACGACGGGCCGGTTCGGCGAATCCTTCGAGCGAGATCTGGCGCGGTTTGTCGGTGTCCGTTCCGCGTCACTGGTGAACTCGGGCTCCTCCGCCAATCTTATTGCCCTCAGCGCTCTGACGTCGCCGAGACTCGGGGACCGACGGCTAAACGCAGGCGATGAGGTTATCAGCGTGGCGGCGGGTTTTCCGACGACGGTAAACCCGATTTTCCAGAATCGTCTGATCCCAGTTTTCGTGGACGTGACTGTTCCTGGCTATGAGATCGATGTGCGCCAACTCGAGACGGCGCGCAGCGACCGGACAAGGGCAGTCTTCGTCGCCCATACTCTGGGCAACGTCTTTGATCTCGATGCAGTCTGCTCCTTCACGCGCAAGCATAATCTCTGGCTGATCGAAGACTGCTGCGATGCGCTCGGTTCGACCTATAAGGGACGCAACGTGGGCACTTTTGGCGATATCGCTACCTTGAGCTTCTATCCGGCACACCACATCACAACCGGAGAAGGAGGGGCCGTCCTTACAGATAAGCCGGCCTTACAGGTCCTGATTGAGTCCTTTCGCGACTGGGGTCGCGATTGCTGGTGCGAACCCGGCAAGGACAATACTTGCGGCAAGCGTTTTGACTGGAAACTGGGTTCACTGCCGTGCGGATATGACCACAAGTACATTTACTCGCACATCGGGTACAACTTGAAAGCGACGGATATGCAGGCCGCTCTTGGAGCGTCGCAACTTACCAAGCTGCCCGAGTTTATCGCGTGCCGCAAGAAGAACTTTCATCACCTCAAGAGGGCCTTGGCCGGGCTTGAGGAGTATTTGATCTTGCCAGAAGCGACAGCGCACTCCGACCCATCATGGTTTGGCTTTCCCATTGGGGTGCGCGAGGATGCGCCATTTCGGCGCGAGGATCTGATTCGTGCGCTGGATGCGAACAAAATCGCTACGCGCCTTCTCTTCGGTGGCAATCTCCTGCGGCAGCCTGCCTACCAGGATTGCGAATATCGCGTGGCCGGCGAGCTGCGTAACACCGATTTTGTGATGAACAATGTGTTTTGGGTTGGGGTGTACCCCGGGTTGACGCCGCCAATGCTCGACTTCGTGGCCAAGACAATCACTGGATTCGCCTCCCAGTCCAAGGCTGGACGGGGGAGAGAAAAGCCGACACTCGCACCGCTGGGCTAAGACATTGAGAAGCGGAGATTGTAACCCCGAGAACCTCATCGACATTCATGGAGGCGCCGGTTGCAGTAGCGCGCCGGGAGTGTGCCAGAGTTTTCGGTACTTGCGGAATTTGTACGTCGCCCACACCAAGCCCGCGACGTTGCTCAGGCAGCAGCTAACGGCTATCCCGATGGCGCCGTAGCGTCGTCCAAAGAACAACGTAAAGGCCGTGACGAGGATTGCTCCGACGATTGAATTTACGAAGAACACCTCCCGTTTATGCGCACGAAGATAAATGGCTTCTGAAAAAATGACGACATTTGTAATCATGAGAATCAGCAACAACCCGAGGGAGAAAGGGTCAAGGAGACGTTGAGCAAATCGAAGATGTTGAAAATTCAGATAGATACATCCGAGCCACGCGGTCAGAGCTCCTGCTATCGAGACCGCAAAAGCTTGCCGCAGCGCCTGAAAGAAGGTTTGATCTAACTGTTGATATTCCTTGCGCGCGATCAGAGTCCCAAAAGGCGCAGATTTTGTGCTTACCCAGGAAACAGCGATGTTCAGAATCGCATTTGCCAGACTAAGGGACATTCCCATCTGGCCCGCCTCCACAGGACCTCGGTAGGCAAATAGAACCGGGTTGAAAAGCCAAAATATGAAATAGCCACAGAACCAGCTTACGGCAATCCTCCACTGGAATGGCCAGACCTCCTGATTCCATCGAATTCGATGGCTTCCCGGATAATGCTTTAACAGTCCTAGTAACAATTTACGTTTGTCAGCGAGCCATACGAGTGCGCTGGAGGCCATTCCGAACAGCATCATCGAAGGCGCGAAGAGGCCATGGTGGGTTGCCAGAGCGCACCAGGCGAGCAGGCTTCCGGTGACAGACTGAATAAAGCGAAGACGGGCCACTTCCGGAACATATCCGCAGCCTTCCAGAAAAGACAGAAAGGGGTCAATTTGGAAGTTGAGTGCCGCCATGAGCGCGGCAAAACACCAAGGAAGACGCCAAAAGACCGTTGGTCCCGCATGCTGGTGTGTGGCAAAAAAATGAAAGCCGACGGGAACCAGGGTCGCGGCCAAAAGCACCGCAGCCGCCGAATACCAGCGAACCGATTTCTGGATTACCGATGCGAGCCTGGCATGGGCAATCGGGTCTCCGGTGATTTCATAATCGGTTGAGATGGAGAGCCGGGCCCGTTCGTGACTCGCCAACTGCAGAATCACAAACGAGAAGCCGAGTTCAAAAACCATCTGCATGGCTACCAGACTCCCAAATGTGTAGTAATACCCCTGCTCGGCGGGACTCAGGAATCGTGCGATCAGGAGAACGGTGACAAGTCCCGCGGCACTGCCCCAGAATCTCGCAAGCACGGTGAATCCCACTGCTCGGTCAAGCCCAAGCACGGTTCGTAGCCAGTAACGAATACGGGCAGGAGCAGATGCATGCAAACGGAGCGGCGGCACTTCGGGGAGTTCCTTGGACATTCAGCGGACTCCCGCAACGAGGGCGGTCGCCCGACCAAAAACGTGGCTGGTCAGTAGGTACAGGCCGGAAGGGAAGGCTCGCAGGTTAGCGGCGGGGAAGACATTATCTGGCACACTATCTGGCACACTCTGCAAGGTGCTCTCGCCGGAGGACTCATTGTAGGCCTTGATTGGTTCCCCCTCCGGACAGTTGCATTCCGTTGTCAACTCTCATTTTATAGAATTGTGCAAGTTACAGAATTGTACAAGGCCTCGATCATACTGAGTTGTTATCCGCGCGATCGCGGGGCGTTCGAAGGCTGTCACCTCGTTCAGTTCTCCAACATTTCTTCCTTCTTTGGAACGACAAGAGGTAATTGCATCGCCAGACGTGATCCCGGTGTGGAGTAAACCAAGCTAAACCGCGAGCCGCTTGCGCCCGAGCGCGCGAATATGCACAGACTTCGCCCAACCAACATCCACCGGCGCGCTCTCCATGGCCACAACGGTAAAGCCTGCGGCTTCGAGGAGGGCAGCAACAGCCGGCACGCAATACGAGTTGATGTGTTCGTGGATTGCGATATCAAAACGAGCAACGCCACCTCGCAACTCAGCGCGTTGCTGATCTGATATCTCTTGGGGAGTCTCGATGTAGAGGTAACCCCCAGGTTCGACGTGTGCACTGAGATTGCGCACCAAGTTCAACGGATGCGTTACGTGCTCGGTAACATGGGCAAACAGGACAATGGAATACGTGCCCAGCTCCGATTCCGACTTGATCCGGGTAACGCCAGGAACTGGATCCATGTTTGAGATCTCGTAGACAAATTTTGATCCGGGAATATCCGGTATGAATTTCCCGTCAGCCCCGCCGTAGTCAAGTATGGTGTGCGCCTCAGATGTTTGCAATCCCTTGCGAAGAAATGTGTTGAGAGCCGACCGTCGGGTACGTACCTCCCTCTGATCCTGGCCAATGGCTGCAGCAATCTGGGTATATTCGGGTTCGTAATGAATTCGTTCCCGGTTGTATGCGGTCGATCGATAATCGCGATACAAGCGCATGACGTCCTCATCATGAAACGGTATCTTCGTTTGGATGAAGAAACAGTGCGTGCAGAGTTGCATCTCCACAAATGCAAACGGCGTGGTTACACGTGAAAAGAACGACATGGAAAGAGTCACAAGATCGCGGATCTTTTGCTTCACCGCATTCGGCGATCGGGGGACGCGAAGCTCCATTCCGAACACTCGCTTCAGAAAGAAGGGCTGGATCATGCCAATCGGTCCAAGATCGTGCGTTTCGCTACTGCCACAGTTCCTGCATTCGCTCACCCAATTTCCTCCAGAGTTCCGGGAACTTGTCGTTACCTCTATGGCCATCAGAGTCGTCTGAATCGCACAGGGAAAACGCTATTTGTGCAAAGAGAGGCTGACCTACGGGATCAAGTCCTTCTCCGGGTCCGGCAGTAGCCCGTCTCAGCGCCTTCGTGTTGCTAAAGGAAGAACACCTGCCTGGAAGGATCAATTTCTTTCACCTGCTGGCAGATAGTATTCCTTCCCACTGACACTGTAATGAGTACGGGCCAACGGTAGCGCCGAATGCCCTCGGCGGGAATTTCCGTTATCCATCTTCGGTCGCCGATTATAATGACCTGCGGGCGCTGGTCCAGCACGACTATATTCGTCAGGTTGGAGAGCGGCCCCCCGTTCTCGCTGGATCGGTGGAAGTTATCGCCAGCGCCCCAAACCAGTACACCCTCGAACGTCTTCAACCGCTCGATGAGCGCCTTAGCCCTCGCCCTTTCTTGTGAAATATAGAGCATCCCTGTTTGATGGATGCTCGGGGACGAGATACTGACCGCCTCTTGATCCTTTTTGAATAACATTCCTAGTGCTGGATATTCACCGCCATCGCGATAGGGAAACTTGTATTCAAAATGTCTAACATAACCGAACCCATGCGCTGCCAGGAGCCGAACCAACGATTGGGGAGTAAAGTGGTTAACATGAATCCGATCGAAATAGTACAGGAACTCCCGACGCTCATGGGTTGCATACTGGAGAGAATTGGGAACTTCAACATAAAGAAGCCCGTTTTCAGCTAAAAGAGAATTCCAGGAGTGAAGCAGATCGAAATTGAGCAAATGCTCTACCACATGCGAAGCAATAATCAGGTCGTATGGAGCATCGCTCGGCTTTTGATCGGAAATGGTCAGATTTTTCAGGCCCAACGTCTGCGCCTTAAGCGATCCGATCCGCGCACCCGGGCTTGGATCGAACCCCCGAAAAATCGATGACGGGAATTCACTTGCTAGCTCTACCAGGAGCCAACCTTCCCCACATCCGAAATCCAGCACTCTTTTGGATTGACAGAAGAACCCGTCAAGCAGACTCGCGAGCTGGTCCCGTTGCAGCTTCGAAATGGGCGAATGAAGATCGCCAACTGCCAGTTCCCCATGGTAGGAATCATTTGCCAGGGATTTGTAGTACTCGTCGTAACTGTTCTGATCACCGCTTGCCACGAAAAGGAAATTGTCCGATGCGCAATGCCTGATCGTCACTTCAGTCGGCAGGTTCATCTTCACATTGAAGTGAAGTTGCAGAACCTCAGCCGATTCCGATCCGCAGATGGGACATCGATCGTTTCGCATTCGCTCGCAATTCCAAGGCAAGACCGGGGTCGACGTTCTGGAACAGGCCATAAACCGATGGTAAAACTCGACAGATCCAGCATCAAAAGGCTCCGCAATTGTACTTCAAATGGCTGTTTATCCGCGATGGATGACGATGCCCGTGATGCCCGTGCCCCACCCACGTAAAGCTCGGCAAGCTTGACGAATCGGAAGCCAAGAACAGAAACGCCCCAGCGAACTCGTGCGGCTTGCCTACTCTTGCGTGCAGGCAAAAGCTTTTCAAGCGTTCCCAAGAACCTCTATTGTGGTAACCGGGAGAGAAAGGTCATTAGCGAGACAGACGGTCTATAGTCCAGGATTTGCGTCGGTGCACTCTAACTTGTTCGGGCAGAGGCTTCGCCAGAATACGCGGAGGCGAGAACGTTGGCTAACCCCTACCGCAAGGGGGGCGCACGACCCCAGAGTGCAGGGTGGAGTTTGATAAGGTGTGGGTGCGGTTTTCTTTCCCTATCTGACAGCGTATACTGTTGTCAGACAGGAGGCATCCGAATGACCATCTCCTTAAAGGC
>Ga0182024_10009677_pt1 | contig 19862 bp, 18 predicted proteins | sample P32metaG_FD_120480 | JGI IMG/M metagenome (GOLD analysis project Ga0182024, IMG submission 120480) | Permafrost microbial communities from Stordalen Mire, Sweden - P3-2 metaG (Illumina Assembly) | ecosystem: Environmental > Terrestrial > Soil > Wetlands > Permafrost | place: Sweden: Stordalen... | reverse complement strand
CGCGCGATCGGCTACGCTATCCTGTTTGACGCCCTCGACGGCCGCGTGGCGCGCCTTACCGGCACCAACAGCGAGTTCGGAAAGCAATTTGACTCCCTCGCCGACATCGTCAGCTTCGGCATCGCCCCAGCCTTCCTTAGTTATGCCTGGGGTGTTCGCGACTTGCCCTCGGTGGCCATGGGTCAACAGCTCCACATCTACCAACTGGGTTGGCTATTCTGCTTCATATTTGTTGCCTGCTGTGCGTGGCGCCTGGCCCGATTCAATATCCAGGGCATGGCCCCCGGAGGCTCCCGCTATTTTGTCGGGCTGCCCTGTCCTGCCGCTGCCGGGATGGTCGCGGCGATGGTGCACGCCTCCTACGGTCCGGTGCCCGGAGTTGTCTTCGCGATTTTGTCTCTGTTCCTGGTGCTGGCGCTGGGCGTTTTGATGTCCAGCACGGTGCGCTACTACAGCTTTAAAGACATTCGCTGGCAGCAGCGCCGCGCTTCGGGACCGGTGATCGTTCTAGGTGCACTGGTGCTAGGCGCGGTGGTCTTTTATTCCCGGCTCACTTTGCTAATGATGGGCGGTGTGTACGTTGTCCACGGTCCGATACTTGAGCTGATTCGAATCCTGCGCCGGCACAAACACACGGCGCGACATGCCTAACAGGATATGACTCGACTCCTAGACGGTACCTGCCGTGTCGCCATCGCCGGTGCTTCCTCTCTCCGAGGTAAAGAACTCAAGCAAGTTCTCGAAGACCGCAATTTCCCGGCTACCGATTTTGTGCTGCTCGACGAAGTGGCCGTGGCCGGCACGCTCACCGAGGCTGGCGGGGAGCCAGCCTTCATCCGCGCGCTGGCCGAGGACAGTTTCGAGGATGCACGCTTTGCATTTCTTGCGGGCAGCCCGGAAGCTGCCGCGCGTGATTGGCTCACCGCGCGCCGTGCTGGCGCCACGGTGATCGACCTCACCGGAGGCTTGGCCCACGAAGCCGGCACGTTCCCGTGGATTCCGGCGCTTTCGAAATTGCTGCCGCCTCCGCCGCCCGCGTCCAAGAATGGAGCGCCGGGTACCGCGCCATATTCATCGCCGGCTACCGCAGTGCTGATCGCTTGCAGCTTGATCGCTGGCCTGCAGCCGTTTTCTCCCACGCGTCTGGCTATCACGTTTTATCCGCCGGTCTCGGAACTCGATCAGGACGGTGTGGACGAACTCGAAGCCCAGGCCACCTGCCTGCTCTCGTTTCGTCCCATCACCCAGGCCGTTTTCGATGCGCAGGTGGCTTTCAATCTTTTGTCCGCGTACGGTGAAGCCTCCCGCGGCAATCTCGCGACGGTGCGTGCGGCGGTCGCCAAGGGCATCGCTCAGTACGTCGACGGCCGCGCGCCCGTTCCGGCGATTCAACTTATCCAGGTGCCCACGTTCTACGGCTACGCCTTTAGCTGCTATGCGGACTTCCCGTCGCCGCCAGACCGCAGCGCGGTGGAAGCGGCTCTCGCTGGGGCCGGGATGCAGGTGACTCCCATCGGACCGGCGCCCACGAACGTAACCGCGGCCGGGGAAAACAGCATTCAACTGGCGCGAGTCGATCACGATGCCAACGTGGCGTCGGCGCTCTGGTTGTGGGGCGTAGCGGATAATCTGCGCCTATCGGCGACCAACGCGGTACAAATAGCGGAAGAACTGCTGGTCATTCCGGTGTGAACGAAAGCCGGTCCGTTTAAATTAACGAGCCCGAGGCTGCCACAGTTTCAGGGGCAATACTCCGCGATCACTTCCCAGACGAACCGGCATCTTCCAGCGTCACTTTCTTCATGTTGTCACTGGGAATGCGGTCGATCAGCAAAAGCAAGGGATCAATCCCCGCCTTGTCGGGCAGCGTGTCAGTGGCAAAGGTATACGTCGCACGACCTGAACTCATGTGCAGCCTCTGGCGGTAAAGCACCGCGCCGTACTTCTTGCCCTTGGGCGGAGCGGATAGAGCACCGATTTCGATCCAATCATCCACCGGAACTTCCTTCTCGTTGCCTTGATCGTCCGCTTTAAATTTACGCGCATCGACGTCGATGGTCACGTCGTACTTGCCGTCACTTCGCTTGCGCGCGGTGGCGGTGTACGCGCGATTCGAAAACAGGGTGATATCGTCGAACAAATCCGTAAGCAGATACTGCAGTTGCGGCGGAGTCTGTTCTCGCAGCGCGTCTTCCAAGATATAGGAAGTGGGGTAGGGAGGCTGCGCGTAGCCGTATTGCTGCAGCACCTTCCGCAGCGCGCGATTCACGGCGTCCTCGCCGATCATTTCGCGCAAGTAGTACATCACCACGCTGCCCTTGCGATAGTGGATGTATCCCTGGTTGGCTTCCACCCGCAACAGCGGCCGCTCCTTCAGCTTCTCCAGGCCGCGTGAACGCAAATAATTGTCCATCTCGTATTCCATGAATTTGCGCATGGTGTCGGGGCCGTACTCTTTCTCCATCGCCATCAGCGCGGAGTATTGCGCCAGCGTTTCAGAAAGTGAGGTGGCGCCTTCCATTGCGGCGCCGATCACCTGGTGCGCCCACCATTGATGGCCCATTTCGTGCGCCACCACGTAGGTCACCATGTCGATGTCGTCGGGATGCTCGAGATTGGCGATGAATCCAATCGATTCCGAGTACGGCATGCTTCCGGGGAAGGCTTGCGCAAAGGCCGCGACGCGCGGAAACTCAATAATACGCGCCTCTTTGTGCGGATAGGGACCGAAATGTGCGGTGTAATACTCGAACGCTTTTTGCACCGCACCGAGCATCTTGGGCACGTTCCACGGCTGTTCTTTCAGGTAGTAGACCTCGATCTTCACTCCGTTCCATTCGGTCCGCGCCACTTGGTAGTCCGCGGACATAAACGAATAGAAATTCACCGAGTAATGATCCAGCTTGTACTGGAAGTAGCGGCGGCCGTTTTCGGTCCATTCGCGCTCCAGCGATCCCGGCGCGATAGCAATCTGGCCGAGCGAGGTGCTGATCACCGTTTCAACGTTTACCCAGTCCGAATTGTTACTGAGGTAGCTGTCCATGCAGTCGGTGGTGCAGTTGCGTTCCAGCGGCGGCATCAAAACCTTTTCTTTCAGCCCGTACTTCTTGCGCTTGTTGGGGTCGGCGAGTTCGGCCACTTGCTGGTAGCCAATCTGCGGGACCACGCCGCTGTCAAAAAAAGTCCCTTCCTGCATGATCTGCCGGTTCGTGACCGAATTTTCGAAGCCGCGGGTGTGGGTCTTTACCGTGAAGCGCATCAGACGCGATTCGCCGGGCTGCATGGGCGTTGCCAGTTCGTAAATCTGATAGTTCAGCCGCTTGTCGTCGGTGATCAGCTTGGCGGAATCGAGATCAACCTCGGTATCGAAGTTGTCCGCGACGACGAAGTGAATATTCGGTATCGGGCCGTTGGTTTCATTCTTGATGGTCTGCTCGCCGTGCATCACCATGGTCCGCGTTTCCGGGTGCAGATCGATCGCGTACTTCACGTCGGTAATCCGCGGCTGCGGCAGGGTCTCGTATTTCTTGTAAGTTTTCTCGTAGTCGGCGGTCAGTTTGTCGCGATCGCCCTCGCTAACCACTTTGTTCAGGACTTTGGTGTTGTAGAAAACCCAGCCGCCGACCGCCAAGAAGCTAAGCAATCCCGCCACGGCCAGACCACGCAGGGAGCCATGAAACCGCAGCCTGGCGTTATGCAAGCGATGGCCCCAGCCGGTTTCGCGGCCTCGCCGCCACAGCACGATGCTGGCAACCGCCAACAGCAAACAGAAAAGACTCCAGTACAGCGTGAACCACAGGAATCCGGCGATAAACGGGCGGTAGCCATAGAAATCCGAATACACCATGTCCGGCATCCCGCCGAACTGCAGCATGTTCGTAGCGATATGCAACGGTCGCCACACCGCAGCGTTGGCGATCACAAACGCGATGAATGCGAAGTAGCCCACGTATTTATTGGGCGAGATGACGTGGATGAAGAATGCCAGTACCGCCAACATTACGAACCCGCTGAAATCGATACCCAGCATGGTGGAAACGTACAGCCCAAGCTGGTAGCGATGATAATGGTGATAGGTCTGAACCAGCACCCCGCTCGCGAGCACCACGCAAAGGATGATGAAGATGCTGGAGATCAGCGCGACGAATTTCGAGAGGTAGCTGGGCCACTCAGGATGGGGCAGCGCGTCTTGGATGTCGTCCATGTGCGAATCGCGCTCTTCCCACACCAGCACGCCCGCGTAATAAGTGATGATCGCGACAAGCAGGAAATACAGCGAGCCGGCGATGAGTTCCAATACTTTGTAGGTCACCGGGAAGGACGTGTTTCCGTACCCTTCCGACGCATTGATCATGATGACGGTGGTGCAGTTAAGCAGGGCGGCGATGGTGAGCACGATGAAGACGGTGGACTTCACCATTCTCTTGAACTCCGTCTTGGTCGCGCCCCAGAACTGAATCCACTGGGCCTGCAATCCGAATTCGCGGGTTCCGGCAGGGATCACCACGAACACCGAGGGGGCGGCGGGCTGGTCTTCGATCACCTTCAGCTTGCCGCTTCGTTCCGAAAATTGAAAACGGTTGTAGGCGAAGACCAAGATCGCCGCACCAACCGCGAGCCAGATCACCCGATTCCATAACAGCAAGCCGGATAATCCGACCGTGAAGTGATTTTTATCGGCGACGGTCCAATACTTGGTCGCCAGCCGAAACGTGCGCACGGCGAAGGGATCGATCAAAGCGGCCACAGTTTCGTTCTGCAGATCGGTGGATAGGGCCTGCGAGACACCATAGCCAACCAGCAACAGCAGGCCGCCGAGGAACGAAGTAACCGTGCTGCGCGTCCACACCGCGATCGCAAAAATAATCGCCGCGACCAGAAGCGTATTCGGAAGTGCGAAAACCAGAATGCCTTTGAGGTGCGCGGACCATACCACCGCTTCCCAGCGCTCGGCGTCAATCCAGTACATGTGCCGCGCCACCAGGATTCCGATCGAGACTCCCAGCAGCGGAATCACCGAGATCAGTGCCGATCCCACGTACCGCCCGGCCAAATAGTCGAATTTCCGCAGGGGCGTGGCGAACAGAATTTGATGGGTGTTGTACTCGAATTCCCGCGACGCGGCGGAATTCACAAATGCGGTGGTCATCAATATGGCCAGCAGGCCCATGATGGCGTAATAGTTCTCGATCACCCACGGTGCGTTCCGGTAGGTGTTTTCTAGCGCACCGCCAATCTGGACGTTATCGCTGCTCACCGCACCGAAGATCATCAGCGAGATGATCGCCAGAAAGATCCATAGCATCCACGAGCGCAGCCAGTAGCGAATTTCAAATGACAGAAAGTGTAGAAACACGGCTGCTCCTTATTGCAGGCCCGAGATTCGGGAGAAAAATACATCTTCCAGGTCCGCGGGAACTGGTTCGAAGCCATCGCCGGGCTCCTGTTCGGAGAAGACGTGGATCAGCGGCCGTCCGGCGATCAATTTGCTCGAAATTACGCGGTACTTTTCTTCGTAAGGTTTGATCTCCGGCTTGCTGATAAATTTTTTCCAGATGCGGCCATCCAGGTTGCGCACCGCCTCGTCTGGAACGCCCGCAAACAACAACTTGCCCTGGTGGATGATGGCCATGTTGGTGCACAGCTCCATCACGTCCTGCACGATATGGGTGGAGAGAATTACAATCACGTTTTCGCCCACTTCTGAAATCAAGTTGTAAAAACGATTGCGCTCGCCCGGATCGAGCCCGGCGGTAGGCTCGTCTACGATCACGAGTTGGGGATTGCCGATCAACGCTTGCCCGATCCCGAAGCGCTGGCGCATCCCGCCGGAAAAGCCGGACAGCGCCTTCTTGCGCTCGGCGTAGAGATTGATGCGGTTCAGGATCGCCTCCACCACTTCGTGGCGCTCCTTGCGGTTGACGTAGCCCTTCAGCAGCGCCAGGTGGTCCAGCATGTCCTGGGCGCTAATGCGCGGATACACGCCAAAATCCTGCGGCAAGTAGCCGAGAATTTTGCGGACCTCATGTTTCTGGCGCAGCACGTCCAGATCGCCCAGCCGTGCCGAACCGGTGTCAGGCTCCTGCAGCGTCGCCAGCGTGCGCATCAGCGTGGATTTGCCGGCGCCGTTGGGGCCGAGCAATCCAAACATGCCTCGCGGGATAGTGAGCGACACGTTGTCGAGCGCCTTCACTCCGTTTGGGTAGACCTTACTTAGCCCTTCAATTCGCAGCTCCATGCGGCAGCTCCATGTGGTAATCGGACGTACGTGTGCGGACTAATATACGCGATTAGACCTGTAGTTTCACGATTCGATAGCAGAGAAAAAATGGACTTACGCCCTTCGCGAGGGCACAATGCTTCCGACTATAACCAATGAGATATCAAAAATTGCAGCAGTCCCTGACGATATTTGTGTTTCTTGCCGCATCAAACGTGAGTTGGGCTCGCCCATTGCCGGGCACCAAGCAAACGATCGAGATCATCTCTCTCTATGACCTTGCCAGAAACTGGAGCCGCTACGATCGCCACCCCGTCCGGATCGAAGCGGTCTACCTCGTGGACGGCCAAGACCGCGAGGTGTATAACGCAGGCTGCCAAAATCGCGCTGACCCCGCCTGGGTCGAAATTCCCAGCGGCGCTGTGGGACAGGCGCCCCCGGAACTAGTAGATAATTTGAATCAGCTGCTCATTTCAGATCATCGAGCACGAGTCGCCGTCGGTGAATTCTACGGCCCGCAGAGAGTGATTGTGTCTCCGGATACCCCGCGGGGAGTTGCAGATCAACCGCGTGCGATAAACTCCCGCTGTGGCCATCTTAATGACTGGAGATTTCAGTTCGTGTTCTCCAAGATGGAGAGCGTCGAACCCCTCCCGAGCAGCGAACCGTGGGCCCGCCCTCGGGACGAAAAGAAACACTGAGCCACCCAGCCGCTGCTGGCACACCTAGAGTCAACCGGGCCCATGAACAAACTTCACCGTCGCTCATTTCTGAAATCGGCTGCTCTCGGTGGCATAGGTGCGCTAGGTGGCGTCGTGGCGCTGGACGAAGCGGCGCCCCACATCTGGCGTGCGGAAACCGGTCTTGAGCCCAATCACAGTTACTGGGCGAACAGCGCAGCATCCGTCAATCCAGCACTCACTCAGAACTTGGAAGTCGATGTCGCCGTAGTTGGCGGCGGCTTCACCGGTCTGTCCACCGCCTATTACATCCGCAAAAACTCACCGGCGAAACAAGTAGTCGTGCTCGAGGCCATGAGTTGTGGCAACGGCGCGTCGGGACGCAACGGCGCCATGGTGCTGAACATGACCGCGGATCGCTACATGCACTTCAGTTCCGACCCGGCGATGGACAAGCGAATCTACGACCTCACCTCGGCCAACATCCACACTTTGGGCGGACTAGCCGCGGACGCCGGAATCGATTGCGAACTAGACATCAACGGTTCGTTGCAAGTGCTGAACACGGCGTCTGACGTTGCGGACTGCAAAGCCTACGTCGAACGTGCGCGTGGACTCGGGATGCCCGTCGAGTATTGGGACAAAGAACAAACCGCTGCCGCGATCGGAACACTCCGCTACGAAGGCGCGTTTCACGATCCAAATAGTGGCCAAGTCCAGCCCATGAAATTGGTGCACCTGCTGAAAACGATTGCGGAACGCGCCGCCGCGACGATTTTCGAGAACACCGCGGTAAGTCATATCGAGGAAGGCGAAGTGCATCAGGTTCAAACCGCGAACGGCTACACGGTACGTGCGAAATCCTTGGTCTTGGCCACCAACGCGTATTCCTCGCGTCTAGGGTATTTCCGTAGCGGCGTCGTTCCGATCCACAATTTCGTAGGCATCACGCCGCCACTATCGGATGAAATGCTCTCCCGTATTGGTTGGCGTAAACGCATGCCGTTCTCCGACAGCCGCACGCTGGTCCACTATCTAGGCCTTACGCGCGAGAATCGCATTCATATCGGCGGCGGCGCCGCGGACTATTCATTCAATGACGGCATGAGCGACCGCCCCGATCGCGAGGTGCGATTCGCGGAACTGCAAAGGGACCTGGCGCGAATATTCCCGGGCCTTGCGGGGATGGCCTTCGAGACCACCTGGAGTGGCCTGGTGGACTGTTCGATCGATTTCTCGCCGTCGGTGGGTTGCATCGGACAATTCAAAAACATCTACTACGGAATCGGGTACTCCGGCCACGGAGTGAATCTCACGTCGCTGTTCGGACGAATCATCGCGGACATGGAGCGCGGTGCCGACCAAGCCTGGAAGGATTTGCCGATGGTCAATCACAGCCTGCTGTACATTCCCAACGAACCGTTTCGCTGGGCCGGCGTTCAGGCTGCGATGGCGTATTACCGTGCCAGCCAGTGAAAATAAATCGGAAGGCGATCGGTGCGCATCAAGAATTAAGGCGCGGGATGGTGGATCCGTTTCCGGTAACCGCACTAAACAGGCACAATTACCGCGCAGGAAACGCTGCCGGACTTTTCGGAGATTGCATGGATTTCGGTCGCGCTACTCGCATAGCAGCATCGGAACGCCGCCGCTTCAGTGCCTCTTCGTGGCACATCCTCTCGCTTCTGCTGTTGTTGGGATATTTCGCCCTGCTCGATGCACGGCGCGCGCGCAACCCCGGATCGGCTCATGCTCACGCGGCGGCGCATGCCACGATCCTCCGCGGATACCTCCTCGCGATATTCTACGAATGGCGAATCGCAGCTTGGCTTTGGGAGGAGTGCTGCTCAAGGGCGGCCACCTGGGCGATCTCAGCGGCGGCCGTTGGACGAGTTGACGCGGCGTCGCCGTAGACGTCGCCATCGCTATTCCTTGATGGGTGCTCTGGCCATTGACGGCGTGGCTCGTCTTTCTGGTTGTCGAGCGCATTAAGGCCCCGACGACACCGGATCAGCCCCCGCCGGCCTACGGGAATTATTTGCCGGGATTTTGTTCTCGATCTCGGCTGGAATCTGCGAGGAAATTGTTTATCGCGGGTACTTGCGGCGGCAGCTCTGGGCTGCAACCCGCAGCATCGCCCCGGCGGTGGTCATACCAGGCGTATTCTTCGGTATGGTCCACGCATACCAGGGTCCCCAAAACGTGGGTATCATTGCGGTCCTCGGCGTCCTTTACGGCGCGCTGGTGGCTTGGCGCCGCAACCTCCGCGCTAGCATGATCGTGCACGCCTGGTCCGACATCTTCGCGGGCTGGCTGCGTTTCCTGTAGCGCGTTCAGGCCCGCGCTGCCCGCGGACGGGGCCATTACGGGACACGGCGGTGGCTTGATTCATTTCCGCGGACCGGCTACAACTGATGTGCGTATCAGGGAGGATCTGGTTGTCGCTTCTATCTAGCGGATGGCGGACTCGTGTAGTACCGATGCTGGCGGCGCTGGCCGCGGCGTTTGTCGCCAGCAGTTGTGGCTACCACGTGGAGGGCACCTCTTCGAAATTTCCAGAGGATTGGAAGACCATCGAAATTCCCGCGTTCGTCAATAAGACCCCGCGCTATCGGGTGGAACAACGGCTGACCCAGGCGGTGATTCGTGAATTTCTCTCTCGGACTAAATATCGCGTGGTCTCCGATGGTCCGGCGGATGCCGAACTGCACGGGGAAGTGCTCTCGATTGAGGCCACCCCGGTTTTGTTTGACGCGACGACCGGCGAGGTGACCGCCATGATCGTCACCCTGCACGCGAAAGCCACGCTCACCGACGAACACACCGACAAGGTGGTTTACCAGACCAACGACATGGTTTTTCGCGACGAATATCAAATCTCCGCCGACATCCACAGTTTTTTTGAAGAGAGCGATCCGGCGCTGGAACGAATGTCGCACGATTTTGCCGCGCGGCTGGTTTCCAATGTCCTCGAGAATTTCTAATGCCCGCGGCTAACACAGCGCAATTGCTTGAAAAAATAGGCAAGGGGAAGGCCGTGCCGGCGATTGTGCTGATGGGCTCGGATCCGTATCTTCGCGATCTCATCCGCACGAAATTGCGCGAGGCCTACGTCCCCGATGGCGCGCAGGACTGGGCCATTGCTCGCATGTCCGCCTCCGACGGGATGGAGCAAGTCGTGCAGCGCGCGCAGACTCTGCCCATGCTCTCGCCCCGGCAGTTGGTGTACGTGGAAGAAGTGGAACGCATCGAGCGCCTGGGAGAAAAGGCGCGCGATGAAGCAGTGGAGACCCTGGAACAATATTTGAGCGACCCCGCTCCGTTTACCATCCTGGTCCTGGAAACAGAAAAATTGGATAACCGCCAGCGGCTTGCGAAAATGCTGACGGCGAAAGCGGTCATGGTCAGTCTGGAAGTCACGCGCGAAGACGCGCTGGCGTTGACCGATTCGATGGCCAGAGAATTGGGCTCGGCGATCGATCGTGACGCCGCCGCATTGCTGGTGGAAATCCTGAATGCCGAACCAGCCCGCATCCGCACCGAACTGGAAAAGCTTTCGCTCTATACCCTAGAGAAAAAGCGCATCACCACCGCCGACGTCGACCTGCTGGTAATCTCCGCGGAAAAGCAAACCGTGTGGCAACTAACGGACATGTTAGCGACCCGCCAGCGCGCCGAAGCCATGCAATTCCTGGATAGTTTGCTGCGCGAAGGCGAGCAGCCCGCCGGGATCGTAGGCGCGCTAGCCTGGATGTACCGCAAGCTGATCGAGGCGCGCGAACTTCCCGCAGGCACCAACGGATTCTCCGCCGCGCGGGCGCTGCAGATGCGTCCGCAATCCGCAGAGATGGCCCTGCGCCAATCGCGCCAGATGAAAGTCCCAGCGATGCGCCGGGGATTACAAGCGCTAGCCGAAGCAGACAGCGACCTGAAATCCGGAATCGCCAATCCCCGCGCCGTCATGGAATTTCTGATCGCCCGCCTAACCGCCTGAACGAATCACAAGCAACGCTCGCTGGGACCTGTTTAATTTTTGGTCCCGCCGCCAAGAATGGCGGCGCCACGGTGGCGAGCGCTCCTAGTGCACTGAAACGAGCCCGCGCAGCAGTCCACTAAATTTTATTTGGCGGAGATGTTGGACGCTACACGACAAGGCGACCAAGATCTCCAAGCCTCCGTTGACCTGCGCCTTTAGCGCGGGAATAGCCGTGCGAAGACCTAAATCCAAAATTGGAGAGTCACGATAGGAGGGGAGACTTCCAGGCATCGCAGCGCGCTCGCCGCAACGCCTGTCTTACGCCTTTTTCTTTGCGCGCAGCCCGTTGAGCGCCAGCGTCAAGCGCGACTTGTAACGATTCGCGGTGTTTTCCGGCAGGATCGTCTTGCGAATCGACCGATCGAGTTCCGAAAATGTGGGTGCGATCAGCTTTTCCGCCGCGGCCACGTCGCCCGCAGTCAACGCTGCCCGCAAACGGCGCATCGCCGTGCGAACCCGCGTCCGGTTAATCCGGTTAATGGTAGTGCGGCGCACCGTTTGGCGCGCATTCTTCAGTACCGACTTCGACTTCTTCTTTTTCTTGACCGTGGTGCCCTGAGCCATTCCGTACTCCTCCGCATAAGTTCATGAAACAAACCAGCGTAAACGACCCGGCCGCCTTTGTCAATTTTCAGTCTGCGATGGGAGATCCTGGGCAGATCGTGTCCCCCTAGCGAGGTTGAAATGCATTCGTCCGAGGCGGCGGGAAGAGCCGGGCGGTGCGGCTCAGTTAAAATCCAGGCGCCATGACCACGCTCGCTCGCTATTTCGATCTGGTGCGCGACATGAAACACCCTTACGACCATTGCCTTCGTCTTGTTCAGAGCGCCAAACAACGCGGCATCGAAGCCACGGCGCGGCTCTTTGCCGCCACCGTCCCCGCCGTCCGCAAGTGGCTCCGCCGTTTCCCGCAGCACGGTCCATGCGGGTGGTTCGAGCACTCCAGAGCCCGTCATCATCAACCTCGATTATTAGGGAAATAGGCGGCCCTAGTAGCCAATCGCGACACCGTCGTGGCGCGGATCAGCAGCACCCAAACGTTCTCCACTTTTTGGGTCAATGCCGATGGCATTGACCACGCCGATATGCCCGCGCCGCGTGGTCGTGAATCCCCGCGACTGCAATGCGCGTTCCATCTCGTCTGAGAAACCTTCCTCCAACACCAACTGGTCCGGCAGCCATTGATGATGGAAGCGCGGCGCGTTGATCGCGGCTTGCGCATCCATTCCCAGACGCATCCAGTTGATGATGCTCAGCATCGTCGCGGAGATAATTTGAGGTCCGCCGGGCGAACCAGTCACAAAGCTCAGCTTACCGTCACGCAGCAAAATGGTCGGAACCATAGAACTCAGCGGCCGATGCCCCGGAGCAATGGCGTTGGCCTCGGACTGAATCAACCCGAAAAGATTAGGGGCGCCGGGCTGCGATGTGAAATCGTCCATCTCGTCGTTCAGCAGAAAACCGGCGGAGCTGGTGGCGTGCGAGCCGTAGCTGTTGTTCAGCGTATAGGTGCTGGCCACCGCGTTTCCCGCGCCATCGACCACCGAAAAATGGGTGGTGTGCGGCCCCTCGCCGAGGCTCACAACCATCGGTGCTGGAGTGGCGCTCGCACGAGACGCCGCGCAGGTGTGCGGATGGCCAGCGTGAACCACTTTGCTGGAGCTGGCGTGCAAGGGATCAATCGTGGCGGCGACCTCCTTCGCATAGCAAGAATCGGTGAGGCCCGCGACCGGCACGCTGACAAAATCCGCATCACCCAGGTACGCGGCTCGGTCCGCGAAAACGCGGCGCATCGTTTCGGCGACCATATGCACGCTGTCCACATCGTCCCAGCCCTGCAGCGGAACGTCTTTGAGCATGTTCAGCGCCTCGATGATCGCAATGCCGCCGGAACTCGGCGGAGGAGACGTCAACACTTCCCATGTTGAACCATCACTCCCTGGTCCGCCGGCGGTGTATTTCGCGCGCAGCACTTCGCGAATCTTTGGTGTGTAATGCGCCAAATCGGAGAGGGAAATGATCCCGCCGGAATGGGCCATGTCGTCGACCAGCATTCGCGCGGTCTTCCCACGATAAAACTCCGCGGCGCCACGTGACGCAACGCGCTTCAGCGTCGCCGCCAACTCCGGCTGCCGCAGGGTGTCTCCCGCGTGCAGCAGCTTGCCGTCATTCAGGAAAATGCGCCGGCTGACCGCGAACGGCTCCAGCGTCGCTCGTTCCCGCTCCAGTTCCTTGGCCAGTCTTTGGTCAACTACAAAACCCTGTTCAGCAAGTTGTATCGCCGGCGCCATAACCTGCGAAAGCTTCATCGTGCCGTACGTCTTCAGCGCCAGATCGAGCCCCGCAACGGTCCCTGGCACGGCCACCGAACGATACCCGATCAGTGACGCTTCCGGGTCGACTTTGCCGTCCGCGCCGAGGTACATATCGCGGGCGGCCTTTCCTGGCGCCACTTCGCGGTAGTCGAGAAATGCCGCTTTCCCATTTGCCAGTCGCACCAGCATGAATCCACCGCCGCCAATATTCCCCGCGGCGGGTTCGACTACCGCAAGCGCGAACGCCACCGCCACTGCGGAGTCGATCGCATTTCCGCCGCGCTTCATGATCTCAACGCCGGCTTGCGACCCCAGCTGCTCGTCCGTAGCCACCATCCCGTGGGGGGCGCGCACCGCGGCGCGCCGCCAATTCTCATGGTTTCCGGAACTTGGCTTCCCGGAATTTTGCGCGTGGATCTGGAGTACCGGCGCGAATTGAACTGCGAGGGTTAACGCCACAAACCAACTCAATGTTTCTCGTAGAACAATTCGCGCGAACTTTTTGGCTGGCATCATTCCTCCGACCCATGGCTCCGAGCTAGCTAACCCAGAACATTTACACACTGCACACCCCCAGAGGCAATCTAGATAACATGTAGTCTCTGTTCTTCCCGACCTGGGAAAGTCGCAGTCACTTCGGGTCCCGAATTCCAAAGCGGGATTGCCAGGCCCAGGGGAACCCTCGGTATTTGTAAAATCTTTTGACCAATTGCTCTCCGCGCTCGCTATAGAATTCCTGGTACTGCTATACTCCCGCCGTTCTGCAAAATGGTTCGGCTCTATTTTTTTTCGCCTCGCATTCTGAATAGCCGTTCTGCCCGAGTGCCACCTCTGCTGGCCCTGCTGATCTGCCTCGTATTGATTTTAAGCGGCTGCCCGGGAAGCCCGTCCCCGTTGTCCGAACCGGAGGCGCCACCAGTCGTCAAGGCGAACGCAGCGCAGGTCGCGATCACCACGTCGTCCCTGCCTCCGGGCGGGGTAGGAGCGACCTACTCGGCCACATTGGCGGCCGAGGGCGGCGTAACGCCCTACACGTGGTCGATACCCTCGGGCGCGCTGCCTGCAGGTCTGCGGCTCAAGGCGACAACCGGAGCCATCGCCGGCGTGCCGACTACGTCCGAGAATTCATCCTTCACGGTGGAGGTGGCGGACTCCAGCAGCCCAGCACGGACCACAACCGCAGTGCTCGGAGTTACGATCACCGCTGTGCCCAGCGGCTCGGCTGCGTCCGCCTGCGGAGTGCTGGGAACTACGGGCGAAACCTACACCCTTCAGAATGACGTCTCCTCCGAGGGCACCTGTTTCTCTGTGCAGGCCGACAATGTGACTTTGAACCTCAACGGCTACACCATCACCTACAACACCGCCAGCCAAAGCTCCGCACGCTTTGCAATTCTCGGCATGGCGTGCTGGGACCCGGACATTTTCGGCATCGCCGGTGGCAATCCCTGCGGCGGCACATTCGATAATTTCACGGCATACGGCGGAAATATTGTCGAGGGCAGCGGCGCCGCAGCCAGCTACGCGCATGCGATTCGCGTGGGTCAGGGACTGAATAGCGGCCCCACCCTGCACGACCTGAACATTACCTGGTCCTCGGATTCGGCGGCAGGAATCTATCTGGATTATGCGGGCGCGCCAGTGCCCGGGGCTGCGGTGATCTTCAACAATACGTTTTACAACCGGGTCACGTCCATTCGTAGCCGCGTGGATATCGACGGCAGTTCGATCAACCTCGAGCAGGCGGAATACAACTCCGTTCCCGCACAGATTTACAGCAACACCATTATCGGCGGACCGCAGGGCGGCATCCTGAGCGAATCGATCGGCGCGCAAATTTACGGCAACACCATCCAACAGGGAACCGTGGGGAGCGAACAGTACACCAACGACTTTGCGATTTATCCCTGGGCGCAGCAGCAGAACGTACACGACAACGTAATTCAGCCCACCGAAGGCCGGGGGATTTCGATGGACGCGTCGGTGATCCAAACCAACGGGACCATCGCGGCAAATAACGTGCTGGCGGTGATGGAGAAGAGCAATAACCCGGAATACGGCGGATGCGCGCTGGGCGGAACGTACGGAATTCAGTACGACGACGGAGCCTCCGGCGCATCGGACCAGAGCAATAGCGTGGTCGCGAACGCCGCTCAGTGCAACGCTTTCGGCCTGCGGCTCACGGCCTACGGTAACGGCAACAATTCCCAGAACAATTCCTACGCCGGTCGTCGCCAGGCGAATGCATCGGCGGGCGTGGTTGCCGCAGGGTTGGGCCTCGATTCACTCGGCGCCCCGATATTCACCGCAACCAACGATACCTTTTCGGGCGATACGTCTTCGTTGTACGTGGATTGGGATGGCGCCGGACCGTTCACTTGCGTCGGTTGCACCTTGACATCCGGGTCCAATCCGAGCAACTACGTCACATTTTATTTCTGGAACGGCGGAGGGCCGGTGCTCTCCGGCGGTTTGCATTTCCAGGACACACGGTTCCAGGGAGAAGCGTCGAAGACGTCGACCAACATGTCGGTGCCCGGGAGCAATGGCCAGTCTGCCGAATATTGGATCGATTGGACCTGCACGGTGACCGTGCTGGATTCCACCGGAGCACCGCTGGGTGGCGCCACGGTCACCATCTACGATCATCTCAATCAGTTGGTCTTTTCCGGGCAGACCAGCGCGAACGGCATAGTTTCCGCGGTGCTGAGCGAATTTCGAATGTATTCCAGCGGCGGATCGGCGACCCAGGAAATGCATACGCCCCATACGGTCACCATCTCGAGCCTTGGCTGCACCGATCAAACGGTTTCGACCACCGTACAACAGACTACCGCGCAGACGATTCAATCCACTTGCCAGTAGGGTGCCCGCTCAGTGGGTGTATTCCCGCGCCATGGATTCCCAATCGGTCTGCATGTCTGTGACGACGCGCGACGGCAGCACCAGAACGCTGTCGGCTGTGATTTTCTTCACGTAGCAATGTTCGAGCGGGAAATTAACGAGAGCGTCACTTCCTGCCCCTTGGTGCCCACCAGCACCTCACCTCCTGTCCACAGATCCTGTTGCAGGACCATCCCTCCTCGCAACTCGCCCACCGCGCAGCGACGCGGCTTCATTTCGTGAGTCAGGGGGAGCAATCCGCGCAAGCTTTGTGCCAGCACCGTGTCGTACTGCTCGGGATGGCGCAGCATTTCGGCGCAAGCGGCTTCGAAGGTGGATCCTTGCATCAGCCCACGATCGAGGGTGAGCGTGGGTTTTAGTATTTGCGCTCCAAGACTGATGATGTCCACTTCGCTTCGCTCGCCCGCCCGCTTTTCCGAGGGTGTTGCCCCGCGCATCATTCTGGTGAGTGACCATCCAGCCTGCCGCTTCCAGGCGCGCAATCTGGGAAATCAATTCGCGCGCCACCGTCGGGTGCTGCTGGAAACGGGCCGCGTCCTCGGGTGGCAGGTCGGCCCGCCGATAAACCGCTTCCACCGTCTCCGGGTCCCGACTCACGAACCCGAGCTGGGACATCAGCGTCGCCGCTTCGTACCGCCAGGATTCGTTCAGTTTCAGGTCTCCTCTACCGCCTGCGCTAGTTGCACCGCGGTACCCATCCTCGGCGCAGTGTGGCCCAGTTGGTTCTCGCTTTGTGGCTCAGCCTTTCCCGTCCCTGGCCCGTCGATCGCGGTCGAAGCGGCTCTGGGAAACTCAGCGATCTGCCTCTGACTCGGCGACCTTAGGCCTGCTATGATCGCGATGCTCGGCTGCTCAACCCCGCCGGACTTCCACGCTCGAAAATAGCCTACCTCGTCTGATTCCGCCCCTCCTGCACAAGATCCATTCCTTGCGACTTGCCTCTGGCTTCGCGCTCGCAGAAGTTCCGAAACGGCTGGAGGCCCCCTGAGGCCCCCGCGGGCCGTTGACGCCATCCAAGCCGCGGCCTAAGATAGCTGCCTTGCCGAACCCCGACCGTATATTCCGCAATACTTCCGCCTTGGGTGTTGGTGGTGCTGTGGGCGTCGTCTTGGCCCTGGTGTTCGCTGTTGCTTCGGCGCGCGCGGAGCTGCCGAAGGATCTTCGGCCGCAAGGCTACGTCAGCGATTTTGCCGGGATTTTGAGCGAAGCGACCAAGGATAAGTTGGCGGCGATTTGTCAGGAGGTCGAGCAGAAGGCCAACGCCCAACTTGCTATCGTCACCGTCAAATCGCTGGAAGACCAACCGATCGAACAGTATTCCGTGGAATTGTTTCAGCAGTGGCACATCGGGCCCAAGGGGAGCGACCGCGGCGTTTTGATTTTGATTGCGCCCACCGAACATCACTACTGGTTCGAAGTGGGTTATGGCCTGGAAGGCATCTTGCCCGACGGTAAAGTCGGCGGTTTCGGCAGGGAAGCGGTGCCGCTGCTGCGCCAGAATGATTACGACGCGACCGCGGTCCTATTCACGGCGCGGGTAGCTGCCGTAATCGCGCAGGACAAAGGCGTCACCCTGGAATCGCTATCGAATACACCGCCGCCAGCGGCGCCGAAATCCAGTGAACCTGCTCCGCGGTCGGGACTTTCCATAACGGCGATTATCTTTTTGATTTTTTTCGTGGGCCTTCCGTTGCTGCGGTTGATCTCGAGCGGAGGGCGTCGCGGTGGGCGGGGAATGTGGTGGATCGGACCCCTGATTGGTGGCATGGGCGGCGGCGGATGGGGCGGGGGCGGATTTGGCGGGGGCGGAAGCGGGGGCGGCGGTGGAGGGTTTGGCGGATTTGGCGGCGGATCGACCGGCGGCGGCGGGGCTGGCGGTAGTTGGTAGCTGAGCCACGAGATTTAGGAGCGGGGATGGACGATAAACTCGATCGTTTTGTAGCGCGAGTGAAGTCGGCGGCGAAAGAAAACTTGAAAGCGGTAGTGCTCTTCGGCTCCGCGGTGTCCGGAGAATTTCATGCCAAACACTCGGACCTGAACTTGCTATGTCTGGTCGGCACCGCCAATACCGGCGCGCTGGAAGCGCTCCGGCCGGAGTTCTCATGGTGGGTAAAGCAGCCACAGCCTGTGCCGCTCGTGTTTACTCTCGACGAGCTGCGCCGCTCCGCGGACATCTTCGCTATCGAGCTGATCGATATCAAGGCGCGCCATCGCATGCTGTATGGCGAAGATTTCTTGTATGGGCTGGCGGTGCCGCTGCGCCTGCATCGCCATCAGATCGAACGCGAGATGCATACCAATTGGTTGCGGCTCCGCCAGCGAGTGCTGACCATTCCCCCCGGCTCGCCGCACCTCGAGCTAATGCTGGCATCCATCTCGACGTTCACCACGCTATTTCGCCACACCCTGATGGCCATCGGCGAGCCCTCTCCGGAGCACAATCGCGAAGCCATTGAACGCGTGGCCCATCTTTCCGGCGCGGACCCGGGCGGATTTCTGGAAGTGCTCGACATTCGAGAGGAGAAGAAGAATGCCAAAGCGATCGACATCGAAGCGACGCTGCAAAGGTATCTGGCATTCGTCGATGCGGTAACCAACGAAGTGGACCAAAGATTAGGCGATGAGTAAGAAAAGCTGCACCAACACGTAGAACTATTAAGCACGCGCCGGCGCCGGTGAGCAATTCATTCGCTCTGAAAAATACTCGCGGAGGTTCTGGAAATGAAAAAAGGGCTCGCAGTTCTCTTGGTCCTGGTAGTCGGCATCGTAGCGGTCGCACTCTTATTCGGCGGAATGTATGCGGGACGGCGCAATGAAATGGTTACCAAGAACGAAGCTGTGAAATCCGCCTGGGCGGAGGTGGACGTGAACCTGCAGCGCCGCTCCGACCTTATCCCCAACTTGGTGGCCACGGTGCAAGGCTTTGCGGCGCAGGAACAGACCGTATTTCATGACATCGCGTCCGCCCGCGCCGCCCTCGGTGGCGCGCAAACCCCGGCGCAAAAAATCGCCGCCAACGGTCAGTTGGATAGTGCGCTCAGTCGTTTGCTGGTCGTAGTGGAAAATTATCCCCAACTGAAATCGAACGAGGAATTCCTTCGTTTGCAGGACGAGCTCGCCGGCACCGAGAATCGCATCGCCGTGGCCCGCAAGCGCTACAACGATACGTTGCAGGACTACAACACCTACATCGCGCTGTTCCCGAACAACATCTTCGCCGGCTGGGGAGGTTTCAAGCGCAACGACGACTACTTTGCCGCCTCTGGACCGGCTCGCGAAGCCCCCAAAGTCCAATTCCCAGGCGCAAACCGCTAAGCCATTAGTGCTGCGACGGTGGGGAACTGGTTCAACCCCTGTTCCTGCCCGGGTGCGCACGCAGGAGCCTCTCCCATGCGCAGAATCCCGCAACCAATTCCAATTCGCGTTATGGGAATCCGCGTCACGATGTTTCGGGTGGGACTCTTTCTTACAGTAGTAGGTGGCTCGATTTTTCTGGCGGTGATAGGCAATAGACTAAACCTCGACTCTAACGCTGGCCCGTTTCGGCTCGACACAACGGTTGCCTACCTGATTTGGTTCCCGGTCGGAGTAATGTTGCTGATCGCTTCCGTAGCGAAGGCCGTCAAGAAATCCAGAAACGCCCACAAACGGCCGAGACCCTGAGTATCTGACCATCGAAGTTCCTGGGGAGGCAGTCGCGCGATCGG
>Ga0182024_10009676_pt1 | contig 19863 bp, 11 predicted proteins | sample P32metaG_FD_120480 | JGI IMG/M metagenome (GOLD analysis project Ga0182024, IMG submission 120480) | Permafrost microbial communities from Stordalen Mire, Sweden - P3-2 metaG (Illumina Assembly) | ecosystem: Environmental > Terrestrial > Soil > Wetlands > Permafrost | place: Sweden: Stordalen... | reverse complement strand
GTTGCGAAGCCTTTCAAGCTTGGCCTGTATTGATCAATACAGGCGCTGCGCTTAAAAGTCTCCGCACCAACCCACGGCGCTCCCATATCATTGCGGCAAATCAAATCGAAAATGCTCTAGTGCTTCATAAATGCCGCTTCCACGCCCTCCGGGAAATAGTCCGCGTCCACCCATCGCCACAAGGCGGGGAGATGCTGCCAGATCGGTCGGTTGAGTGCATTCTTCTCTGCTTGATCCGGTACTGTCACGCGGAGTATCCGCCTCAGGGCGGCTGCCGGATGCAAAACCGCATAAAAAACACCTCGCCCGCCTTACGCTTTGCCGCTTCCGGTCACCAGCCGCAGCAATTCATCGCCCGTCATCCGCGAGGCCGCTTCGTGCGGGCACGCCGCCACGCAGCGCGGGTACGGCGTGGATACCTCCCCCACCGCATCGCACAGATCGCACGTCGCGGCCTTCAGCGGCGCCATTTTATGCGTCCGGCCGGCGCGCGCTTCTTCGGCCATTTCAAAACGCCCCCGCTCGTTTGGCACCATGAAGATATTCCCGTATGGGCAATTGGACGCGCAGAGCCCGCAGCCGATGCAATGATCCTCGATCACGATCTGGCCGTGCCGGCCCCGGTGGATCGAGTCGACCGGACACCCGATCATGCAATACGCATCCGTGCACGACCTGCACGCCGTGGCAACCATCAGATTCGCGAAGTGCAGCCCGTCCCGCAGCAGCCGCGTCACCGGCGCGCCGTGGGAGTCCGTCCCATGCTGCTGGACGCACGCCTTCACGCATTCATCGCAGCGCGTGCAACACTCGAGGTCCAGGATCAGCAGGCTCTGCCCTTCGTAAAGACCCTGCGCCACGTACTCGCGCAGCAGCGGGTTCCGCTCATTGTCGCTCCGCAGCCGCGCCAGCGATCCCTCCACCAGTTGCCGCCGGACGATTGGGAAATCGCGCACCAGCTTCAGGAAATCCGCCCGGTCCAGCCGTGCCATCTCGAGGTGATCCAGCGCCGTGCACGTCGCCGTCCTCTGCCCCGCCGGGATCGCCGCCCCGGGATCCGCCCCGCCGCGCTCCAGCGCCGCCTTCGCCGCCCGGTCCGCCTCGTCGACATCCCTCCGCGCATCCGCCGCCGTGAATCCCAGCAGCCCGATCTCGCCTATGATACTCCCCGGCCCGCGCGAGATCACCTTCATCTCCCCCTCGAAGCGCCGCAGCCCGACCCGCACATTGCCCAGGCGCACGATATACAGCGAATCCGCGACATCCCCCTGGTGAAACAGCGTCTGCCCCGGGCTCACCCGCACGAAACGGATCAGCGGCCGCAAATACTCCACTATTTTCTGGAGCTCCCGCGTCTCGATGTTCCGGAAAATATCCGCCCGCGGCAGCACCTGCTGCAGCGCCCGCTCGCGATAATCCTTCTCCAGCCTCTCCCGGTGGCTCGGCAGCCGCATCAACCGGTCCAGCACATTCCGCCGCAATTCCCATAGCTCCCCCGCCTTTACCCCCTTCAGCGTCGCCGTTCGCGGCGATCCGCTCAAGCACGCCATCTCCCCCACGATCAGATTCTCCGCCGTCAGCTCCACGCGCACGAGCGGCTTCCCCAGCAGCCGGCGGAAGGCCCCGCCCAGCGTCTCATCCATCGCATGCGTCGTCGCCCGCAGCGTCCCGCTTCGGATCAGGAATGCCGTATTCCCCGGGTCTCCCTGGCGGAACAACGTCTGCCCCGCCCTGAACTTGCGGCGCATCACCAGCCCCCGCTGCCAGAGCAGAAACTTCGGCGGGATGCCCGCGAAGACCGGATCGGAGATCAGCTCCGCCGCCGGCACCGCCCGCGTGGATCGCCGCACCGTCGCCGACGTCACCTGCGCCGCCGGCTTAAAGGTGATCGCGCTCGTCGGACACGAGACCATGCACTCCCCGCATTTCACACAGCTCGATTCCCCCATCGGGTCGTTGAGGTCAAAGCTGATCCCCGCCGTATTCCCCTTGCCCGTCCGCCCGATCACATGATGTTTCACCACGTCATTGCACGCCCGGATGCAACGCTCGCACAGGATGCACGCATTGTGATTGACCAGGAACACCGGCGATGACGCATCCATCTTCCGCCTCCCCGCTCCCGCCGCCGCCGCCGGGGCCGGGTCGGAGAGCACGTCGATCTTGAATCGCTCCGCATCCGCCCCGCAGCGCCGCACCATCTGCCCCAGTTCATCAAACGGGCTCAACTCCTTTGCCAGCGCCCGGTTCTCGACCGGCTTCAAGTGCTCCGTCGCCAGCAATTCCGTCAATACCTTGACCGATTGCCGCACGGCATCGGCCTCCGTGCCGGGATGGTTGCTGGTGAAGACCTCCATCTCCTTCTTCACGGGGTGCTGGCACGCCGGCAGGAGCTTTCGCTCGCGCGAACGCTTCCCGCGTTTCGGCCCGTAGAGTTGCACCACGCACAGCCGACACACCGCCACGGGCGTCATGTGCGCCTGATGACACAAGGTCGGGATGGGGATCTTCGCCTCGTCCCCCGGCTGCTTCACATACAGCTTCTCGACCGCATCATAGATCGTCGTCAGCCGCGGCGTCGTATTCCCCTCCAGGTTTTGGACAATATTGCCCGCCGCATCCCGCAGCGGCTGCGCCACCGGCACCGTCACCGGCTGCCCATCGATCTGGATCGTGACATTCTCCCCGTACTGCTGCTCCGTCGGCGCGTCCAGGCGGATCAGTTGCCCATTCACATCGCGGCTGAAGAATCCTTCGTCGTTATCCCGTATCGACGGGCTGCCAATGAGATCCGGGTCTACGGGCACGCTTTTCCTTTCTTCATCGCGCCCGGGGCCGGCCGCGCCACCAGGTGCCTCGCGAGGTCTTCTTCAAAAAACGCCGCCACCGTCCCCAGCGGCATCGGCACCGACCGCCCGAGCCCGCAGATCGAGGTCAGTTTCAGGACCTCCCCTGTTTCCGTCATCAATGGCAGCAACTCCTCCTTCCACCGCTCCGCGCCGATCTCGCCCGCCAGCAAATGCGCCCCCAGCGATGCGAATTTCTGCGATCCCAGCCGGCACGGGACACACTTCCCGCACGATTCATTGCGGAAAAACTCCACCGCATTCACCGCCTGCTCCGCCATGTCCCGTCCCTCCGCATAGACCACCAGCCCCGCCCCCAGCGCCTGCGTGGGGCTGAACGCGCGAAACAAATCCAGCTCCAATTCCAGGTCCAGGATATCCAGCGAGTCCGCCGCCGCTCCCATCCCCCGCCGTTCCGCGAATGGCCCCCACATCTCGTTCTTCGCATGATTGGGAGAGAGCCCCGCCGGCGCCGTCAACCGCGCCGGCAAAAACCCGCCCGATGGTCCCGATGGCGCAAACCCCTTGAGCGCGCGATCTCCCGCGATCCCCTGGCAGTACGCCTCGCCATGGATCAGCTCCCGCAGCGTCATCCCCATCGGCACCTCGTAAACCCCAGGCCGTTTCACATCCCCGGATACCGAGAACAGCCGCCTTCCCGGCCACGTATTGACTCCCTCCTGCGCATAAGCCTTCCCACCGCGCATCACGATATACGGCACCCAGGCAAACGTCTCCACATTGCTCACCAGCGTCGGCAGATCCTGCAGTCCGTTCGTTTCCAGCGTGGGCGGCATGTTCCGGGGCTCCGCGCGCCGGTCGGACATCGCCTCGATCAAGGCGCTCTGCTCCCCACAAATATAACCACCGGGGCTTACAAACACCGACACCCGGAACGGGCGGCCGAGCACAAACGCGTTCTCCCCGCACATGCCCAGTTGCTCCGCCCGCCGGATCTCCGCCCGGCACGCCTCGATCTGCTCCCCGTACTCATGCCGGATGTAGATGAACCCCTCCGTCGCCTCCGTGATCAGCCCCGCGATGATCACCCCTTCGACGATGAGATGCGGCGTCCGCAGCAGCAGCTCTCGATCCTTGAAGGTCCCCGGCTCGCTCTCATCGCCATTCACCACGATGAACGCGCGGTCGTCCCGCGACCGCTTCCGCGCCATCCGCACCGCGTCCCGCACATCGTGCCACTTGTTCGCCGCGGGGATTCCCGCCCCTCCCATCCCCCGCAGCTTCGCATCCTTCATCTCCTTCAGCAGCGCCTCGGACCATCCGCCCAGCTCCGGCCCCGCCGCCCATTCGCTCTCTGTCTGCCAGCACCGCACCGCTTCCGTGATCTCCGGATCTTCGGGAAAATCCACGCGCATCTGCAGGATCGCAGCCAGCCGGAATTCATCGATCTGCCTCGGACTCCACCGGTGCTTCCCCGTCAGTGCCTGCACCGATGCCGTCAGCGACGCATCCCGCAACGCCACCGCCTTCCGCACCCCGGCGTAGTCCGGCGCCGCCCCCGCGTAAGGGTCGATCTTCGATCCCGCCGGCAGCCCCGCATGATCCACATCCCGGTCCCCCCTCGGGGGCGCATCCGCCAGGCACGCCGTGACAATGGTCCGCAATTCCTCCGCCGTGCGCCCCAGGTAATACAACTCTTGCTCCACCCCCTCCAGTTCCACACAAGCCCCGGGCGCCCGGTCGCATCGCCCCATGCACGAGACCCCCTTGATCGTCACCTTCTCCCCATTCAGCGATTCCAGCTTCGACAGCGTCTCCGCCGAGCCGGCCATATGGCACGCCATGTCCCGGCATACCCGCAGGACCACTTTGCCCGGCGGCGTCAGCCGGAAGTGAGGGAAGAAACTCGCCACCGCCTGCACCCGCTGCAGCGGCACCTCCTCCTCCTTCGCGAATCGCTCCAGCGCTTCCCGCTCCAGGTAACCAAACTTCTCCTGGATCGCGTGCAAGGCAGGCACGATGAAGACCTCGTGATACAGGGGCTTGGAAGAGTCAGAACTCATTGCTGCCAGTGGTTACCGTACGGCCTCGCGGCCTGTTCCGAAATGAGAAATCTGCTCAGCGGCGCCATCCGCGGGCATCCCGTCATTTGCGCGATGCTCCATTGCGCCTGGATCGTCTTGTCTCCCTTGATCGCCTTTACCACCGATTGCGGCGAGTGAAAACTGTGGCACGCCAGGCAATTCGACGGCGCGACCCCCTGCGCGCGGTGGCACGCCGTGCAACTCTCCTTCGCAGGCATGATGATGTCAGACGCCACGTCACTATGATTCGCGTCATGGCACGCCACGCACGACATCGAGACATGCTTCGCATGCGTGAACGCCCCATGCGCCAGCCACCGGTCCGCCATCTGAGGCCGCGTCACCACCGGGTCAGCCGCCCCCGCGGGCTGGCTCACTTGATGGCAATACGCGCACCCTGTGAAGAACGGCCGTTGCGCGGTCGGCGGCCGGTCCTTGTAGGGGTTCGCCGTCAGCAGGGTCTCCCGTTCCAGGTCCCCCGGGCTTTGCACCCGCGCGCGTTGCAGCAGCGCCGTGATTTGCCGCACCGCGTACGCCTTCTGCTCATCCGGCGTGGACACCTTCTTCTGGGCGGCCTCCCGCTGGCGGTCCAGCTCCCCATATTGATAGACAAGGCTGTGCAGGAAAGACCGCACCCGCCCCACGTCCCCGTGCGGGATCAGAAGCTCGGGGTTGCCCGGGTCCAGTTGCAGCGCGTGGCACCTCTGGCATGCCCCCGCATAAGTCACGCGCTGGTAATAAATCCCGTCCGCCCCGGGCTTGTGGCAATCCGCGCAGTTCAGCTTCATGCCGGGGGCAAGATGCTGCCGGTGGCTGAATGTCAGCACGTCCGGGTCCTTTAATCCCGCCTGCTCGTACTCGAATGCCGGGTGCCCCCGCTCGAACGATGCGAACAGAGGCAGCGGCGCCTTCCGCTCCGGCGGGATGAAGTGAATCACCCCGTCCGCCGGCACCCCGTTGATCGCCGCCCCGTCCACGCCGCGCCCCGGCAGCGCCACCCGCATGAAAGCCTGGGCCATCTGGCCCGCGTCGTTATGGCAGGCCGCACACGCCGCATCCCCCGGCAGCTTCAGATCGATCCGCCCCAGGTGTTCCTGGTGGCAGGTGAAACACCCATTCGCCGCCACAATGTGCAGCTCACTGTGAAAATCCTTCAGCGCAAGCGTCTCACTCGTCGGCTGATGCAGATCCATGTCCGCATGGCATTTTTGGCACGCCTGGTTGATCAGCGCCGATGACCCAAAGACATGCATCGCCATGACATTCCCCGGCGGACGCCCGCCCTGGATTGACCTCATAGCATCTCTCGCCGCCGGGTCATGGCACGCCGCGCAATTTCCCTCCAGCCTCGCATGCGGGATCGAGAGCGGCGCCGGATTATAAACCTTGTCCCGGCGCGAAGACTCCAGCATCACGATCCCATATCCCCCCAGCAGTAGCACCAGCACCGTGAGATAGAATTTCTCCCGCGCAACGAAGGACCCCTTTTTGAAATAACCGAGATTGTCCCTGTACTTTCCCCCCACTCCTTTCTGGGTTTGATGATTCGGTTCCTCCATCGGCGGGAGCCCTCTAGATAACCGCCGGTGCGAAATTGGTTGCCACGCCGTTTCTCATGCGCCTCCTAGTAATAGAATAACCCCGTGACCGCATGCCACGCCGTCCATGCCAATAAGAGGAAAGACGCCGGCACGTGTACGAACAACCAATAGTGCAGCCAATGTTGCATGGCCGTTTGCAGGTCCATCTGCCGCCGCTGTTCGCACCACCCCCGCATCTCATCCACCTTCGGACGAAGCACCTCCGGCACACTGATTCTGAGTACCTGGAATAAGTTCTCCGCCACCTGCCTGCGCCCCAGCCGCGACCGCGATCCCTTCCGCGCGCGCAGGTACGGCAGCACCTCCTTCTCCAGCACTTCCCGCACGGCCGCGCACCCTTCGTCCGCCTTCGCAGCTTCCACCGCCACAGCCGTCGCGGCGGATACCCGTGCACCGAACCCCGCTACCTTCCTCGCCCCACCCCCGGCTCGCTCCTCCGGCGCAAGCGCGTCCCGCAGCTCAATCGCCGATTCCACCAGCCTTTTCCGCAAAAACGGGATCTGATCGTAAATCACCTCATGCGATAGCCGATCCGTCATCTGTCGCGGGAGAAACTGCTGGAGCGCCAGCCCATAAAACCCGCTCACCATCACCACCCCATAAAGCACCAGCAGCCCCGTGGTCATCACCGATCCCGCCCGGAAGCCGCAATGGAACGCCACCAGCGGAACCGTAAGGATCGACAGCCAGATATGCGCCCGCATCCACGCCTCCGCCCGTCCGATCCGCCAGTGCCGCACCTTCTTCCTCCCGCCCAGCAGCGCGGCGAAGATGAATATCAGGAAAGCCGCTGTGCCATACGCGATGCCCAATGGCGTGGCCCCCACCGACCGATGCCCGAACGGGTGGCTGCCCAGCGAATCCGGCACCGGGATGTAGCGCGGGATCAAGCCTGGTTTGAACACTTCCAGATAAGTCACCGATAGCAACAGCGTCGCCACGGCGATCAGCAACGCCCAGGGGATGTGCGACCGATTGATGATCATTGGTGGGGACCGCGGATGATTCGCTGTTTCGTTTATCCAGGGCTGGGGCGCCGCCCACCATTGGTTAGCGCCCGTGCGGTCCATGCTAGCCGGGACCCGCTCCGTCCTTCAAATTCAAATTGCCCAGTTGCACCGATTTATATAAGTCAATTCCCGTGCGTTCCTCTTGGCAGCGGGCGGCGGCTGGTTACCTCGTGGCTGCTCTCTGCGCTTCCGCCGCTCCTCCTCCCGTCGAGCTTCCAAAATTCACCGGCCTCGCTTCCTGCCAATCTTCCAGTTGCCACGGCGGCGGCATGGGCAAGGACCAATGCACCACGTTCGAGACGCTCGATTTTCACCTCCGCGCCTTCGCGATTTTGCTCACCCCCCGTTCCACCGCCATCACCAGTGCCCTGCATTCGCGGACACCCGCCCTCAACGCCCGCTGCACCGTCTGTCATGCTCCGCTCGCCGCGCTCCCGGCGGCGAGACTCATGCCCGCCGCCCACGCGGATGAGAGCGTCTCCTGCGAGACCTGCCACGGCGCCGCCTCCGCGTGGCTCCGCTCCCACACCCGCCGCGATTACACTTACCAACAAAGGATCGCCAGCGGCATGACCGACCTCAGGAGCCTCTACGGGCGCGCCAATACCTGCGTCGCCTGCCACGAGGTTCTCCCGCCCGATATCGCGAAGGCCGGCCATCCCGATCTCATCTTCGAGCTCGATAGCCAGACGGTTTCCGAGCCGCCCCATTGGCACGACCCCGATCCATGGATCGGCCTCCACTCCTGGCTCACGGGTCAGGCCGTCGCCTTTCGCGAGGAGACCTGGCACATGCTCAGGGACGCCCCCGGCGCCTCATCGCGCTGGGAGGCTCTCGGCTGGCTCCTCCAGCAAGCCACGGCCGACCTCAAAGACCTCCCGCGCTTTTCAATTCCCCAGGGCGCCATCACCGCCGCCGATCTCGCCGCCCTGGAGACAACCTCCGATCGCCTCGCAAAATCCGCCCCCGCCTTCCCCTGGACCGCCGCCACCGCGCAACATCTCCTGCGCAGCCTCGCCTCCAGAAGCCCCGGTATCCGCCAGTCAGACGGCATCGAGCGCCAATCCCGCCGCGCGGAGGTGCTCGTGCAGGCCATGGACCGCCTCCTCGTCGCGTTGAACCACCAGGGCGTCTCAATCCCCGGCGCCAGCCAGGGCCTCGACCTCCTCTTCGCGGACCTGCGCCTCGCGGATGCGTTCAACTCCGCCCGCTTCTGCCAGCACCTCGATCAGTTTTCAAACTCCGTAGGCAAGCTCTGATCACAACCCCGGATCGCGCGGAAACTTCGCATACGGCAGCCGCGCCCCCCGGTAGAGAAACTGGTCCGCCCGGATCACCGTCGGCGCCAGAAAGTGCGCGCACCCCGATGCCGCCACGATGTCATCCTGGTCCACTCCATCCCCGCTCACGCCGATCGCCCCCACCAGCACCCCATTGCGGTACAGCGGAAACCCACCCGGGAATATCGTGATCAAATTCGGCAGGTAGGGATTCGCCTTCCCTTTATAGGTCCGGTCCGCAAACGACCTCGTCGCAGTAATCAAGAGCCCCTCCTGTAATCCGAAGAACGGCCCTGGCGAATTCCCGTCGATCCCCGGCGGATAATAGCGCTGCGCGAGAAACCCCACCGTGCGGGTCGATTCCGCCAGGTCCCCGTTGGAAAAAAACAGCGCCGTCCGCGCCTTCTGCACGGCCACGTCCCAACTGAAAAGCGTCGCCTCCCCCGTCCGGAATACTCCCAGGATCGGTGCCGGCGCCCCATGCCGGCCGGGATTTCCCACCACAGAAATAAACACCTCCATCGGCGTTCCCACCGGCAGCCGGATGGCCGCGCGCGTCATCCCGGCCCGTTGCGCCGCCAGCGATATGATGTCCGTCACCTCGCTCGCCGTCAGCCTCGCCGTCTTGCCGATCAACCCCGGCGTAGGATCGCCCCGTATCGGAAACCGAAGTTCTCCCGATACCCCGCCGAATTCCGCTGCCGGGTAATTGAACGGCGGCGGCGACTGCTGCACCGGGTAGCCGCTCACTGCCACGCCCACGCTCCCCAGTGGCATCATTCCATTCAGGCTCGTGGTCGTATCCACATAGGGAACCTGGATTCCTCCCAGGTAGACATTGGTCGCCAGGATATCGCTCGATGGCTCATATCCCGTCTGCCCCGCCAGCGCCACATCTTCGTCCGTATCCGGCCCTTGCTTGAATCCCGGCGTCCCATTCTTCTGATTGCCAGGCTGGTCTGGAGGCGTATCCAGCGCCGCCCGGAGAGTCGAGAGCGCCCCATCGAGGATCGCAAACCCCGTGCTCACATTGTTCGGGCTTCCATCTCCGGTCACTCCCACCGCGCCCACCAGCTCCCCATTCTTGTACAGCGGCACTCCGCCAGGGGAATCATTCAGCGAGCTGCCGGTTGCCCCGCTCCCCGGCACCACCTCCCCAAATGGCGAGACCCCGGTCGCCACCACCGTGTCCGCCGCGGCCGCCGTCGGCACGGTAAAGACATGCGTCGTGCCCGTATAAATCCCCGCGCCATAGATGCCCGGCGACCTCGCTCCCGGCAGCGCCGGATAATCCGCACCCGGGCTGAACGGATTGATCCCCGCGTAAAGTGCCGAGTTAGGGTCAAAGGTGCCCGTCATATTCGGCGGTATCTGCTTGATGAAATTCACATCCGAGTGCAGCCCCGCCTTCTCGATGATGGTTACCGCCTTCGTGATCTTGTTGGTTCCCCCTTTCACAAACGAATCGGGAAACACATATACATTCGACAGCCCCACTCCCACCAGCGGCCCCGGCGGCGTATCCCTCACGAGCGGCGGAAAGTGCTGCTGGATGATATAACCCGCTGTCCGCGAGGTGAACGCGTTTTGGTTGCTGCTCAGGAATGCCGCCGTGCCCGCCCGCGAGATCGCCGCCGCGACGATCTGCACATTGGGATGCGCATCGCCCGCCACGTCCCACACTCCCAGCACATACCCCTCCCGATCCACCACCGCGATGATGCTGTTCGTATCCACCTCCGCCGCGCGCGTCGCCGCCTGCGCGATGACCGCCGCCACATCCTCCTTCGTCAGCCGCGTCTGCCCCCATGCATGGATGCTTGCGAATATCGCCGCAATGCAAACGCAATGCCGCACTTCTTTCATCGTCGCCAAGCGTTAGTCCATCAAAAGCCCGTACGGCAAGTAAAATGCAGGCAATCGGGGGGAATCAGCTTGTTTCGCGAACCGCGGCTCTCTAGCCTCCAGCCCAACCGCGGAACGCCCGGATGACTCGCTTTGCCGGCCACAGGAACTTGATAGCGGGCATCGCATTTCTGCTCTGCCTGCTTCCGCCTGCTTCCGCGCAAAGCCCCTCCGATTCTTCGGCGGCCCCATCCCCCGCTCCCCGGCTCTTTCGCGGCGGCATTCTGGACCTGCGCGATTTCATCTCCCACGGCTCCCGCGGCCAGCCTCCCATCGAGCAGCCACCGCTCCCCTCGCCCCCCTTCAATCCCGACCCTGGCGGCGGCAAAACCCGCATGCCTCCGGAGGAAATGTCCCTCTTCGACGATGAGCCGATGTACCCGCCTGTCTACCAGCCGCCGTCCCTCCCGCCCGGCCTCGCGCTTCCGCGCCCCAATGTCCGCGAGACCACTCCCGCCCAGCATCAATACTCCTATCGCACTTATCCCCCGTCGCCACGGCTCCCTCCCTATACTCAAAGCACCACCAACCGCTGGCTCATCAACTTCGGCCGCTGGAAGCGCTATCAGGACCCGTCTACCGAGACCCCTTACCAATACGAGACCCCGCGCTTATACAATCCCTACCAGCAGAGCATCCTCAAGGGCGACGTCCCGATCATTGGGCAGGATATCTTTACCACGATTACCCTCAAGAACTTCACACTCGCCGAGTTCCGCAAGCTTCCCACCGCCAGCGGCGTAAGTACCGCTCTGCCCAGCAGCTCGGAGTTCTTCGGCCGCGACCAGCAGTTCTTCTTCTCCAATGATACCTCCATCAGCGTCGATATCTTCAAGGGCGAGACCGCATTCAAGCCCGTCGATTGGGATATCAAGGCAATGGGCGTTTACAACGTCAATTACGTTTACTTCAGGGAAAACAACCAGGTCAGCCCCGATCCGCGCGGCGTCAATTACGGCGATACCGGCAGCAGCAACAATGCGAAGATCGGCGGCGCCGGCGCCGCCTCGGATAATCTCAACCCCATATTCTCCGGGCAGAGTTATCTCAATGCCGGCAACCTTCAGCCCGGCGACCCGGTCAATTACCTCTGGCCTTCCCTAAAGAGCGCCCCCTCCGATCAGGCCGGCACCCGCTATACCACCCGCCTCAAGGAGTTCTTCGCCCTCCAGGAGGCCTTCGTCGAGCTTCATCTCACTGATTTAAGCAATAGCTATGACTTTCTTTCCGCCCGCGTTGGCATCCAGCCTTTTGTCAGCGATTTCCGCGGCTTCATCTTCGCCGATAGCAATCTTGGCCTCAGGTTCTTCGGGAATGCCGATGACAATCGCATCCAATACAACATCGCCCTCTTCGATATGCTCGAGAAGGATACCTTCTCCGATCTCAACACATTCGACCAACGCGATCAGTACGTCTTCATCGCGAATCTTTACCGCCAGGATTTCTTCGCCCAGGGCTACACCGCCCAATGGAGCTTCCAGACCAATCTCGACAACGGCAAAAACCACTACGACCGCAACGACTTTCTCACCCGCCCCGAGTTGCTCGGCAATCCCGTCCCTCACGATGTTCACGCCTACTATCTCGGCTGGACCGGCGATGGCCATATCGGCCGCTTGAACCTCACTCACGCCTTCTACGAGGCCCTGGGAACCGACGACTACAATGGCCTCGCCGGCCGCAAGGTAATCATCAACGCCCAAATGGCCGCCGCCGAGCTTTCGTACGATCTCGACTGGCTCCGCCTCACCATGTCGGGCTTCTATGCCTCCGGCGACCATAACCCCACCGGCGGCACCGGGAGCGGCTTCGATAGCATCTTCGACAATCCGACCTTCATCGGCGGCCCGTTCAGTTGGTACTCGCACCAGGGTTTCAATCTCGCAGGCACCGCCGTTGATTTGAAGGAGCGCGATAGCCTCGTCCTCGACCTCCGCAGCAGTAAGTCGGAGGGACAGGCCAATTTCGTCAATCCCGGCGTCGCCATTCTCGGCATAGGTGCCAATGCCGATCTCACCCCGAAGATTCGCGCCTTCTGCAACGTCAATTACATCTGGATTCCCGCTACCGAAGTCATCAAACTCGCCCTCCAGACCAATAAGGCGGACAATCAGTTGGGCCTCGATTGCAGCATCGGCTTCAAATATCGCCCACTTCTCACCGATAACATCATCATATCCGCCGGAGTAGGCTTCTTCTTCCCCGGCCCCGGTTACCGCGATATCTACCAGACCAATACCAATCCGGTCCCCGGTTTCGATTCCGGCGTCGCCCCCGGCCATGTGGACGCGATGCTCTACAATGTCTTCACAACGGTAACATTTACCTACTAGCCGCGATGCATTGGCGTCTCATCCCCTCTCTTTTAATTGCCGCTTCGCTTCTGATCGCCGCGATGGGAGTCCTCTCCGCGCAAAGTGATTCGTCAAAGCACCCGCCCCCGTCCACCGGCAACGGCCCGGAAATCTCGGTGAAAGTTCATCCGGCGATAGCATCCCTCCCTCCGCGCAACTGGATTGATCAAAGCCACGCCGCCGCGGATGCAAAAAGCGTTGGCTGCATGGAATGCCACCAGGGCATCGAGTCCATGCATTCCTCTCCCAATGTCGTCCTCGGATGCATCGATTGCCACGGCGGCAATCCCGCCCCCGGCCTCACCAGGGAGCAGGCCCACATCCAGCCCTTGAACAAGGATGTCTGGGTCAGTTCAGCTACCCCCCCCAATGCAAACGTGGTCTTGAACCACGAGTCCCCAGAGTTCATCCGTTTTGTAAATCCCGGTGATCTCCGCGTCGCGCAGCAGGCATGCGGCTTATGCCACGGCGAGATTGTCGACAAGGTCATCCATAGCATGATGAACCACGGCGCCATGCTCTGGGGCGCCGCCCTTTACAACAATGGCGGCTTCTACAAAAAGAACTATATCTTCGGCCAGGCCTACGGCCCGCACGGCGAGCCTCTTACCCTCCTCAGTCCCGTCCCCGTCACTCCCGCCGATACAAAGTACCACGGCATCCTCCCATTCATCGAGCCCCTCCCGCGCTTCAATCTCAGTGAGCCGGGCAATATCCTCCGTATCTTCGAGCGGGGCGGCGAATCCCCGCTCGCCCTCGGCCTGCCTGCTCAGGATGAAGAACCTGGCAGGCCCGCCCGCCGTCTCTCCGACCGCGGCCTCGGCACGCTCAACCGCACCGACCCTGTCTTCCTCGGGACCCAAAAAACCCGCCTCCACGATCCTTTGCTCGGTTTCATGGGGTCGAATGACCATCCCGGCGATTACCGCTCCAGCGGCTGCTCGGCATGTCACGTCGTCTATGCCAATGACCGCTCCCCCACTAACTCCGGTTGGTGGAGTAAGTTCGGCAACCAGGGTCTCAGTTTCACCGGCGATCCCACCATTCCCAAGAACGAGCACGGCCATCCCATCTTCCACCAGTTCACCCGCTCCATCCCTTCCAGCCAATGCATGAACTGCCACATGCATCAGGGCAATGCCTTCGTGAATCCCTATCTCGGATACACCTGGTGGGATCAGGAGACCGATGGCGAATTCATGTATCCCAAGGTCCAGCGAAACGTCAGCGATCAGGATCTCGTCCTCGCCACGCGCACCAATCCGGAAGCCGCCGCCGCGCGCGGCCTCTGGGGCGATCTCGATTTCCTCCAGCGCGTCTCGGAGCTCAATTCGAAATTGAAGCACACCCAGTTTGCCGATTACCACGGCCACGGCTGGGTCTTCCGCGCGGTCTTCAAGAAGGACCGCGAGGGCAACCTGCTCGATCTGGATGACAAAGTAATCTCCGATAGCGACCCGCAAAAGTTCTGCAAGGCCGTGCACTTGAAGGATATTCATCTCGCCGATGGCATGCAGTGCGTCGATTGCCACTTCTCCGCGGATGAGCACGGCAACGGGCTCCTCTACGGCGAGACCAGGGCGGCGACCACCATCCAGTGCGTCGATTGCCACGGCACCATCTCGAAGCGCCCCACATTGGTCACCAGCGGCAATGCCGGCCAGGTCAACCTTCTCGAATCCGCCACCCCATGGGGCCCCCGCTTTCAATGGATCGGCTCGAAGCTAATGCAAAACTCCACGATGCGTCCCGATCTCCAATGGGAAATCCCGCAGACGATCGACGTGATCGACCCCGCTTCCCCCCATTACAACGCAAAGGCCCGTTACGCCAAGACCCTCCAGCGCGACGGCGCCACCTGGGGCATCGTCCCCATCGACGAGCGCACCCGCAAGATGCAGCTCGCGCATGATAACAGCCGCATGGATTGCGTCGTGTGCCACACCTCATGGGCCACCAGTTGCTTCGGCTGCCATCTCCCCATGAAGGCCAATCAGCGCGTCCCGCTGAATAAGTTCGAGGGAGTGACCGACCGCAATTTCACTACTTACAATCCCCAGGTCCTCCGCGACGATGTCTTCATGCTCGGGCGCGATAGCACGGTTAAGCAAAACCGCCTCGCCGTCATTCGCTCATCCAGCGCCGTCGTCGTCGGCTCACAAAACGCGAACCGCGAGTGGGTCTACTCCCAGCAGCAGACCGTTTCCGCGGAGGGTTACAGCGGCCAGGCTTTCAATCCTCATTTTCCTCACACCACCAGCGGCGCCGGCACCACGAAAAACTGCACCGATTGCCATCTCTCCGCGCAAAACGACAATAACGCCATCATCGCGCAACTCCTCGGGTTTGGCACCGGCACCGTCAATTTCTTCGGCCGCTACGCATATGTAGGCGAGGGAAGGGGAGGCTTTGCCGCCGTGGCCTGGACGGAACAGGATGAACCCCAGGCCGTCCTGGGCAGTCACCTCCAGCAGCTGGCTTATCCAGATAATTACCAAAAGCACCTCGCGGCCGGCAGCCAGCTCCGCGAGGCCTACACCCATCCAGCCGCGGATATTCAGGATCTAACTCTCCGGGGCGAGTATCTCTACACCGCGAATGGTCCTGCCGGCCTGGAAGTATTCGACGTTGCCAATATCGACCAGAAAGACTTTTCCGAGCGCGTCGTCACCGCCCCGGTCTCGCCGCTGGGCCAGCGTACTTATGTCCGTACCAAGTTCGCCACATCCGTCGCTCTCCCCAGCACCCTCGGCATCGATCCCACCCGCCTCCACATCAAGGAAAACGAGGAGCAACCGATCGATCCCTTTTATGGCTGCGTCTACGTCACGGACCTCTCCGAAGGCCTTGTCATTGTCTCCGTCGCCACCCTCGTCGATGGCAACCCCGGCAATAACTTTCTCAAGAAGGATAAGGTCTTCAATCCCGGCGGCATTCTTGATGGCGCGCGCTTCGCGACTGCCGCCGGCCACCGCCTTTATATATGCACCCCCAGGGGCATCGTGGTTGTCGATGGTTCCAATCCCATGCAGCCGCGAGTAATCAGCCAGTTGACGGGCGGATGGCTTTCAAACCCCCGCGCGATCGCCATCCAGTTCCGCTACGCCTTCGTGACCGATGACACGGGGCTGAAGGTATTGGACCTCACCGATCCCGATCACCCCGTCCCCGTAAAGAACGCCACCATCAAACTCCGCGACGCAAACCGCCTCTATCTCGCCCGCACTTATGCCTATGTCGCCGATGGCGCCGATGGCCTGGCCATCGTCAAGATAGAGAATCCCGAACACCCGGTAATTTACCAAATCTACAATGCCGGCGGCCAGTTGAGCGATACCCGCGCCGTGCAGATTGGCTCCGTCAATGCCTCGATGTACGCCCTCGTCGCCGATGGCAAGAACGGCTTGCGCGTCCTCCAGCTCATCTCGCCCGATACCGTCCCGGGCGCCGCCGGCTTCAGCCCGCCGCCCAATCCCAGGCTCATCGCCACCTACCGCACCAAGAGCCCCGCCGTCGCCGTCTCTCGCGGCCTCGACCGCGACCGCGTTGTCGATGAGACCGGCGGCCAGACCGTCGTCTTCGGCCGCCGCGGCTCCCGCCCTCTTCACCTTGATGAAATGAATAGCTTCCTGCGCCACGAGGGCGGCACATTGTTCAAAGTCAACGACGTCGTCTCAAACAACGGAGCCCTGACCACGCGCAATGGCCAATCCTTGCCCGATCCTCTTCCCCCCGCCCAGCCCTCTCCCTCGCCCATTCCGCCCGATCTCGATACTCGCCGCCTCTTCCGATAGCTGCTTCTAGAACTTCCACCCCGCCGAGAGCCCCCCGCCCGCGTCGAACTTCCGATAGTCCAGACTCGATGACGCATCCGAATTCCTAAGTTCATAAGTCAAAAACAGCCGCACATAACTCCAGGAGTTGAAATGATAATCCGCCGATATCCCTATCGTGTGCAGAAAGTCATTCCGGGGCTGCCCGGCCAGGTAATCGGGGTAATAGGAATATTGAAACCGGTAGAACGGCAGAATGTCCACCTTTGGCGCGACCTGCCAGTCCAGGACCATCGTCAGCGCCTGATCCGTCCGGTTATTGCAATACCGCGTCTGACTGGGAAACGGCACCTCATCGCTAAACCGGTAATTCGCCGAGTACCCCGCCGTCACCCGCACGTTATCCCGTACCTGGATGCTCTTCTCGAGGCTCAATGCCGGAACGATTTCCTTGTAAAACTCATCGTACCCATTCCCATCGTTGAGGAGCCGGTTATACGCAACATTGCCGAGCATCGTCCACCCGTCCGGCAGCTCATACTGGGCCTCCGCATAAATAGTGGCCACGTCAAAATCGAGCTGGCTCAGGTTCCCGCCCGGCCCGCCGATCCCGAAGTCGAACCACTGATATTGATAACCGACGCGGGTCAACAATTGCCCACCGGGAACCCTGATCGGCGGCACCTCGAGCTCGGCGCGGATCGTGCTCACCAATAACCCCGTTCCCTTTACGCCTGTCTTGCTCAGGAATGCATTGGACGTATGGAAGTACTCGCTATCCAGGCTGACATCGACCCAATTCCAGATTTGCCGCGGCGCTTCCTTCAGGATCACCTGGCGCCCCGTGTCCGCTTCCTCGCCTGAGTACAGGGCGGGCACCTCCCCGTCCGGCGCGAGTTGCGGCCCCGGCGTTTCCAGTTCCCGCACCGTCTCGACGTGCTGCGCCTCGTCCACCTGGCTGAACGTCTGCGCCTGGATGCCCGCGCTCGGGGCGCAGACCGCCAGCGCCGCCACCACGATTCTCCGGGAAAGTCGGGTCATCATGCTCATCCTTATCGCTTGCTGACGGCGGGGCTCCCGTTCCCGGTCTTGGTGGTGGTTACCGGGGTGGCAGCCGTCGTGTTGCCGGTCAATACCTGTCCCGAAGAGATCCCCACCGATGTACCGTGAGGAAGGTGAAGGGCCTGCACCTGGTTGATCCTCGTATTCGGATCGGTGATCCCTCCCGGCACCGTCCCTGGCGCTCCCAATTGCCCCGTTGCGATTTGCTTCTCCTGTTTGCTGATTTGCTTGCGAATCTTCCCCCACGAGGGCAGCGGCCGTTTGAAACCGGTCACCAATTGCCCCGTCCGCACCAGGTCACTGAGTCGAAAGTCAAACACCGGCGACGGGCTGGCCCCGCGCGGCGGCAGGTAAACCATCTGCCCGCCGTGCACGATGATCTTCTTCCCATTCGGGAGCCGCACCAGCCCTGTCCCCTCGAGCACCAGCAGCTTGAACCCCCCGTCCCTCGTCGCCACCACGATGATCGTCGTCCCCAGCACCGATGCCGTCGCCGATGCCGTCCGGATCGTCCCCCCGCCCATTCCGCTCTGCGATTGAAACAGGATGCTCCCTTCCCGCAGGTTGATCGTCCGCTCCTTCGCCTCGAATGAGAAAAGCGTATCCGCTCCCACCCGCGTGATCGTCCGGTCCTCCGCCACCATTTCGGAGCGCGACGCATCGCCTGTCTTCATGATTTCCGGCACCTGGAATAGCCCATTGATTTCCGCCGCGGCCTTCTTGCGCGACTGCGGGTCCACCACCGTCACACTATTCACCACCTCCGTGATTGTCGCGCGATTGAACGCCGCACCCGAGGCCCCGCGCACCAATACGAACACCATCACCCAGCCGGCATATCGCAAAACACGCGTGCGTAAAAGATACCTGCTCTCCATACAAAGGTCTTAAGTCCCTCTTACACTGGGAACCACCGCTATTTGCGTCAAGCCCTTTGATCCGCGCATGCGCGCGAAGCCCCGCCTATTTTTCCGTCAATGTCCACGCCCCATCCCAATCCGCCGCCGGCGCCGCGGCAATATACTCCCTGCAGCGTTTTAGATACATCTCGCAAAGGCAATCCTCGCCGCCCATCTCCGCGCTCGCAGCCTCAAACGCCGCCTCCGCCCTCTCGAATTCCCGCTGCCGGTAAAGCCCGATCGCACCGTGATACCCTTCCACCCACCCCGGCAGCGCCGCCCCTCTCTCTCCCAGCGGCGTGTATACCTCGATCGCCTTCGTCTTACCCTTGAACCTGATCAGCCCCACCCGCCGGTAGTGAAACTTGTCACGCGTCAGGCTCTCCACCGCTTCCCCCACCAGGATCACCCCCCCAAAGTACTGTGTCGCCGTCTCCAGCCGCGCCGCCGTATTGATCCCGTCCCCGATCGTCGTAAACTCCATCCGCCGCGGGTGCCCCAGCGAGCCCACAATCACCTCCCCGTGATTCACCCCGATGCCGATCCGGTACTGCCGCCGCGACGGATTCCCCGCCCATCGCGCATTCAATTCCGCGAGCGCCGCCTGCATCGCCAGAGCCGTTCGCACCGCCTGGTACGCGCCCGCCGCCGGTTCCAGCGTATGCGTATTCCCCCAGATCGCCATGATCGCGTCTCCTATGAATTGCTGCAGCGTCCCGTCCGCGGCCAGCACCGCATCCACCATCTTGTAAAAGTACTCATTCAACTGCTCCACAAGCTCTTCCGGCACCGATCCCTCCGTCATCGTGGTGAACCCCCTGATGTCCGAGAACAAAGCCGTCACCCATCTCCGCTGCCCAAGCAACGCCTTCTCAAACTCATCGCTCTCCGTGAGCACCAGCTCCGCCACATTCCTGGAGACATACCGGTCCAGTACCGACCGCACCCGCGCCCGCTCCATCTGTTCCAGCACGAATTTGAACACCAGGCCGAACAGCCCAATCCCGCAAAACACCAGCAGCGGCATCGCCATCGGGATCAACATATTCCCTCCCACAAAAGCCCACTGCGCCGCTCCCACGAAT
>Ga0182024_10009675_pt1 | contig 19866 bp, 16 predicted proteins | sample P32metaG_FD_120480 | JGI IMG/M metagenome (GOLD analysis project Ga0182024, IMG submission 120480) | Permafrost microbial communities from Stordalen Mire, Sweden - P3-2 metaG (Illumina Assembly) | ecosystem: Environmental > Terrestrial > Soil > Wetlands > Permafrost | place: Sweden: Stordalen... | reverse complement strand
TCACCTACTTCGGCGACCACGACGCCACCATCGGCCGCGGACGAGCCAGACGCGCCATGAGCATCCTGATCACCCACACCCCACCCTACTTCGGTCGCCTCGTCGGCGAAACGCTCTACCGACATTTCGGCTGAGCGGCGGCTCAGAATCCAGGCTGCGCCCAGACGTGACCCGAGAGCGCCTCCTGGACCTTGGCAATGTACTGACGAGCTCCCGCGTTGCGCCACGGGTACGGGGAGAACCAAGCGCCGACCGAACGCCAAGCCTGACCGGCGTGATATCCGCGTGTGCACCAGGAACAGTAACCGTCGTAGTAGTAGCGAAGCGTCGCCGCGTAGTAGTCGAGATTGAACGCCGTCGAATCCCACCGAAGCAGCTGCGTCCCGGCGCCGATCGTGCCGCCGGCGACCCACTTCTCCCCGGCGATGCCAACCGACTGATACACGCGTTTGGTGCCAGCGATCCGCGCGAAGCTCGGGTATAGGCGGAGCGTGCGCGCATCGGCCGTCACAACGTCACCGCGCTGCGGTTGGCGCCAATATGACTCGACCGAGATCTGCGCGCGGATCCAGTCAGTTGGAATCCCCCATTTGTGGGACACCCATTGGATCAACTCGTCAGTTGAGGGATCCTTGATCCCGGGCCGGCCAGTCACATCGAAGACGAGCGGATTGCGCACGCCCTTGCCGTCGCGCTGGGCTCGGTAGAACGCGGCCAGCTGGGCGCGCGTCGGCACGTAGTCGTTCGCGACGCGGTTTTCAGGCCGGTTCTCGGGTGTGCGCGTGACGAGCACGGCGGCGGCGGCGTCTGACAGCGGACGGCTACCCACCGGAGTCCAGGCCGTCACGTCGTGCTCATGTCGGACGGGCGAGTGCCTGCCTGCGCCGCGATCGCCGATCGCCACCGCGACCGCGACGCCGAGCGCGAGCACCACGACAAGCGCCCACGGGCGCGAGGCGATCCGGCGTTGCCGATCGGGCGCGCTCGTCACCAACGACGCTTTGGCGTGGCAGTCGCGGACGCGGGTTCCCGGACGGCAAACGCACTATGGCGCCGCAGCGGCGCTGGCACGAGCGTGTGCACGGGAGCGCCCGACAATAGCCATGCTGAAGGCACCAGCGCGCCGCCTTCAGCGCCGCACCAGACGCGGCAGCATGGCGCGCACACGGGCCCGATGCTCGCCAGCGACGAACGCGCGCTGGCGTGCGTCCGCTCGCGGGTGTCCGCGCAGCAGCGCCGTGAACCAGCCCTGCAACAGGCTCAGTCCACCGAGGATCCGCGGCCGGTCCCCAAGGCGGCCGATCGCGCCGAGCGCCACCCACCAGGCCGAGGCGCCGTAGGCGTAGGCGGCCATGCCGTTGCGGCGGTATCCGCGCAGCGCGCCGTCCCGGGTCGAGGTGGCCCGCAAGTGGATCGGGTCACCGCGAGGCATCGAAAATGACTGCGTCGTCCAGCCGCCCATCCGCGCCCGGACCTCATCCGAGGTGTCCCAGCCGAGGCAGAATGGCATCGGGTAGACCTCCTCGAAGCATGCGCGGCGGTAGAACTTCGTCGATCCGCGAACGTGGTTCGCCGGGCAGCGCTCGCGGACCAGGCGCCCGTCCGGCAGGCGCAGGCTCTGGATCGCCCCGGCGATGCCAAGTCGGGGATCAGCCTCCAGTCTGCGCTCGAGCTCGGCGAAGAGGTCCGGCGAGAGGCTCAGGTCCGCATCGAGCTTGGCCACCACCTGCCAAGGAAAGTCGAGTTGCTCGATCGCCCAGCAGAACGCCTCGAGCTCGGCTGCGCTGGCGAGGCGGTCGCGCTCCGGCGGACGTTGCGGACGGCTCAGCGCGAGCACGTTCGCGCGGCTAGCTGCGAACTCCTCGGCCAGGCGCAGCGAAGCGTCCGCCGAACCGTCGTCGACCAGCAGCAGCCGCTCGGGCTGCCGGGTCTGGCACGCGACCGACTCGAAGAACGTTGGCAGATACGCCTCCTCGTTGAGGAAGCACGCGATCACCGCCAGCTCCATAGCCGGTACGTTACCTTCGGCGCCGAGCCGCACCGATGACAGAAGCCATCGTCTCCCGTCCCTGGATCCGCGCGACGCTCCTTGCCGGGGTGGCGCTCCTGCTCGGCGTGCTCGCGGGCCGGCACCCGAGCTATGCGGTGGCGGTCGCCGCGCTGGTGATCGTCACGCTGCTCGCGTTCCTCGCACCGGTCACCCACATGGCGATTCTGCTCGCGCTCACCTCGCTGCTCCCGTACTCGGTTGCCGACAGCTACCACATCGGCGGCGGCGGCGCCGGCAATAGCGGCCTCCAGGCCTCGGACCTATTCCTGCTGACAGCCTTCCTTCGAGCCGCGCTGGTCCTGCCGCGACGGCACCTCTCGCGTCGACAGCTCACCACGGTCGCGCTGATCGTGATGGCTTGCCTGTTCACGATGTTCGAAGCCTGGCAGGGCCTGCGTGCCGGCCAACCGATCTCGGAGGTGGGAGCGGAGTTCCGGGCAATCGCCGGGGGCTTCGCCTTCGCGCTGGTCGCGATGACGACGCTTGGGGATCGCGGGGCTCAGCCACGGGTCATCAGAGCGCTGGCGATACTCGGCCTCGGCCTGGGCGTCTACGGCATCGGCCAGTGGGTCACGGGCGCGAGCCTGGCCGGCGGCTTCGGCATCCGCTCGGGGGTCAGCCTGACGACCAACGGCGTCGGCCAGCTCGAGGGCGGTCTCTTCGCCTATCCCGTCGCGGTCGTGCTGTCCGTCGCCGCGCTGGCCTCTGGCGCGCTGCGCAACTGGCGCTCGCGCGGTTTCGTCGCGGTCGTGCTCGTTCTCAACGTCGCGTCATTGCTGCTCACCTTCGAACGGACCGCCTGGGTCGCGACCATCGCCGCGGTCCTGTTGGTCGCCGTGCGGATCGGAGGCAGCCGGCGCGTGCGGGTGCTGCTCGCGATAGCGATCTGCTCGATCGTCGGGTTATCCACGCTCGCTGCGGTTTCACCGAGCACGCTACAGACCGCAGAGCAGCGCCTGCTCAGCATCGGGCAGTACAAGACAGATCCGTCCGTCCGCTATCGCACGGTCGAATCCGGCTTCGTGCTTGCCAAGATCCGCGCCAAGCCGCTGCTCGGCTGGGGATTGGGTGACACGATCTTCTGGGGGCAGCCTTGGGACCGGGCGCCCCCAATCGCCCAGTCGTACACCCACGTGGGATACCTGTGGTTGTTCTGGCGCGAGGGCATCCTGGGCGGCGCAGTCTTCCTCCTGCTTTTGGGCCTCTCCGCCGCTTGGCCCGGAAGAGCGCGCGGCGGGAACATGGTCGCCACAATGAGGATCGGCGCCCAGGCGACGATCGTTGCGATCCTGATCATGAACCTCAGCTATCCGGCGTTTCACCAGGGCTCGCAGGCCACTTACACGATGGGATTCCTTGTCGCCTACTGCGCCTTGCCGGTGCTCGCTCGAAGGCGGACACCGGCGCCTCCACGCCCCGCCGCCGCGGACACCTTGGTGGCGGTGTAACTCGCGCCCCGAGCCAGCCCGCAAACGAGCGCGGGGCCGGCGGCCCGCCCAAGCTCAGTGAAACAGCGGCCGGTACGGCGCCCCAAACCCGACCTGCGCGTCGGTCGACCGCTGCCCGATCGCACGGGCCGGATTGCCCGCCACGATTGTCCACGGCTCGACCTCGCCGTGGACGACGGCGCCTGCGGCGACGACCGCCCCGTCACCCACGATTGAGCCCGGGAGAACTATCGCCCGCGTCGCGATCCAGGCCCGGTCACCGATCACCGTTTGGACATCGCGGCCTGCGAACTCCGGAGACTGTGGGTCATGGTCGGCTGTCAGCAACATCGCCTCGGGCGAGATGTTCACCGAGGCGCCGATCTGCAGTGAGCCACGTCCGTCCAACGTGACGCCGCGGTTGATGATGGAATGCGCCCCGACGGTCACGCCGCCCGCGGTCGTCAGCCGCACACCACGCTCCAAGGTGGCGTCGACACCCAATCCGTTACGGGCAAGACGCCGGAACGCCCATTCGCGGAATCGATGAACCGGGACCCGCAACAGCGCGTTGGTGGCGACCAGACGGGCATCGCGCGCACGCGCATAAGGATGAAAGCCCGCGCCAAGCTCGCGACCGCGGGATCCGCTCACCGGCAAAGCATACTGCCGCCCGAACGGGTCGGCGTCAACGCCGCTATCGCGATCGGGCCGAATATGCGGGGCCAGCGCTGCGAAACCGGTCTAAAGTTACGGTGCTAGCATGCGCCGCCGTGGCGCGTATCCCACACATATTCCATTTCGTTTTCGGCCTGCGCCGTCAGCGGTCACCGTTTCACCTCGCGCACTATTTGTGCCTTGAGTCGTGCTTACAGGTGAATCAGCCTGACCAATTGCTGTTTCACTATCGCGAGGAGCCGTACGGGCCGTACTGGGAGCGGATTCGCACGCGCATCACACCCGTGCCGATTGCGGACATGGATGTCGTCCCTGACCTCGAGTACCCCAACCGAGGCATGGATAAGGAGCGCTACGCGCACGAATCGGACTTCATCCGCCTCGCGATTCTGCTGCGCACGGGAGGCGTATATGCCGATATCGACACGATATTCGTGAATCCGCTGGGCGGGGACCTGTACGAGAGGCCGTTTGTGATCGGACGGGAAAGCGAGGTGGCGCAGCACCCGGGAGAGCCGCCGACTGCCGCGCTCTGCAATGCGTTCCTGATGGCCGAGCCGGCCTCCGAGTTCGCGCGGCTATGGCTGAACCAAATGCCCGAGTTCTTCGACGGAAGCTGGAGCGCTCATTCCACGCAGCTGCCCGAACTCTTGCGCGCACAGCATCCGCAACTGCTCCGTGTCGAGCCGGAGCGCTCGTTCTATCCACATATGTGGACTAGGGACGGCATCGCGGCGCTCTTCGAACAGCGCCAACCCGACTTCAGCGGTGTCTACAGCATGCACCTGTGGGCACATCTGTGGTGGTCGAGGTGGCGTCGTGACTTCTCGCGCTTCCATGCCGGGGCGCTGACCGAGGACTACGTTCGGGCCGCTCGCACCACCTACGCGCTCGCGGCGCAGCCGATTCTGGCGGCCGCGTCCGCCCGCCCGCGTTGACTCTCCGGCGAACCAAGAGCGCTCCTACCGGGCCAGGCGCGCGGCCTCGCGCTTGGGTCCGCGCAGGTAGATGAGCGCGCGGCGGGCAGCCGTCCGCCGGCGACGCCGACTGGGGACAACGAGGGCAAGCACAGCGGCGCTCAGACAGGCGGCTGCGCGGTAGCTCGTCCAACCGGCGGATCCGTGCCACTTCCTTATGTAGGTCTCCTGCCCCGCCTCGTGCAGCACCTCCTGCTGTCGCGTATCCGGGCTCGTGGCGGCACCCACGTGCTCGGCGACCGCCTCCGGGCACAGCGCCGAGGTCCAGCCTCGGTCATGCGCCCGCCGTTGCCAGTCCGTCTCCTCTGCATAGAGGAAGAAGCGCTCGTCGAAGCCGCCGATCTCATCGATCGCTTCGCGCCGCAGCAGCAGTACCGCGCCGATTGCGAACGTGCGACGCGCCGGAAGTCGCCAGAGGCCGAACGCCTGGGCCCACATGCGAGCCGGCGTCGGAAACGGCCACAGCACGCGCTGCTCGACCTTGCCGGGAAGCAGAATGCGAGGCGACACCGCGGCTACGCGTGCATTCTCGGGTTGCTGCAGGAACCTTGCGAGCTCACCTACGGCGCCGTCTCGAACGACCGCGTCAGGATTTACCAGCAGGACGTCGCCCTCTCGATCGGCGAGCCGCCCGAGGCCGATGTTCACACCGCCGGCGAAGCCGAGGTTCGCGCCCGAGTCGACATAGGCCACACCGTGAGAGGTGGCCACCGCCGCCACCTCCGGCGAGGATGAGTTATCGACGACCGTCACCGGCGCCTGCGCCTTCAGTGCTTCCAGACAGCGGTCAATATGGTCGGCGGCGTGATAGGCGACCACCACGGCGTACACTCCTCGCTGAGTGGCAGCGGCGCTCACCGTCTACCGCTCGTCCGTCGGCCCTTGGCTGTCGCCTGAGAGCCGCGCGCGCCCAACGTCATGCCGCCCTGCGGCGGAGTGTCGCCAGCATCACGCCGCGCCCTTCGTCGAGCAACGGTCGGGCGCCGATCCGCAGCGAGCCGATCAGCGCAACGGCGCCCGCCGCTGCGCCGGCGACCCCGGCGACCAGCGATCCTGCGCCGGCCAGGTGCAGTCCCACCGCGACCGCCGCCGTCACGCTCGCCTGAATAGCCACGCAACCGGCGACGCCGCGGAGCGCACGCGAGAGCATCGTCATCGAAAGCCCGATGCCGCGGCCGCCTCGCCATCCGTAGGCGAGCGCGACACCCGAGAAGGTGACGAGGTGCGCCGCAGCGGCACCGCGGATGCCTGCGACATTGACGCCGACGACGATCGCAACGATCGTCGCACTCGCCCATACGACGTCGATGCGAGCGCGCATATTCGCGCTTGTCACACCCGCGCCCGCGAGCGCCTCGCCGAGCGTGTTGACGATCCCCTGACCGATGCCGACGATCACCAATATCTGGAAGGGCACGACCATGCCGTCCCATTTTCGCCCGAGCACGGCCGGGATCGTGCCGGGGGCCAGAGCGATCGCCACGGGGAGCAGTGGCAGCAGGATCAGCGCCATCATCCGCACTGCCTTGAGCGTCTGTCGTCGCGCAGCCTCCTCATCCTGCGCGGCCGCGATCGCCGGCAGCAGTACCTGCCCGACACTCCACGACACGAGCGTGAGCGGGGCGTAGGCGAGCGAGAACCCCAGCGAGTAGAGGCCGAGCTGGGTCGGGTTGGTGAAGGCCCCGACGGTGAGGTTGTCGAAGCTCCAGGCCACCACGCCGGCGCCGGCGATCAGCAGGAACGCGGTGGAGCCGGCGAGCTTGGGACCCCGAGCGGACCCCGGCGCGGGACGCGGCATCAGATCACGGGCGGCCGCCACCGTCAGCGCGGTTAGCAGCAGCTGGTTTACGACCAGACGGACGGCGAGCGCCCACACTCCCGCGCCGAGCGCCGCCGCGACGACGGCCACGACCGACGCGATCGTCGCTGAGGTGATCGTGATCTTGGAGATCGACTTGAAGCGCAAATGCTTCGAGAGCAGCGCGTTCGGGACTATCGATATCGCCGCCAAGCCGACCGTGGCGGCGATCACGCGCAGCACGCCGACGTCGAGGCCGCCCGTGAACTCGTCGGCGATCGGGCCGGCCAGGGCTATGAATGCAAGCGTCGCCACAATTCCGGCGACGCTCGTGCGGATGAGTGCGCGCCGTACGGCGACGGGCTCGAGCTCCCGCGCGATGATCAGCGATCCGCTCGTGCCCGCCTCGAGGATCAGCAGCGTGAACGACACGACCACCGACGCCACGGCCGTCACCCCGAAGTCGCGCGGCGCGACGAGCAGTGCCAGGACGAACAGCGATGCGTACCAGGACCCTTGCCCAACCGCGACGGTGAGCAGCTTCCACGAGACGCCGTGCGCTACGGCACCCAGCGTCGGCGCCGCAGCGCCCGTCGCTGGTCCGTCCTGAACGCCCTCGGCCAGTGGGGCGTCGACATCCATGTTCACGGCGCGATCGTACCCACCGGCGCCCGGCCGGGAAGACGGTGCTCATGCCACCGATGGCACTGCTGCGGCTGCCGCAGCTTCCACCAGCCCACGGCTGCCGGGCCACGCAGGCTATAGCGTGCGCCGGAATGATCGATGCGGACCATGAGGCCGCGCGTGCCGACCCCGGCGCGATCGACCCGCAGACTTTCCTGCGCGAGCGCTACCGCTCGCGCAGCTCACGACGCAGCGCGCTGAACGCCTACTACCTGTTGAAACGCTGGCTTCCGCGGCGCCTGCAGATCGCCGCGCGGCGCCTGTACGCGAAGCGCATCTCGGTCGCCTTTCCGGCCTGGCCGATCGAACCGCTGCTGATCGAGCATCAGCACGCGCTGATTCGACGCAGGCTGGCCGAGCGTGCGATCACGCGACTGCCGCTGGTGAACTACTGGCCGAACCGGCACCGCTTTGCCGTCATCATGACCCACGACGTCGAGTCCTCGGCCGGCGTCGAGAACATCGACGCGGTGCTGGAGGTCGAGCGCCGCCACGGCATCGTCTCGTCCTGGAACTTCGTCGCCGAGTGGTACCGGATCCCAGACGGAACCTTCGAGCGGTTGCGCAAGCGTGGCTGCGAGATCGGCCTGCACGGTGTCAAACACGATGGCCTGCTGTTTCGCGACCGCGCGAGCTTCGAGCGAGAACTCCCCGCGATCCATCGATATCTCAGCGACTGGGGCGCGGTCGGCTTCCGCTCCCCCGCAACGCACCGCAACGCGGAGTGGATGCACGAGCTGGGCTGCCTCTATGACTCTTCCTTCCCGGACACCGATCCCTACGAGCCCGAGCCCGGGGGCTGCTGCTCGGTCTTCCCCTACCTGCTCGACACGATCGTCGAGCTCCCGATCACGATGGTCCAAGACCACACGCTGTGGGAGATACTCGGACAGCCGACCACCGCGCTGTGGCGGCGTAAGGGCGATTGGCTGATCGCCAACCACGCGCTGATCAACGTGATTGTGCACCCCGACTACGTGATCTCCGCTGAACGCCTCGACCTCTACTCGCAACTGCTCGCGTACCTCCGCGATCAGATCGACGGCGCGAACGGCTGGCACGCGCTGCCGTGCGATGTCGCAGGCTGGTGGAAGGCCCGGGGCCAAATGAGCGTCCTCGAGGGAGACGAGATGGAGCCCATCATCGAAGCTGCTCCGGGGGAGTGGTCCTCACGCGCGACGCTCGCCTGGGCGTCAGAGCGCGACGGCGCGGTCACCCTCGATGCCTGACGCAAACCGAGAGCGGCTGGTGTTCGCGACCTGCCGTCCTCCGTTTCCGCTCGAGAGCGGAGCACGTATTCGCACGCACCGGCTTCTGACCGGGCTCGCACGGGCGTTCGACACGACGCTCCTGACGTTCGAGTTCGAGCCGGGGCATCCGGACGATCACGTCTCCAAGCTCGAGCTCGAGCGGCTCTTGCCCGGCGTATCGGTGCTCACCGTGGCCGGGCGCTGGCGCGGCAAGCGCAAAAGCCAGATCGCGAGTCTCGCACGGCGCGAATCCTGGACCAACGGTCGCTACAGGACCGAGGGGTTCACGGCCGCGTTGACGCAGCTCGTGGCGAGCGACGCTCCGCATGTCGTCCATTTCGACGATCCGGGTGTGGCGCTCGTGCCACCTTTCGCTGACGCTTTGAACGTCTACTGCGCGCACAATGTCGAACAGACGATCCTGCGACTCGGGGCACGGGTCGGTGATCCGATGCGACGCGCCTTCAACGCGGTCGAGGCGCGCAAAGTTGCTCGAGAGGAGCGGCGGATCTGGCGTCGCGCGGACCTCTGCCTGGCCACGTCGCCGCTCGATCGGGCCGTGATGAGCGCTGCGGGAGCGCGACGCGTGGAGGTGTGCCCAAACGGTGCTGACCCGGTCGAGCGCCTGCCGGTGCGTCGACGGCAGGCGGACGAGCCTCTGCGCTTGCTGTTCGTCGGCTCCGGGCACTACGCGCCCTATCAGCGCGGGCTCGCGTGGATGGTGGAAGAGGTGCTACCGCTCGTTCGCGCCCAGGTGCCGGTGCAATTCGACGTCGTCGGCGCGCCACCGACCCGGCCGATCGCCGGCGAGGGCGTTCGCTACGTCGGCCGCGTGCCGCGTGTCGAGCCCTATTACGACGCGGCACACGTCGTCGTCGTGCCCGTCTTCGAGGGCTCGGGCACGCGGCTGAAGATCGTCGAGGCCGCAGCCTTCGGACGCCCGGTGGTCTCCACGCGCCTCGGCGCGGAGGGCTTGCCGCTGACGCCGGGGGCGCATTTCCTGCAGGCCGACGGAGCTCACGATTTCGCAGCGGCGGTGCTCGCGCTCGAAGCGAGCTGGCGGCAGCCTGGCAACATCGACCTCGATCACCTGCTGAACAGCGCACACGAGGCGGTGCGGCCCCTGATGTGGCCACGAATCGTCGAGGACCTCACCGCGCTCTACCGATGCGAACTCGCGCGGCGCACCGCGGAGCGGCTTGCTCGCGGGCAGGCTCCCGTCAGCGCAACGCCCGATCAGAGCCTGAGCCAAGGCCGATGAGGGCCGGCGGCATGCTGATCGTCAACGCCGACGACTGGGGCATCGATGACGGCACGAACGCGGCGATCGCGCAGTGCCTGGAGGCCGGCGCGGTGACGTCCGTGAGCGCGATGGTGTTCATGCGGGGCTCCGAGGCGGCAGCGCAGCCCGAGCTTGCCGGCGAGCTGTCGGCGGGTCTTCACATCAACCTCACCGAGCCGTTCACCGCGACGGCGGTCGACGCGTCGGTGCGAGCCCGCCAAGCGCGCATCGCGCGCTATTACGGCGGTCCAAGCTGGCGACGCTGGCTGGCGAATCCAGCTCTGTTCTCCGACATCGAAGCCGCGATCGGCGATCAGCTGGCCGAGTTCAGGCGCCTTTACGGTCGCGATCCTTCGCACTTCGACGGACACGAGCACATCCACCAGTCGCTCGCCGTGTTGGCGGCACGAGCGTTTCCGCCCGGTGCGCGGATGCGGCCGAGCTTCACCTACCTACCCGCCGAGAAGTCGGCGCTCAACCGTTCGGTGCGCGCACTCATCAACAGGGGTGTGCACGCCCGCTTCAGCGCGCCGCGCTACTTCTTTTCGATCCGCGACATGCATCCCCTGCTCGGCGGCGTCGCGATGGAGGAGAAGCTCGCGCTGTCCAGCGGGTCGAGCGTCGAGGTGATGACGCATCCCGGCTGGGACGACGAGCGCGCGATCCTGCTCGACCCGAGCTGGGAGGCCCTGCTTGAGCCGAGACGTTTGGGGCGCTACGAGGAACTCGGGGCGGGCGCTCGGCACCGGTGACGCTCGCCAGCGGCCGCGCGACCGGCGCCAGAGCCACGCAGGTCCGAACAGCTCAGGCCGTGTCGGCGCTCAGCACGGCCCACGGCGTCTTGAGCAGCACCCGCAGGTCGTAGGCGAAGCTATGGCAGCGCACGTAATCGAGGTCGAGCTCGAGCATCTCGTAGAAGCCGAGCCGGTTTCGCCCGGACACCTGCCACAGTCCCGTGATGCCCGGACGGACTTCGAAGCGCTCGAGGTGCTCGGGCCGATACAGCTCGAGCTCATAAGCCACCGCCGGCCGCGGCCCGACGATTGACATCCGGCCCGCCAGCACGTTGATCAGCTGTGGAATCTCATCGATGCTGGTCTTTCGGAGAATCGCCCCGACACGCGTCACGCGCGGATCCTCCGTGAGCTTTTGGAGCCGTCCGTCGGCGGCGACGGCCGGAGCGCTGGCGAGGGCCGTGATGTAAATGCGGTGGGCCTCCGAAGCCGCGCCGATCTCCATCGAGCGGAACTTGAGCATCGTGAACTCGCGACCGCCCTGTCCGACCCTGGATTGGCGGAAGAAGACGGGTCCCCGCGAGCCCAGCCTGATCGCCAACGCGACGAGCACCAGGAGCGGCGCTAGGCAGATCAGCAGGACCGTCGATAGGGCCACATCCATCGATCGCTTGAGCGCATCGTCGAGCCGGCTGTAGCGCCTGCGCCGTCGCGGTGACGCGGCATCGCAGGCGCGGTGTTCGGCTCCGACCGACGAGGCGTGCGCCAGCGAGCGAGCGCTCGCGGCAACGAGCCGGGCGCGCTCGCGGGAGCGGGCCCGGACTCTCGCCAGTCCGTGGCTGGTCCTATCGCCGTCGGTGTGCAGGGATGCGATGCGCAGACTCTAGACGCTGGATCCGGACGGATGGCGCACTCGATCCAGACGACCCCGTTGAAGCACCAGCCCGGCGGAAACCAGTCGACTCTTCAGGCGCCTGTGATGCCGAGGTCACGTACACTCATGCCGATCGTAGAGGCGTTCCGAACGGATGGGCCCAACGTGAGCAACGGCGAGATCAGGGAGGATCGTCCCAACTACTCCGAGTCGGACATTCCGGCGTCCGAGCAGGTCGCTGCGAGCCTGCGGATGCTGCGGCGCCATTGGCTCGTGATCGTGCTGGTGCCCGCGGTTGCGATCGTCGTGAGCTATTACGTGGCCGGACGGTCGGCGACTCGCTACCAGGCGACAGCGAAGATCTCGATCGCGCCCGTGAATCCGGTCCAGGCGACGATCAGCCCGGGATCCCAGCCCACCTCTGCCGACCCCGAGCGCGATCTCAACACTGAGGTCTCAGAGATCACCGAGACGCCGATGGCGAATCTCGTACGCTCGCAGCTGAAGCTCGCCGAGAGCAGCGTGGACCTGCTCGGTCAGGTCGACGCAGGGGTCGAGGGGACCACCAACCTCGTTGACATCGTTGTCACCGACGCCGATCCCGCGCGCGCTGCTCGCATCGCCAACGCGTTCGCCGATGAGTACTCGAACGTCTTCGCCCTGGACGCTGAGCGCGCCGGATTCGAACAGGCGATCGGGAGCGACCAGCGAGATCTGAGCGCGCTGACCGCCGCTGAGCGGGCTGGGCCTGGTGGCCAGCAGCTGCTTACCACGCTGCATACGCTGCAGGCGGACGTCGCCGTCTTGACGCCGAATGCCGCCGTCAGTCAGGTCGCAACCGTGCCGACCTCTCCGTCGTCTCCGAAGCCCTTGAAGGACGCGCTGATCGCGGCGATCGTCGGCCTGCTCGTCGCAGTCGCGGCAGCGATCGTTCTCGAGCTGTTCGATCGCACGGTGCGTGACGAGGACGAGGCGGTCTCAGTTTCACGGCTGCGGAGCCTCGGCGTGATCCCGAAAGCGCCCCCGCGCGTGGTGACGCTGACTCGCGTCGCGCGGGCGCGCAATCAGCTCATGGGCGCTGGTGACCGTATCCCCCGCGGCGGTCGTCGCAGCGGGCGTTCGTCGCCTGATCCGCAGGCGCCTCGGCCTTCGACGCCGATCTTCCGATCGCCACTGCCGCGGCCACCACTGTCAGCCGCAGAGTCCCACGAGGACCGTGCCGACGCGGTGCCGTCGATCGCGGCGGCGCGGCACACACGCGCCGACGATACTGCGCTGCTGGCCCGCACCTGGGAGCTTCAGGAGAGCTACGCCTCGCTGGCGGTCGTGCTGCTTACGCTGAGACTCGGCCCTGAGGAGAACGTCGTGATGGTCACGTCGGCCGGCCCACGCGACGGCAAGACCAGCGTCACGTTGGGCCTCGCCGCGGCGCTGGCCCAACTGGGCCAGCGCGTCGTCGCCATCGAGTGCGACCTGCGCCGCCCCCGCTTCGCCGAATATCTCGGGCTGCCACCCGAGCGAGAGGGCCTCGCCGCGATCCTCGATCGCAGGGCGGCTCCGGGCAGCGGCCTCGTTGACGTATCGACAGACGCCCGTGCGGCCGTCGCCCCGAACCGAGTCCGCACGCGCGCTCGCGGCGACGCGCAAGCCGCCGCCTCGACCAAGGGTCGTGCCTTCACGGTGCTGCCATGCGGGCCGATTCCGCCGAGCCCGCTGGCGTTGCTCGGCGGACCTGAAATGGCACCGCTGGTGGCTCACCTGCAGGCCGAGGCCGACGTCGTGCTGCTCGACACGCCTCCGCTGGGAGTCATCAAGGACGCCGTCGTGCTTGCTGGGAGTGTCGACCAGGTGATGCTCGTGGTCCGCATCGGCCACACGCGCCGCGACGATCTCAAACGCTGCCGCGACGATCTCAGTCGTACGGGTAGCCCGCTGCTGGGAGTCGTGAGCGTCGGAGGTCAGCGCGCCGAGGTCCTCAACTACTACTCTCACGTCGGTCGGACCAAGGTCGTCCGTCGTAGCGACGAGCCGCGGCCCGTCGCCGTGGCGCTGCGTAACCCCGCACGGGTTGTGGCGCCCACGCGATCGCAGACGGAGCTGCCCGTGCCACCGCCGCGGCCGCTTGTTGACCTACACGCGGAGCCGCTCCCCGGCCCTGAACCAGCGGCGGACTCGCCGGCCCGGCGGCCGGACAAAAGCGACAAACCACGGGCGACGCCCGCCAAGGCCGCGGCGATCGACCAGAGCTCCGAGGCCACGAACGGCACGGAACCTGCGCCGGACTCAGTGGCGACCCCAGCACAAAAGAGCCCGGCGAAGCCGGCGGCCAAAGGGAGAGCGGCCGGCGCCAAGGTCACGCGTACGCGGCGGCGTGGCGGCGCCGACGACGCCGGATAACACCCCGACACGACGATGGGCACGATGCCTGAAGTCAATGGATCAGCGGGAGGGGATCGATCATCCGGCGGCAACACGCTTCCGATTGTTGCGATCGTCGCGGGAGCACTTGTTGGGGTAGTCAGTCCGGTGGCCGTGGCCGCCGTCGCACGCCGCACCAAGCGGGAGCTCGACGCCAGTGCCGCGCGTCAACGCGCCGCGCTCGACGCCGAGCGCGAGCGGCTCCAAACGACTCTGCGGGCAGAGGGTGAGCGCCAGCGCCGCGAGACCGAGCGCGGCCTGCTTGACCGCGGCACGGTGCTCATCTCCGAGTTCCGCGATGCCCTCGCCGATATCACGCTCGATTCCCGTGGAAGACCGGTCCCCACCGACCGCTGGCGTCGCACCGTGCACGACCTCGCCGCGTTCCGCGGCAGGCTGCTGATGTGGTTCGATGAGAACTACGAGATCGTGGAAGCGTTTGACGGCGTGACAGCGCTCACGGCATGGGGCGCCTGCTGGGCTGCCGAGGTGCGTGCCGGCGAGCGCAAGGTCAAGCTGACGCGCCTGCAAAACGGCAACGGAGGAGCCGGCCTCGGGGGTCCAACACAGGGCTCCACGTTGGAGGACGTGGACGTCAGGCATCTGCGATACGTCGTCGCGGCGCGCGCACACCTTCGCCGCTGACCGCGCTTCTGCGGTGTTTCGCTCGCCTGGCGCTCAGAATCCCGGCTGGGCCCACGTTCGATCCGCCAGGGCCGCCTGGACCTTCGCGATGTAGTCGAGCTGACCGGAGTTGAGCCACGGATAGGGCTCAAACCACCCGCCCAACGCGTCCCAGGCATTGCCCGCGAAGTAACTCGAGTCACCCCACGCAGTCCGTAGGCCATCGGGGTCGTCGTAGTAGTAGCGGATCGTGGCGGCCTCGTAGTCGCAGGCAAACGCGGTCGACTCCCAGCGCAGCGGGTCCGTCCCGGCTCCGACGGAGCCGTCAGGGATCCATTTGATCGCGCTGATCCCCATCGTTTCGTTGACCTGGTCGCCGCCGGGAATCCTCGCCTGTGGCGGGTACTCCGCGTACACGGCCGGGCTGACGGACGCGACATCGCCCATCTGCGACTGTCGCCAATAGGATTCGACGGAGTACTGGGCCCGCAGCCAGTCCGCGGGAATGCCCCACTTCCACGCCGCCCACTGGATGATCTCGTCCGTCGTCCCGCTGAAGTGCCCAGTGACGTACGCGTAGTAGGGATTCGCCGTCACCACGGTCTGGCCGAAGCTGTTGGTCGCGCCATAGAACGCCTGCAGCTGAGCTGAAGTCGGCATGTAGTCGTTGGCCGCGGCGTTCGCCGGGCGGTTCTCAGCCGCAGGGGTAACGTCCGCAGCGGCTGCCTGATCCGACAGCGGCGTGTAGATGCCGTTGTGTGCGGGAACCCAAGCCGTCAGCGGAGCGGGTTCGTTACCGCCGACGTTCCCAGCCGGTGGTGACGGTGACGGGCTTGTCGGAGCTGGCGGGGAGGACGAGGAGGCCGGCAAGGTCTTGCCCGCCGTCGGCGCCACATCCACGCTCCACCGCCACGTGGCGACGCGGCCGGCCACGCCGCGGCGCACTGCAAACACCCTCAGGCTGTGCGTGCCGTTGCTCAGGTCGTCAAATCCGGCCGGAGAGCTGCACGCCGAGAAGCGCGCATCATCGATCGAGCACTCAAACCGCGCATCCGCAGCATGCGAAGAAAGCGCAAACGACACCCGCGAACGCTCGGAGGTGCTCTCTGCAGGAGGCCCGGAGGTGATCACAACACGCAGCCCGCGAGCCGCGCGACAACTCGTCCGGCGGCTTCGCTCCCGTCGCGCGCGGCACGTGCCAGCCCGGCGAGCAACGGGCTTGGCCTCGACGCGACTGGCCGTGACGCGGTCGCCGGCAGATGCCGTCGCGGGCTCGACGCTCAAGGCCGGCACCGATGCGAGGGCCGCCAGCCCCAGCCACATCAAAGCCAGCCTCCGACGCGGGATCAATCCGGCATCCGAGCACGCCGGTCCGAGTGTCACGATGGCTCCTTCCATGGAGAGCGAGCGGATCGCCCCCAGCATCGGCGCTCATCAGCGTCGCCGGCGCTCGTGCGGACGAACGTTGCCTCGTTTGGACCGCTGTGCTAGCGCCCAGCTGCGGTACTAGACGCAGGTACGCATGGAGCCGCTCTGGACAAAGGCGGCGAGCTCGCAAACGCCCGCGCAGGCCGTCGCCGGGCTGACGTTCACCAGCTGCTAGGCCTCCTGGCCGGTGACCGTCGGGTACTGGCACTCATAGGGCTTCGGCTCCGCGATCGAGGACTCAGGCAGCGCGAGCGCCCGCCGCGGCGGCAGACGCCGTGGCGGCGAGCAGACCGCCGCGCGCAGCACTACTCGCCGAGCGCCATCTTGCGCAGGTCGAGCGCCTCGTCGAGGATCGCCTCGCTGACCCCCTGCTCGCGCGCGACCTCGCGCAGCGAGCGCCCCGAGCGGGTCGCCTCCTGCACGATCAGCGTCGCCTTGTCGTAGCCGATGTGGGGGTTCAGCGCGGTGGCGACGGCCAGCGTGGACTCGGCGCTGCGGGTCGTGCCGGCGCGGTTGGCCTCGATGCCGCTGACGCACTTCTCGTTGAGCACGGTGGCGGCGCTGGTCAGCAGCTTGATCGAGTCGAGCAGGTTGCGCGCGATCAGCGGGATCCGCACGTTCAGCTCGAAGTTGCCCTGCATGCCGCCGATCGTGATCGCGGTGTCGTTGCCGACCACCTGCGCCGCGACCTGCATCACGACCTCCGGGATCACCGGGTTGACCTTGCCCGGCATGATCGAGGAGCCCTTCTGCAGTTCGGGCAGGAACAGCTCGCCGATGCCGGCGCGCGGGCCGGAGCCCATCAGCGCGAGGTCCTGGGAGATCTTGGTCAGCGAGACCGCGACCACCTTCAGTGCGCCCGAGAGCTCGACCAGGGCGTCGCGGTTCGCCTGCGCCTCGAACGGGTCCTCGGGTGGGGAGATCTTCAGGCGCGTGTCGGCGCTGAGGCGGCGGCGGACCTTAGCGGCGAACCGGGGGTGAGTGTTCAGCCCCGTGCCCGTGGCGGTCCCGCCGAGCGGGATCTGCGCGACGCGCGGCAGCGCATCCGAGATCCGAGCGCGACCCAGGCGGATCTGCGCGGCGTAGCCGCCGAACTCCTGGCCAAGGGTGACCGGGACGGCGTCCATCAGGTGCGTGCGGCCGGCCTTGACGATCCCGTGGAAGCGGCGGGCCTTCGCGCTCAGCGCCCGCTCGAGCCCCGCGAGCGCGGGCAGCAGGCCCCTGGTGGTCGCCTCCAGCGCGGCGAGATGGACAGCCGAGGGGAAGACGTCGTTTGAGGACTGCCCGAGGTTGACGTGATCGTTGGGGTGCACGCCCTGGCCGGCGAGCGCGGCGATCACCTCGTTGGCGTTCATGTTTGAGGAGGTGCCCGAGCCGGTCTGGAAGACGTCGATCGGGAACTCCGCGTCGTGGCGGCCCGCGGCGACCTCGGCCGCGGCCTTCGCGATCCGCCGCGCCAGCGCCGGCTTGAGCAGGCCGAGCTCGCTGTTGACCAGCGCCGCGGCCCCCTTGATCCGCCCGAGCCAGTGGATCACCTCGGCGGGGACCGGCTCCCCCGAGATCGGGAAGTTCGCGATCGCCTTGGCGGTCTCGCCGCCGTAGAGGTGCTGCGGGCTCATGCGTCCGTCCTTTGTCGCTGACCGGTCAAGCCCAAACCCTACCCGCAGAAGGCGCCCAGCTCGCGTGCAACGCCGGCCGGGTCGTCGTAGGCGATCAGGAAGCCGGCGTTAGCCAGCACGCGCAGGACGCCGTTGGGGATCAGATCGAGCGCATCCTCGGCGACCGCCAGCGGGTGCATGTTGTCCTCATCCGCCCACAGCAGCAGCACCGGCATCTGAAGCCGCGGGTAGAGGTCGAACAGCTCGCGCTGCGCGCCCGTCGGCCAGCGCGCCGCGAAGCGGGCCCACGAGCGCGCGCGGTTGGTGTTGCCGCCGACGTCGGCGAAGGCGTGGCGCAGGAGGTCGCGCGTGCCGGGCGCGCCGCGGGCGGACAGGCGCAGGCCGAGGTCCGGGCGGAAGATGAGCCGGGCACCGTGGGAGATCACGCGGTCAAGACCCGGCACCGCGGCGGCGCGCACGGCGACCCGCCAGCCGCGGCGAAGCTGCTCGTGGGTCGCGCGGCGGTGCAGGCGGTTGGGCAGCAGGATCAGCCGCGAGGGCGTGATCTCCTCGCGCTCGAGCATCCGCAGCACGACCTCCGCGCCGAGGCCGTGGCCGCCGATGATCGGGCGCGGGCCGAGCACCTCGTTGCTGAAGCCCGCGAGCACCTCGGCGAACCAGTCCGGCGTGTAGGGGTGGCGCGGGCGATCCTCGGAGTCGCCGTGCAGCGGCAGGTCCGGCAGCACGACGCGGAAGCGGTCCTCGAGCAGCTCGACGATCGGCTCGAACTCCATGTGCGAGAGCCCCGCCGAGTGCAGCAGCGCGAGCGCCGGACCACTTCCGGACTCGCGATAGGCGACGCGCGCGCCGTCGTGGTGGTGATAGAGCCGCAGCTTCACCTGCGGCCATCGTACGCTGCCCCCGGTGAGGAGCGCCCGCGCATACGACCGCGAGATCGTCGCGCTCGCGCTGCCCGCGCTCGGGGCGCTGGCGGCCGAGCCGCTGTATCTGCTCGCCGACACCGCGATCGTCGGCCACCTCGGCACGACCCAGCTCGCCGCCCTGGCGCTCGCCGCGACCGCGATCGGCGCGCTGACCACGATCTTCAACTTCCTCGTCTACGGCACGACCTCGGCGGTCGCGCGCGCCCACGGCGGCGGCGAGGCGGAGCGCGCACACGAGATGGGCGGACAGGCCGTCTGGCTCGGGCTCGCGATCGGCTGCGCGCTCGCGCTCGCGACACTCGCGCTCGCGGGCCCCGCGCTGACACTGCTCGGCGGCCACGGCCACGTCGCCGCGCTCGCGGCGCGCTACCTGCGGATCTCCGCGCCCGGGCTGCCGGCCGTGCTGCTCGCGACCGCCGGCCAGGGCTACCTGCGCGGCGTCTCGCAGCTCCGCCGGCCGCTTCAGATCCTCATCGCCGCCAACGTCGCCAACCTGGGGCTCGAGCTGCTGCTCGTCTACGGCCTGCACCTGGGCCTCGACGGCTCGGCGCTCGGCACCGTGATCGCGCAGCTCGGCATGGGCCTCGCGTTCCTCACGGTCGTGTGGCCGCTGCCGCGGCCGCGGCCGGCGGCGATGGCGCCACTGGCCCGCGTCGGCGCCGAGATCGCCGTGCGCACCTGCGCCCTGTACGCGTCGTTCGTGGTCGCGAGCGCCGTGCTCGCGCGGATCGGGAAGTCCTCGCTGGGCGCACACCAGGTCGCCTTCCAGCTCTTCAACCTGATCGCGCTGGTGCTGGACGCGCTCGCGATCGCCGGGCAGGTGATGGTCGGGCGGATGCTCGGCGCCGGCGACGGTGACGGCGCCCACGCCGCCGCGCGGCGGCTGACCGTGCTGTCACTCGCGGGCGGGGCGATCATCGCGCTGGCCCTCGGCGCGCTGTACTCGCCGCTGCCGCACCTGTTCACCTCGGACCCGCGCGTGATCAACCGGCTGCACGCGGTCTGGCCGCTGCTGGCGGCGATGCAGCCGGCGGCGGCCGTGGTGTTCGCGCTCGACGGCGTCCTGATCGGGGCCGGCGACACGCTCTATCTGGCCATCG
>Ga0182024_10009674_pt1 | contig 19866 bp, 15 predicted proteins | sample P32metaG_FD_120480 | JGI IMG/M metagenome (GOLD analysis project Ga0182024, IMG submission 120480) | Permafrost microbial communities from Stordalen Mire, Sweden - P3-2 metaG (Illumina Assembly) | ecosystem: Environmental > Terrestrial > Soil > Wetlands > Permafrost | place: Sweden: Stordalen... | reverse complement strand
TGAGACGTACCATTCCGGATGGCGTGACCTCACCGCTGAAAGCGATGATCACTAGGATCACCGTGTCCACCGCCTGCCCCACGACCGTCGAGCCGACCGTGCGCGTCCAAAGATAGCGCCCCTTGGTAATTAATTTCATTTTGGCCAGCGTGAAGGAATTGGCGAACTCGCCGCACCAGTAAGCGATCAAGCTCGCGATCACCAGCCGAGGGACTTGATGGAATACAGTCGCAAAAGCCTCCTGGTTGTGCCACTCAGGCGCCGCCGGCAGCGCCACGATCAAGTTGCCCAGGCCCGCCATCAGTGCATTCGCCGCGAATCCTACCCAAATCACTCGCCGCGATCCGCCGTAGCCGTAGACCTCCGTGAATATGTCGCCGAAGATATACGTGATGGGAAAAAGCAACTGCGCCCCGCTCACGCGGAATGGCCCGAACGCGCAGATTTTCTGGCCCACCAGGTTCGAAATCACCAGCACCACGATGAAGATGCTACACAGAAGATCGTAGTACTTGTATTCCCTGGTTTTTTCGGTCAATCCCCAATTATAGGGGGTGCTGGCGGCTAGAAACTTAGAACAGCCATCTTGCCGTCTGTTTCCAGCTTGTCGCCGGTGGCGTTGAACAGATTGCCGGGCAATTCCGGCCGGTCCACCAGCGAAAGGCCTTGAACCAGACCGCTGAACAACAGGTCGTTCACCACTTTGGCCCGCTCCAGGTCTATCTTTGAATCGATCTTGTGGATGAACGTCCGATTCTCTTCCGAAAAATCGATGCCGGTGTCATGCGTTGCCGAGCAGACCCAGATTTCCTTGCCGTCGAATCGGCCCCCACGCCGCCAAATGCGGAGGTGGTGCCGCGCGGAGAACGTATCGGTCAGCTTCTCGAAGGTCAAATCGGGGGGCTGTCCTTCTAACAGCAGGATCGAGACCGGCGCCTCCTGATAGCCACGGTCTTCGGCCATCGCGCGGAATGTTTCCAGCTTCGATTTGGAATTAAGCCCGGCCGCCGCCACCCAGCCCGCCTTTTTAAACGCGTCCTCCAGCTCCTGCTTGCTTCCCAGGAACATCAAGTTCGTGGCGTCGGAGGGCCGCGCCGGCTTTTCAGCCATGGTCCGAAACGGCTCGCCGTTTACTAACCGCGATAGTTCGGCTGCCGGCTCGATTGACCTTACATTGGGCCAACTCGCCTTTCCGGTCCACTCCAGCGGCTTGGTCAGCTGGATGGTCATCTCGACGCCCGGCTCATAATCGATGTTGGCGTCGGGCGCTTTCAGCACCGTCTCCTTGATGGTGCCGAGCAGATCTCCTAGACCCGGATATTTCTCGGTCACCTTATTGATGCCTTGATCCAGGCGAGCGGAACCAGTCTTGGAAGCGATGATGCCGGTAATCCGGCCGTTCGCATCCACCGATTCCCGTGCGTTGTCCACCCCCACAACCTTGGCTGCGATACTGGCCTTTTTGCCGGAAGCGTCGCTGATCGAATCGAATGCCAGGTCCAGAACAGCCTGATCGTCCGGCTGAGTAGCCGCCTTCACTTCCTTGATGTGACCGGCCACCACCGTCCCGGCCCCCAAAACCAGCCGCTCACCAACCACCACGGGAGCGATGACCACTGCGTCGAACGCTTGATTCGCCTTAACCGTGGAGGTGTTGAGCGCGGTGGTAAGCCGAATCTGAATCTGCGTTCCCCCTGGAATTTGTGCCGCTGCAGCCCAGCCGGCCGAAAATAGAAGCACGGCGCCAATGTTTCTAACCCGTCGCATTGAAATAGAAGACGAACCAGCCCGCCAACCAGGTTTCACATCCTCATCGTATCGCGGCGTTCTTCGCCTGGGATTCAGCCCAGCGAAAAAGCTAAGGCCCTCCAAGCGTTCCTCCCTGCGCCAATGCTACATTAATTAGCCAGCGGGATTGGGCTAGCAATTAGCCAGCGGGATTAGGCAGCGGGAAGGAGCGCACTCCGATGAGGACGTTCGCAACGATACTCGTTTCGGTTCTTGGTCTGGGGCTTGCGGCGGGTGCTGACGATCTGACTCTGCGCGCCTGGGAAATGGAGACTAAAGGAGACCCGGCCGGGGCGCGCGACCTCCTCCAACAGGCTGCCCAAAGAGGTGATGCGGCAGCCCTCCAAGCCTACGGCCAGTTCTTAGACTGGCACCAAGATCCCTCTGCCCGCGAAATCTACGAAAAAGCGCTGAATGCTGCTCAAGGCGATCAACGCAGATTAATCGCTCGACGGCTTGTCGTCCTGGACGAGATTGCCGGCGATCGCGCCGCAACCGAGCGCCACCTCGAGCAATTCCGCGCCGCTGGAGGGCGCGACTTCACGCTTCCCTCCGCCGCCTCCTCCACCCCGCCCGCCGTCAAACAGATTGTGACCATCCCTGGACCGCTGCGGTCCTTCGCCCGGATGGCGGCTCTTTCTCCCGATTTAAACCCCGACGAGCTGCTGACAGCCTTGGCCCGCAACATCGTCAATAACGGATATCAGGCCACCAGCACCAACGAAGCGCTGGAACAGACCGAGTACCTGAAGCTGGTCATCCGCTATCTCTCCCAAGCCCGGGAACTCGAGAAGTTGGCCGACGCGCAGGGATCTCTTAAGATCGAGGCCTGCGAATCCTCTCAGACCGCCGAGTTGCTGCGCATTCTTGGCTATCGGATGCGGGGTGGTTGCGGCAGCGAAGTGGTGCTGGAAACCGTAAATGCTACCCGCGCCTTCCTCACCATCGACTCTGGATTTCCGTTGGCCGAGCTCGAGCAGAGCCTCCGCACCAATCGCCCCTTCGTTTATAACTACAAACCTACCCAGGCGCCGATCCTGTACGGAGCCGACTACTGGCTCGCCGCTAAAGATCGAGAGGCCGGTGGGTTCATCGACGCTTTCCTGGGCGACCCTTCGTTGTGCCGCTTGTACCTGGGCCTGTCCAAGCTGGATCCCACCGTTGCCGAGGAGCTCCGCAAGACCACTACCCTTCAGAAGATTCGCGCCTACGCCCACGTTTTGGACTTCTACGGCGGCATGTTCCAAATTCGCAACGGTAAAGCCGTGGTGCCTGGCGGAGCGCGCTCCGAGAAGGCCTGGGCGGACCTGGTGGGTGTCGCGCCCGATAAGCCCGGCGCATTCTTCGAACGGCTGGTCGCTCGCGACGACGGATGGCTGGCCAGCTATTTCGACTCGCTTTCCCGCATCACTTCCACTCCCGCCACCGGACCCGTTCAGGCCTACCTCACCGATTCCGAACGCCTGAAAAGATTCTACGCGGCCATTCGAGGAAAGGTAACCAGTCCCGGACCGGCTCGTCCCGTGTTTCGCGCCAATACCGATATGCTGCTGCTCACCACCCGTTTGCGGCTGGATCCCGACGGGCGCGCGCACATTCCCGGAGGCCTGGAAGTATGGCGCGCTCTATTCGCCGATCATCCGGTGAATGGCGCCAAGTACGACGTCAAGCTCAGCAAGGCCGCGGCTGGTTGGAAAGATCCCGACGACGTTATTGAAGCGCTGTTTGCGCTGTGCCGGAAATCCGTTGAAAACGAGCCATTGAAAATCTTCATGACGTTGAATGAAGTGGACCGCCATCGTCAAGCGCCGCTGGACGGCAAGACGGCGGACCGTTTGGCGCGGCAGTTCCACACCTTCGGTGCGCAATATGCGATTTTCGCCGAAGCCGGCGAAGTTTCCAACGCCACCATGGTGCAGTTCCTGGATGTCGCCGAGGCGACCAATCAGATCAAGGAGCCGGGCTTGCGCGCCGATGCGGTCGGAACGCTGCAAGGTCTGGTAGGTCTATGGCAGATCTTTTCCCGGCAGGGCTCCATTCCGTCCGCCGATGCCGATCGCGCGCTGGCTTCCATTCTGGGCCAGTTCGGCAAGATCAAAAATGACCGCGACGTCTTCGAAGGCGGCCGCGAAGGAATCCGGGCGCTGCTGGCGGCCACCAAGACTCCCGCGGGCGTTGCACCGCAGGATCGCATGATCGATCTACTGGCCGGCACCTCGGAATCCGACGGCTCCGACGCGCACAATCAGATGATCGAGGATTTAATCCGGATCTTCGGGGCGCAACGCCTGGTTTCTCTGTCCGACCTGCTGGCGGTGGAAGACCATCTGGAAAGTCTTGCCAAGGGTGAAAAAGTAAGTCCGGCCGTGCTGAATCGGGTTGCGTCGCATATCGCCGAGGTCCAGATTCCGCGCAGCACATTGAGTAGCGCCGAGAGAAACTCGCTCAGCTTCGGCTACTGGTCGGAGAAACACATCGAGACGGAGCGAAAGCTGAACCTCCGCGCTATGATTGACCGCGCCGCGGCCGACCCCAAGAAGGTCGATGATGTTCGAGCGCTCCTGGCTCCGTTCCTGCGCGATACTTTGGTCGGCTTCAACTACATGTATTACGCCCCGCCCGGCGCGCAGGTGCTCTATACCAATCCGCTGTTCGTGCGGAATCACGATTTCATCGGCCTGTTGTCGTCCAATCACACTTGGAAAGCGACCGAGGTGCTGGGCAGCGGCTGGCCTTCGAGCGCAGGCGGAAAGCTGGTCGGTTCGCTGATCAATTTGCCCTATGCCCTGGCTGAGGCGGAAGAGAATTTCCTGATCCCCACCCGGGAGCAATCGCTGATCTGGGGCGATCTGGTCCCGCAGATGCTCCTGTCCGCCACCGTGCCGCGCTGGTGGAATGTTACGCCGGCGCAGCTCCATTGGGTGGGCCTCCATATGGATTATGCCGAGACGCTTCTGGCCGAAGGCGCGCTGAATGCGGAACTGCGCCAGAAGGTCCTGGACGTGTTGAGCCAGTACGCCATGCCCGCTCGGATCCAAAAGATCGGCGCGTTGATGCAGCAAGGCCAAGTAAAGACGGCAGTCGAAAATGTCATGCCATCGGAACTTTTCCTGCTCGCCAAAGACATGTTGCCTTCCGCAAAAACCGGCGACCTGGCCGTAGCCGACGAACTGCGCCGCGAATCCTCCGAGTCTCCCCAGCAGTTGAACTACGACATAATTTCGCGCGACTTCGGCACACCCAAACCGACGCTATCCAACTCCTACTCTCCCGAGTTGCTGAGCCTCCGGACCTTCCCCACGTTGATGGGATACTCAAGCAGAATTCTCGCCGAGACCTGGGAATCGAACCTGCTGTATTACGGCGCGCTCGCTGACCAACTGCATCTCGCTCCCGGTCAGCTCAACGTGCTGGTGCCCGCGTGGACTCGTGAAACCGTCGAGCGTATCTTCGCCACCCACCTGGAGGATTGGCCGGCGCTGCTTCGCTCCCTGCGATTAGTGGGCGACGACGTTCGTCAAAAATCCCTCAAAGGCGTAACTTCGGGAGCAAGTTTCTAGTCCATCAACCGGAGGAAAATCTTGACATCACGGAATCGTGCCGTCATCATCGGGGCCAGCATTCTGACACTAGGAACATTCCTTGGCCTTCTAGCACAGGACCGGCCCACCTTCCGGATCAAGGTCGACATGGTGGTGCTGAGCTTCACCGTCACCGATAGCAAAGGACACTACATTAACGGTCTGAAGCCCTCCGACTTTCGCATTAGCGAGGACACCATACCGCAAAAGATCAATACCTTCGGTGAAGGCAATAAGCCGCCTGTTCAAGTGCTGGACGACGGCAAAACACGGCCACTCGCCTCGGCCATTGTTCCCAGCGGCGAGCTCGACGGCAAGTCCGCCGACGAGGTGCGGGCCGATTCGTTCGTCGGCACCAATGTTTTCGTGCTCTTCGATACCAGCAACTACATGTATCGCGGCTTCGTGTATGCCTCCGACGCAATCGCCGATTTCGTGCGTGGCCTGGATCGCGCCGATTCCGTCGCCGTCTACACTTTTAGCCGCAATCTATCGCGCGCGGCGCCTTTAACGCACGACCGTGGTGAAGCTATCTTCGGTCTTCGTAAAGCGGTTGCAGGCGACGACGCGGCTCTCTATAACGGACTGCTTTTGACGTTGCGCGATGCCGCCAAAATCCCCGGCCGCAAGGTCATCATTGTGTTTTCCAACGGCCCCGATAACGCCAGCATGATTGCTCCCGATGATGTTCGCTCCGTCGCTGAAGACGAAGGGATCCCGATCTATGTGATCTCGACCTCAGAGCGAGATCCAATGTCCAACGCCGTCTTCAAACGCATCTCCACCGGCACCGGCGGCAAAGCCTATTTTGCCAAGACCTGGCAAAAACAGATTGAGGCGTTTGAGTCCATCCGCGAGGACCTCGGAAACAGCTACACCATCACCTACTATCCGCAGCCCAATCCCAACGAAGGCTTCCGAAAAATAAACGTCGAAATCGTCTCCGACGTCGGCAAGAAATACCGTATTCGCGCACGTCCCGGTTATCGGCCCCGCGGCGGCTTCTAACCGCGGGCGCTTAGGCGGTAGCCGGCTTTGCCCGACGATGCGCGGGTTCTAGATTCGGAAGCAATGCCGTCAGAATGCCGATGGCTGGTAAAAACGAGCAGATGTGATAAACGTAACTGATACTCGTGTGATCCGCCAATTGGCCCAGCAGAGCCGCTCCCACGCCGCCCATCCCAAAGGCAAATCCGAAGAACAGACCGGAAACCATTCCGATCTTGCCGGGAATCAGTTCCTGCGCATAAACCAGGATTGCCGAGAATGCGGAGGCCAGAATTAAACCGATCACGATGGTCAGGATGCCGGTCCAGAACAGGTCGGCGTAGGGCAAAACCAATGTGAACGGGAGCACCCCGAGAATGGACCACCAGATGACCAGTTTGCGGCCGATGCGGTCGCCGATGGGCCCGCCGATGATCGTTCCAGCCGCCACCGCGCCCAGAAAAATGAACAGATGAATCTGCGCATTTTGGACAGATACGTGAAACTTGCTGATCAAGTAAAACGTGTAGTAACTGGTGAGGCTGGCCAAGTAGAAAAACTTCGAAAAAATCAGCGCGATGAGCACCCCGAGCGCGAGAGCGATTTTCTTGCCGGACAGCATCTGATCGTGGTCGTGGCCAGTCCGGGATTTTCCCGCAGGCAACCGGTGTATCTTGGACCAGGAGCCGACCTTAATCAACACGACCATCGCGATGAGCGCCGTTGCCGAAAACCAGGCAATGCTCGACTGCCCGTGCCGCAGCACAATGAATGCCGCCAGCAACGGTCCCGCCGACGATCCCGCGTTACCGCCTACCTGAAACAGCGACTGCGCCAAACCGTGCTGTCCGCCCGACGCCATCCGAGCAACGCGTGATGACTCGGGATGAAATATAGCCGATCCCATGCCGACCATCGATGCCGCCATCAAGAGCGTGACGAAGCTTCCCGCCGCCGACAAAGCCACCAGCCCGATCAGCGTCAGCCCGCTTCCCACCGCTAATGAATAGGGCTGCGGGCGGCGGTCCGTGCACAAGCCCACCAGCGGCTGGAGCAGAGAGGCGGTCATTTGATAGGTCAAGGTAATGAGACCGACCTGTCCGAAATCCAGACCGAACGAAGCTTTGAGCATCGGGTAAATCGCTGGAATGAGCGATTGAACCATGTCATTGAGGAAATGACAGAAGCTAATCGTCACCAGGATCGTGAATGCCGTCTTTACCTGTGCCTCGTTGCTGGACGGCGCTGAAACAGCGGTGCTCATGTGCCTTTCTTTAGCGTAGCGGTTTTTCCGCGAGCATTTCTTGCCGGGCGATATAGCCGAAACTGACCACCGCCAGGAACAGCGTCAGCACCTCGCTGTCGCCCAGGTTGAACTCGAGAAAGCCCTCAGCGAGAATCGCCAGAATCGCCGCAATCGCGCCGTGCAGGACGAAGCGCGCCTCCGGCGAGAGGAGCTTGGCGCGCAGTGCCGCCGCAAAATCCCAAAGAACTTTTCCGATCAGCCACATCATCGCCAGCATCGTGGGAATCCCGCGCTCGGCCGCGTACTGCAGATAGATGTTGTGCAGATGCCCGTAAAAGCCGTCCGGCAGCGGACGAGGTATGTCGGCTGGCACCCACCGGTCGAACTGATACTTGATCTGCTCGGGTCCGAGTCCCAGCCATGGATGCGCTCGAATCATTTGAATGCCGGTAAGTGCCGTCACCAGGCGATGTTCGTTCGAGTCCGTCTGGCCGTGCGGCTGAATCGTCGATCGAACGCGCTCCTTTAATGCGATCGGGGAAACCAGAAACGCCAAGATCGCTGCTACCGGAGCGGCTGCTACCAGCCATTTATGCCAAAACCAGCACAGGTACAACAACCCTATCGGAAAGCCCAGCAAAAAAATGCTGCGCGTGAAACCGAGCACCATCGAGATTACGAGCACGCCCGCGCACACCCATCCCGCCGGCTTCCATCGCCGGTCGCTCGAAAAGAAAAGATAGGCGGCCAGCATCAGCAACACGATCATCTCTTCGCCGCCAAAGGTCATCCAGTGACTCATGAATCCGGTGATGCGCTGGGCAATGTAGAAGTTGTAAAAGTTCCGGTGCAGCTCTTGCGATTCGTGATATTTTTGCCAAAACTGCCATAAGCTAAACAGCGCCGAGAGCGTCGCCACCGCGGCCCAGAGCAGCGTGACCGCGCGAATCTCGGACACTTTTCGGAAGGTGCTGTACACGACCAGCAGGACAAAAAACACAAAGAATTTGCGGATCTGCGGCAGCCCGTCTCGCATATGACCGGAAAAAAACCACGAGATCACTGTGCCTGTGATGAACAAAGCCAGCGGCAACTTGATCGGCGGGAGCCTCATTTTGTCACGAGACAGTAACAACGCCGCTAGCGCCGCGCCTAACAAAATCTGCGAGACTGCAATCGAGAATAGAATGGAAAGGAGAGAGGCGCACATCAGGTAAAACGGAGCGCGCTCCAAGTACGGCTTCAAATCAGTAGACTAGCAGGACCAACAGGCTTATAGGAATGGAGATCTACATTCTCCGGCACGGGATCGCCGAAGACGGCCAGGCTGGCCACCCCGACGCCGACCGCGCGCTCACGGCGGAAGGCAAGAAGAAACTTCGGACGGTGTTGCGCACAGCCGCTAAGGCCGGCGTCGCTCCCACGCTGATCCTCACCAGCCCCTACCGGCGCGCGCTACAGACCGCCGAGATCGCCGCCGAGGTGCTGGATTACAAGGGCGACCTGCTGCGAACTAAAGCGCTCCAACCGGGGTCGGAGCCGCGCGCAGTTTGGGAAGAGATCCGAGTCCACAAGGATGAAGCGAACATCTTGCTGACCGGTCACGAGCCGCTCTTCAGCCGCTTGACCGCTTACCTGCTTGCGTCGCCCAATCTCGCCGTCGATTTTAAAAAGGGCGCCATGGCCTGTGTCGATTTCGACCGCTTTCCAGCCGAGCCGCACGGCGTGCTGCGCTGGATGCTGACGCCTAAGTTGGCGGGTGGTTAGTCAGGCCGAAGGCATCCGACTAAACGTTGCTCCGTTTTCGCTGGTAGGGCTCTTTTAAGTACTTGGCAGCTTCTTCCTGCGCACCTTGCGTATCGTCGCGCGTGCGAACGGCCAGGTTGTACTCGTTCACCGCCCGATCGCGCTGACCGGCTATATCGAAAATATTGCCCAGCTTGATGTGCGCCCAGACTTGAGTCCATGCCGGATCGCTGTCTCCATTCAGCACCTCGCGATACTCGTTGGCAGCCGATTGATAGTTATTCTGCAGGAAAAAGACCTCCGCCACGCGATAATGCGCCAGTGAACTCGCGCGGTTCACTTCGATAGCCTTCTGATATTCCTTCAACGCGTCGCCAAATTCTCCGATTTCGGCGAACTGCTCGCCGCGCTTGATCGCGACCGCGACCCGCATGGACGGGCTCCAAACGAGCACGCTTCCATTCGGATTGACGGTCACCGATTTCGGTTTGCCGAACGTATCCACCGTAAACTCCGACGACGTGCCGACCACGTCGATGCGCTTGGTTTCCGGGTTACCCTCGGTTTCGATCTTCAAATCCACCGGCATATGGAACGTGTCCAGATCCTGCGAGATCTTGCCCATCACGCGGAACCCTTTCTGCGTGCGGAAAACAGTATATTCCAGCTTGAACTCCGGCGCCCCATTGGACTCCACCCATTGCACGAAGAAGTACGTCAAATCGCTGCCATAAACCTGCTCGGCGGCCTTGCGGAAATCGGCCGTGCTCACGGATTGCCAGGCATGTTGCCCGGTAAACGTGTTCATCAGCTTCATGAATCCGTCGTTGCCCATCACGTTACGCAGCATGTTCAAAATAGCCGCGCCTTTGCCCGCCGTGGAAGCCCAATATTCAGGCGAGTAGTCTTCCAAACGCCCGGCTTGGATGAGCGGCGGATTGTCCACCGTGAGCGCCTCCACGTAGGTATCGTGAATGTCTTGCTCGAATGCGCTGGGACCTTTATCGTGCTCCTCCCACAACAGCTCGGCATAGCGCGCATTGCCATTCTCCAGCCACATGTGATCCCGATTGATGGGCGAGACCAGCTCTTCCCACCACTGGCGCGCAAGCTGGTTGGCCAGCAGCCGCCCCGCCACCTGATTGCCGATCCCTCTGGGAGACAGGAAAATCACACCGGGCGCAGAATAGCCGTTCGGAGTGCCGTCCTCGGTTTCCACCAGCGTCAGATTGGCTTGCGGAGGCAGGCCGTACACGCCGGTAAGAAAACTCATCAATTTTCCAGTTTCTTCTCCGTACGCATTCGCCATGGATTGCCTTTGGCGAAAATAAACGGAAGTGGTCACGCCTTGCGAATCCACGCGAACCGGATCGCCCTCGACCACCGCGATGCTACCCGGAAAGGAGGGCTTACCGGTTTCGAAGCTGAATGCGATTTTATCCGCGCCCACGCGCTCGGATTTCGCTAGTCCGCTTGCCACCACGGTAAATCCCGTCGGGACCGTGATTCGCAGGTTGGCGGTGTAACGGTCGGCGGTATAGTCGTTCACCGGAAACCAGCGCGCCGGGTACAACAGATAGGCATAATTATTCTGAATGGAAGCGAACCGGATGCCATAAACCGGCGACTCCTCCTGTCCGGTCAGACGGCCGTCGTATTTGAAAGTCAGAGTGCTTGCTTTTCCCTTGCTCAGAGGAGCCGGCAGGCTGACGCGCACGGCGTAGTCCTGCGTGGACCGCGAGGCCGGGACCTGGCGGCCGGTTTCATCCACGACGCCCGAAATCGTGAGCGCATTGTTTAGCTCGAAGGACACCGACGAGATGTCGTTATCCAACGCGACGAACCGCACTTTGACGTTGGCAGTGAGCGCTTGGGTGTGGGGATTGATCTCCGCGTCGATGGTGTAACTGTCTACGTCGATGCGAGCGCGCTGGCCCCCTTTATCTTGCGCCACGGCGAGCGATGCCAGTGCCAGTGCAGCGAGTAATGTCCTGCTAAGCATGAACCATTTCCTCTTTTTGCAAATGCTCCTCAATCAGCGACGCCGCTAATTCGAACGGATCCTGGAGTGCGGATAGCTGCTCGGACACAGCGGCCAAATCCTGCCGCATGGCGTCCCGCGTACCGGCGTTCTTAAGGAGCTTCAGCGCGTGCTCGGCCAAACGCGCATCTGTAAAATCGTCTTGAATGAGTTCTTCTACTACTCGCCGCCCCGCCACCAGATTCACCATGGAAAAAAAAGGCACGTCCACCAGACGCCGGCCCATCCACCAGCTCAGATTGTTGACTCGATAAAACGTAACCATGGGCGTTCCCAGTACGGCGGCCTCGATTGTGACCGTTCCGCTCGCGGCCAACGCCACGTCCGCGCAGGCGAGTACATCCCAGGTTTTACCTTCAAGTACTTGGATGGATGACTCGGAAATGCGTTCCCTCAATTTTGACCCGGCTGGGATTGTGCCCGGTGGAACCGCCAGGATGAATTGCGGGGCCACGGGCAGCTCGGCTTTGCGAATACGTTCCACGGTCTGAAGCAATTCCGGCATATGCCGCGCGGCCTCGCCACGCCGGCTGCCAGGCAGCAACGCAATCAACGGAGCGTCTTCCGCAACCCGGAAAAGCCGCCGCAACTCTTCCCGGCTGGCCGATGGCTTCACCAAGCGGGTGAGCGGATGACCAATGTAGGTGGTGCTGATGCCGTTGCGCTCGAAGAAATCTTCCTCGAAGGGAAAAATGCAGAGCAAACGATCGATGGTCCTTCGCATGGATGGCAGGCGGCCTTTGCGCCAAGCCCAGGCTTGCGGCGCTATCAAATAGAAAACTGGGATTTTGTTCCGTTTGAGACGCCGCGCCAGGCGCAAGTGGAAATCCGGACTGTCGGTGAGGATGGCCAGATCCGGCGCTTCCCGGCGCGCGGCCTGGAGCAGTTTTCGATATTCACGCCAAATGCGCGGAATGTGAGTCACCACTTCCACCAGACCCACCACCGCGATGTTTCGCGCGTCCACCACCGGGCGCACCCCGGCCGCTTGCATCCGCGGTCCCGCACAGCCGAAGAACTCCATTCCCGGATTGCGCCGCCGCAGCGCTTCCACCAGAGCAGCGGCGTACAAATCTCCAGAGGCTTCGCCGGCGGAAATCAGAACTTTCAAGCCCACTACATCTAGTCTAACCCGAAGGTCTGGCCGTGATAGAATGAGAACGACAGTTCCCACCAGATGTCCGCGCAACCTGATCTTTCCAAATTGAGCGTCGGCCAGTTCGCGGAGCAGTTCCGCGGCGAAATGATCCCGCTCAGCAACACGTTTTCCTACTTTTGCGCCTCCGTACCTCTCAGCGAGGAGGATCTCAAGGAATATCTTGAGGAGCCGGTAGCCGCGCTGCCGCCGGCGATCTCCGCGTTGCTGCCGAAAGTCTCCATCATGCTGGTGCCCTATTTGGAGCGGATCGATGGCAAGGAGAAAGGCACCCTGCGCAAAGATGAGTTCGTCTGTACGGAGAAGCCGCCAGACAATCGTCTCTCGTGGGGGACACAAGTACGCCTGGATCACGAAGAGGTCTTGCTGTTTGCGCTGAAGGAGCAGGACGTCTCCGAGTATCATTACCGCTTCTATCACGTGCTGGCGACACTGGCGGCGGGCCTGTGGTCGGAAGAGGCACAGACCGGCTACGAAGCTCTGCTGCGCGAGGAATTGAATCGCGGAGTGCACGGCGAGGTGGACGAGGAAAGCTGGCATCTCAAGCAGGGGCTGCTCAGGCGCCAGACCAACGTGCGGCGCGAGACCAAAGGGTTTCGCGACTATGCGCGCCAGTCGTTCGCCGATACGCTGACGCTGTACCTGCACGGCATCTGCTGCGATATCGACGTGGAAACCGGCCCGCGCCAACTGCCCAGCCGCTATATACGCAAGCGGCTGAACTTGTTGTACAACTTATATCCGCCTCCCGGCGGCTACGCGGTTTTCCCCGAGCACCAGAAGCAGGACTGAAGTTCAGCTCCTGGTTGCTTGTTAGGCTCATAAAATATTTCGATGGGCAAGCGGCCGCTTTTGCGCTGACAAAAGCCGCGGTTTGCTGTAATATCGCTCCTAGAGTTCGCTAGTCAACTGCGCCGCGCCGCGCTCGACGGATCACCGTAACATCCAAAGCAACGAAACCCGGTAGGTGTCTGCCGTCCATTGGCAGGCCCACCGCGATTTGACACGGGGTAGTTATCAAGTTTTCATCGAGGAATGTTATGACTTCTGAGGAGCTGTTTTTCATGAGACATCCAAACCGGCTGAGGACACGACAGGAGGGCAGGCGGGCGCGCCTTGAGCTAGCTAGAAAACGCCCGAGCCGGCATCGTTCCGAGCAATTCCATGAACCGTCTAAAGAAGTGGTGGAGGGCCCGCATCGCAAGTGGATGCAGAATTTCAGTTTGCGAGCCGGTCCGCCGCTCTGGCTGCTGCTAAAACAAAGCTGAGCGGGTCCCCTGCCGCGAGTCCGGCTGGCCTTTCCGTACGTCCCGTTGAGTTTGTCTATAATGGTCGAGGAGCAAAGTTGCTCCGGTTCTCCTCGATCGAGACATGCGCCACGTGGCGATTGGCCTTCTACTAACGGCTAGTTTCGCGCTCCCAGCAACGCTGGGAACCACCCGCCCCTCTGCCGACCTTACCGTGGTGCTCGATTTCAAAGGCCCGCGCTCCGACAAATCCATCAGCGCCATGGAAAAAGAGGCCCAAGGCATTCTGAAGGAGTCGGGTTTGCAGTTGGATTGGCGCAGTCTGGGCGAGGCAGCGCGTGATACTTTCAACGATCTCGCGGTGATCCGCTTCCAGGGCGCCTGCGTGGTGAGACCGCTTCCTGAGGGCGACGATGAGCTCGGCCCCCTGGGGTTCACCTACACCAGCGACGGCAAAGTGCTGCCATTTAGCGTGGTGGAATGCGATAAGGTTGCTCGCTCGGTGCGTTCCGCCATGCGCGGAGTCGATTTTTCCAAGGCCGAGCTGCTGTTGGGCCGGGCGCTGGGACGCGTGGTGGCGCACGAGTTGGTCCACGTCCTGACGCGCTCCTCCGAGCATGGAACCGAGGGGGTTCAGAAGGCGGCTCTTTCGGGCCAGCAGTTGATCAGGAATCTTCTTCCATTGAGTCCGGCCGACCTGGCGCGGGTGCGAGAAATGCACAAGAGCGCGCTGGCGCCGCAGATGCGTTAGAGATTCTGCTATTGCTGTTGCTGCAGTTGCTGAGCGGCTAGCTCGCCATCGGAAACTTCACGCTGGGCCGCGGACCAGTCCTCCGCGCGCACAGGATCGAGATCGAAGGCCGGGGCTGCGTCGGAAGGCGCCACGCTTACCGCAACCAGCAGCTCGCTTTCAACCGATCCTTTGAACACGCCCTTGGCAGGAGGAACGTCGGCGTAATCCCGCCCCACCGCCGTGCGTATATGCCGGTCGTCGGCGTGACTATTGTTGGTGGGATCGAATCCGATCCATCCTGAGCCCGGCAAGAGCGCCTCCACCCAAGCATGCGTGGCCCCACCCTCCGGAGAGCGCGCCTTGTCGCCCTTGGGATGGAACAGGTAGCCGCTGACGTAACGGCACGGGATGCCGAGCCCGCGAGTCAGCGTGATCATGATATGCGCGAAGTCCTGGCAGACGCCCTGACGAGTCCGTAGGGCGTCATCGATCGGGGAGTCCACGCGTGTGCTTTTCGGAACGTAGGTGATGGCCGAGTGCAGCGCCTGGTTCAGATCCAGCAGCAAGGCGAGAGGATCGTGCTTGCGGGCGTCCTCGCGAGCGGGAATGCGCAGCTCGCGGGCGAAGTGCTCCAGTTTTTCGCTCGACACGGCAAACTGGCTGGGCATCAGCATCTCGATGAAGTCACCTTCGGCGACCAGGGCATCGAGCGCGGCCCAAGCGCCGGAGCCTAACGAGTCCGGAAGAGGCGGATTCGCCTGCAGGTCCACCAAGGCCTGGGCGGAGATCGCCAGCTGCCGATGACGCCCGGGAACGTCGAAATGATGCACCGTGTTGCCCAGATAATCGCGGTACGAGTGCACGCGGGCCCGGGGCTGGATCTTCAGTTGAAAGCTCAGGCAGCGCTGCGTGCCGTCCGAGCGCGGCTGCATGCGCGCCTCCATAAGACTTTCGCTCACCGGCTCGCTGTACCGGAACTTCGTCACATGCTGGATGGAATAGTACATTACGGTTGCAACGCGGCCTCGATGGAATACGTGATGTAGACTTCGTACAGCGCGGCATGAATGCGCGCGCATTGCTGCTGGATCCCGGAGCAAAAGTCCGCCAGGCCCGCAACGATTTCCTCCAAGGGCGTAAAAATGAGGCCGGCGCGCAGCCGCCCAGCCAGCTTCGCCACTTGAGCCGTCCGTTTGCTCGACGCGATGAGGTGAATGGCTTCGAGCGATTGCTGCATGCGGTCTGAGGCAAAGCGCACCGAATGCGGGAACTCATTGTTTAACAGCAGGAACTCAGCCACGCGATCCGGCCGGAGATCGGCGGTGTAGACCTTGCAGTAGGCTTCAAAGGCCGTGCAACTCCGCAGCAGGCCGATCCACTCCATGTGCTCGCTGGAATCCACCGGCTGGCTTTCCGGATGAGTAAACTCCCGAAAATAGAGGTCCAGGAGGCGCGCCGTGGCGGAGGTCCGCTCCATGAAACGGCCGACTTGAATGAACTGCCAGCCCTCGCCATGATTCATGGTGGAATCGGTGACGCCTTGGAACTGATGCGAATTTTCGACGATGAAACCCAGAAAGTCGACTGGCTGCGCGGTGGAGAGGCCGGCCGCCTCCATGCGCTTCACTTCATGAAAGAGCCGGTTCACTTGCTCCCACATCTCGGAGCTGATCTGCTCGCGCACCTGGCGGGCATTCTCGCGGGCCGCCGTGATTCCGCTGGTGATTTGGCGGGAGGTATAGGTCTGCGCCAGCGCAAACGGGTCGGATGCCGACGCCACCGGATCGGGATGGCCGAGAGACGCCAACAGGCGGATCCATCTGCGATCGGCGGACCGGGGGTCCTGCTCCAGCATCAGGTTCAGTTGCACACCCATAACGCGCGCGGTGTGCTCGGCCCGTTCCAGATACCGGCTCATCCAGTACAAAGTGTCGGCTACTCGTGAAAGCATGCGTCGTCCGTTTCCGCCTGGAGCTCTAGTGCAAGACCCAAGTGTCCTTGCTGCCGCCGCCCTGCGAGGAATTCACCACCAGCGAACCTCTCCTCAATGCCACGCGCGTGAGCCCTCCCGGCACGATGGTCACCTGGTCGCCGCACAGAATGTAGGGCCGCAGGTCGACGTGCCTTGGCTCCACGCGGCCGTCCACCAGGCAGGGCGCCCGGGAAAGCAGCAAGGTCGGTTGGGCAATGTAGTTGCGCGGATCGGCCTCAATGTGGCGGCGGAATTCTTCCCGTTGCTCGGCGGTGCTGTGAGGGCCAATGAGCATGCCGTACCCGCCCGATTCGCCGACCGCCTTGACGACGAATTCCTGCAGGTGATCTAGAACATGCTTGCGCTCCGCCGCATCCGTCATGACATATGTCTCCACGTTTTCCAGAATCGGGTCTTCTCCCAGAAAATACCGGATGATTCGGGGAACGTAAGCGTATATGGCTTTGTCGTCGGCCACGCCCGTTCCCAACGCGTTGACGAGCGAAACGTTGCCGGCACGGTAGGCGTTAAACATGCCAGGCACTCCTAGGGTGGAATCGGAGCGGAAAGCCAAGGGATCGATAAAATCGTCGTCCACGCGCCTGTAAACCACGTCCACCCGCCGCAAGCCGCCCGTAGTACGCATGTAGACGATGTTGTCGTGCACCACCAAGTCGCGGCCTTCCACCAACTCGATGCCCATCTGGCGGGCCAGATAGGTGTGCTCAAAATAAGCGGAATTGTAGACGCCGGGCGTCAGCAATACGATGTTGGGTTCATGGCGGCCCTCCGGGGAGAGCGATCGCAGGGTGGTAAGCAAAGCTTCCGGATAATGATCGATGGATCGCACGCCCGCGTTGCGGAACAATTCGGGAAAGATCCGTTTCATGACCTGCCGCGACGTGAGCATGTACGACACGCCGCTGGGGACACGTAAATTGTCCTCCAATACGACGAAGCGCCCATCCGGCAGGCGCACCAGATCGGTTCCCATCACCGAGACGTAGGTGTTCTTGGGCACTGCCACTCCGCGCATCTGCCGGCGGAAATGCTTGCAGCTATAGACCATCTCGCGCGGAACGATGTTGTCGGCCAGGCAGCGGCCCTCGTTGTAGATGTCCTTGAGGAAGAGATTCAGCGCCGTGATGCGTTGCGTTAGCCCGCGTTCGATGGTCTCCCATTCGGCGCTGGTGATGATTCGCGGCAGCAAGTCGTGCGGAAAGATCCGTTCGGTCCCCTCTTCGCGGCCATACACGGTGAACGTAATGCCCTGATGCAGAAAGGAGACGTCGGCGGTTTGCTTCTTACGGCGCATCTCTTCGGCGGGCAAGCGGCAGAGCAATTCATGTAAGCCGCGATAGTGCGGCCTAGGCTGGCCCTCGGCGAAAAACATCTCGTCATAGGCGCCATTCAACTGGTACTTAGACAGAGCCTCGGAGGTGAATTGTTGTTCGTCGAATGCGGGGGCTGCCATAAAAGTAATCCGCTTCGACGGGGAAGGAATGCTTAATTTTATCACAACGAGGCCCGGCGGGAAGCCTCGTTTCGAACCTCTCCGGCCGACTGTCGAAGCGCCCGGGCCGTTCGATTGGGCTAACTTAGGCGGCCAGGCCTCTCAGCGGTTGTTGCTGGAGCTGGCGCTCACCTGTTGTATCCGGCTCAGCCGGTTACGGCGCTGCTGGAACGCCGACGCCACACTGGCCATGTCCGGCCCGGTGAGCAGGGAAGGATCGCAGGCCGGCAGACCCCGTTCGCATGACTCCACGTTCCGCTTGTGAAACGCGGTTTGAGCGGCATTCAGATCGGGAGCGTTCAGACTCAGGGGATCGCAATTGGCCAGGCCATTCTCGCAAGCCGCCAAGTTGCGCCTCTCAAACTCAGCGCGGACTTGCTTGGCTTCGGCCGCCGTCAGCATGGTGGGATCGCAAGTCGCCGAAAGATCCAGGCAGCGGTCTCGATTATGCCGTAAAGAAGCCTCCTTGACGGACGCGGCGTCCGCGGCTGACAAGTGCGTAGGATCGCACGTAGACGAGCCGGCCAGGCAGCGGTCTAGATTGCGTCGATAGGAGGCCGCCTGAACCGTAACATTTTGCGCCGCAGTCAACAGGGTGGAATCACACGAAGCAGTTCCGTCCAGACACCGGTCAAAGTTGCGTTTTGCCGCGGCTGCGTGGACCGCGGCCGCTCCCTTCGCATCGAGCACGACCGGATCACAGGTGGCCGATCCATTCATGCATCTATCCAAGTTACGCCGGTAGCGGGAGGTCTGCACATCCTTGGCTTCCTGCGTGCTCAGACGCGTCGGATCGCAGACGGACGAACCGCCCACACAAGAATCGAAATTGCGTTTCTTAGAGGCTTCCGCCACTTGCTTCAACTCTTGTGGACTGAGTGCGGATACGTCGCAACCCGATAGTCCCTTCAGACAGTTCAACAGATTGGTTTGCTCAGGAGCTGCAGTTGTGGGCTTGCGCTGGCCCAGCAATGTGCTGCTCGACAGTGCGAGCAGCGTGCAAATGAGCATGAGTAGAGTTCTCATGAGGCTTCCATTATCGCCGGTTTCACACCAGGTTGTATTTAGTTTGCTAGTACCGGTACACGATTCAATGGACTAGATTGGAAGGTTCATTCTTTCAGAAGCGCCCGGCCGGGAGGATCGAAAAATTCCTGGAACCACGACCTGGACATCCTTAATAGGGGGCTACGAAGCATGCCCTACCGGCGTAAGGGTCCCAGTACAAAATCGCGCGAGTCCTAGCCGAATCTGGTCCACCCTGCTGCTCGATCTAGAGTAATCTGGGGTCGCGTTAGGAAGAAATCAGACTAAGCATTTCATCGGTCTCAAAATCTAGAGTGACATTGTGTTTCTAATACTTACACTTGGCGTAGTGTCGCTGGCGTTAGCTTTGCTGCTCACCCCTGTCGTCCGCGATTCCATTGGTAAATTAGGCTTCTTGGACCATCCCGATGGCCAGCGCAAGAGGCACGCCTCGCCCATTCCACGGGTCGGCGGAATCGCTATCGTTACCGCTTATGTGGCGACCTTTGTTATCGCCCTGGCGCTTCCTTTCACTTACACTCACGTTTTGCATGAAGCGCTCGGCAACATCCTGCCGCTCACGCTGGTGGGGTCGATCGTGTTTCTCACCGGTGTCCTGGATGATTTGATTGGGCTCAGCGCCTGGCAAAAGCTCATCGGAATCGGCGGCGCCAGCGTTTTGGCCTACTGCACCGGCATCCGCGTTAATATCCACCTGTTCCCCGGCTTCTCGGGCCCGTGGCTCAGCGTCGTCGTCACCGTGGTCTGGCTGATCGGCTGCACCAATGCCTTCAATTTGATCGATGGCATGGATGGCTTGGCGGCTGGCG
>Ga0182024_10009673_pt1 | contig 19867 bp, 16 predicted proteins | sample P32metaG_FD_120480 | JGI IMG/M metagenome (GOLD analysis project Ga0182024, IMG submission 120480) | Permafrost microbial communities from Stordalen Mire, Sweden - P3-2 metaG (Illumina Assembly) | ecosystem: Environmental > Terrestrial > Soil > Wetlands > Permafrost | place: Sweden: Stordalen... | reverse complement strand
GCGTCTCGGGGGCGCGCAGTCCTCATGCTGGAGGAAGGTCGCTACCACCACCGTGATGCCTTCACTTCTCGCGCGACCGAGATGACGCGCAGGCTCTATCGCGACCAAGGTCTCACGGTCGCCCTCGGCAATGCGTACATCCCCGTGTGGGCAGGGTGCGCGGTCGGAGGCAGTACCGTGATCAACTCGGGGACGTGCTACCGCGCGCCCGATCGCATCTTTCGTCACTGGAGAGAGGCGGGCCTCGAAGACTTCTCCGCGGATTCGCTCGCCCCCTACTACGCGAGAGTAGAGCAAATGTTGCAGGTGAAAGGAGCCAGGCGCGAGCTATTGGGCGGCGTCGGCCGAGTCGTCGCGAGGGGCGCGGACAGGCTCGGCTACCGTCACTCGCCACTTCTACGGAACGCGCCCGACTGCGACGGCCAAGGCGTCTGCTGCTTCGGTTGCCCCAGTGGCGCGAAGAGATCTACCGACGTGAGTTACGTGCCCGAGGCCCTGAAGCGAGGCGCCCAGCTCGTGACGAGTGCAAAGGTGGTGGAGATCCACGTGGAGGGAGGGCGCGCACGCGGGGTGCACGCGAGACTCGCCTCCGGTCGAAGTCTTCACGTACGGGCAGAGAGGGTCGTCGTCGCAGGGGGAGCGATCATGACTCCGCTCCTGCTGGCGAGAACCCTCCGGAGCCCCGCTCTGGGGCGCCACCTCTCCATCCACCCGGCTTCGAAAGTCATGGCGGTGTTCGATGAAGTCATCGACATGGCGAACGCGATCCCGCAAGGCTACTCGGTCGACCAGTTCGCCGACGAAGGGATCATGTTCGAAGGAGCCTCGACGCCGCTCGACGTCACGGCCGTCGCGGTGCCGTGGGTAGGTCGGCGTTTCATGGATCTGATGGAAGCGTACCGCCGCGTTGCGACCTTCGGATTCATGATCGAAGACTCGTCTCGAGGGCGGGTCCGCCAAGGTCCATCGGGCTCGCCCCTCCTCACGTACAAGCTCAACGGAGACGACACGGCAAAGATGCAGAGAGCCTTCGCCATTCTCTGCGATCTCTTCCTCGCGGCCGGCGCGAAGCGCGTTCTGCCGATGATCTCGGGGATGGATGAGGTGTCTTCGGCTTCCGACGTCGCCGCGCTGCGAAGAATGAAACTTCGTCCCGGAGATTTCGAGGTGACGGCGTACCACCCGCTCGGTACGTGCCGCATCGGCCTGAACCCGCGTACCAGTGTCCTCGGACCGGACCACCAAGCGCATGAGCTCATGGGTCTCTACGTGACCGACGGGAGCGCCGTCCCCTCCTCCTTGGGGGTGAACCCGCAAATGACGATCATGGCGATGGCGCTGCGAGCCGCCGAAGGAATCGACCTATCGCTGTCGTAGCGCCGGCTAGCAGGCGCGATGCCCACCGGTGGGGAAAATCTTTCCGGGGTTCAGGAGCTCTTTTGGATCGAAGACGCGCTTCAGATCGCGCTGCAGATCGATGAGGTCGCTCGACTGCTCGAGGGGGAGGTAGGCCGCTTTGGTCACACCGATCCCGTGCTCGCCGCTGAGTGTGCCGCCGAGCTCGATCGTGGCCCGCATCAAGAGCTCGATCGAACGATTGACTCGCGGACGCTCGCTTTCGTCGTCCCATAGGAAATTGACGTGCAGGTTGCCGTCGCCGGCGTGGCCGTAGGTCAGGTATCGCGTCTGCGTTTCCTCTCCGATGCGGTCCACCTGCACGAGTAGATCGGGGACCTTGGAGCGCGGCACGACGACGTCTTCGGAGAGCTTGTGACGCGCCAGCTTGCGTGTCGCCGGCGAGAGCGCGCGGCGCGCGGCCCAAAGACGAGCCCGCTGCGCCGCGTCCTGCGCCGCCATGACGTCGATCACCCCTTCCCCACCGGAGAGGGCCTCCCCGAGCCGGAGGGCGTCTGCCTCGACCGTCCGAGCGTCTCCGTCGACTTCCGAGAGCAGCATGGCCCCCGCACGCGGATCGATGCTCACTTGACCGCGCACGGCGTCGAGGGTCCTCGAGTCGAGGAGCTCCAAGCATCGCGGTACGATACCCTGCGCGAGAACGCGCCCGACCGCGGCCGCAGCGGCATGGACGTCGGTAAACAAGGCGAGGAGCGTCACCACCTCCGGTGGGTTGGGAACGAGCCGCAAGGTGATCTCGGTGAAGACCCCCAGCGTCCCCTCGCTCCCGACGAGGAGAGCCGTGACGTCGTAGCCGGTGACGCCTTTCACGGTTCGGCGCCCGACGCGAAGCGCCTTGCCGCCCATCAGGCACGCTTCGATCCCGAGCACGTACTCGCGCGTGACGCCGTACTTGAACGCGCGGGGTCCACCGGCATTTTCGGCGACGTTGCCGCCGATCATGCACATGTCGAGCGAGTTGGGGTCCGGGGGATAGAAGAGGCCTTCCTTCTCGCAGAGACGATGGAGCACTCCGGTCACGACGCCCGGTTCGACGACCGCGATCATGTCGCGCCGATCGATGTCCTTGACCCGCGCGAGTGCGTGCGTCGCGAGTACGATTCCGCCCGCAGCTGGAACGGCTCCGCCGGTTCTTCCAGTGCCCCCTGCACGCGGAGTCACCGGCACGCCGAAGCGCTCTGCGATGGCCAGCGTCGCGGTCACATCCTCGCGCGTCGCCGCGAGGACGACGACGTCGGGCTGCGGTCCCACGACGTCGCTCTCGTCGGTCGCGTAGGGCAAGCAGCCGTCGGAAGATACGAGGAGCTTCGACGTGCCCAACGTACGGTCGAGCTCGATCTTCGCCCGTTCGATCGCGGCGCGCGTGGGGCGCCGAACCTCTGGGGTCGTGAGGAGCACTCAGGTAACGTAGCTCACGGCGCCCCGAAGAGGGACGCCAGGCTGTACGCGCAGCATCCGCTCAACCCCAAGGAGGCAGGCAGATATGGCGCATTCCACCCCGTTCCGAATCGCGGGAGCCGTCGTAACTTTTGTCGTCCTGGCGCTTCTCGCCCGTCCGGCGCACGCGCAACGCGAGCTTCTGACGAAGCCGGGGCAGAAGGGACAGATCGTCGTCGACCAGATCTCGGGCTTCCGCGGAGGTGTCGCCGGGGCGGTCGGGGCGAACGCCCTCTATCCGTCGCTGAACTACTATGGCCCGATAGGGTTCGCGGTCCAGCACTACAGCCAGGCCGCGGCAGGAGCCGATACCGGGAACAGCGACGTCGTATCGACTACGACGTTCTGGTTCGCTCCATCCCTGGACGTTTTTCTGATCGATCACCTTTCGGTGGGAGGAATGCTCCAGATTGCGTACACGACCGCGTCGGAGTCGCTTCCCACGAACGCGACGGTGTCTCGTTCGGTCGATCTCCCTTCGAATACGTCGTTCTCGATCATGCCGCGGGTCGGGTGGATGTTCGCGCTTACCAATCGCTGGGCGATATGGCCGCGCTTGTCCATGGGCTATGCGTCGAACGCGATTGGCTCCGTGAACGGCCTCGGGGGCTCTTCGGTATACGGGTTTGCGATCGATATGGATGCCGCCGTCCTCTTTCGCGTCAACGAGACGTTCTTTTTCCGTCTCGCTCCCGAGCTCGGCTGGATCCCTGCGGGCGGAAACTCCACGAACGTGCCCGCCAACACGGCGACGACGCGGGGCGCGGACTATCTCGAGTTTTCCCTCGCCGGAGGGATCGGCCTGATGTTCGACCCGTGAAGCACTGCGCGCGGCGGCGTATGTGGACGGCGCGCCGCTACTTCACTTGGCAATCGGCAATCTCTTCTTTCCGCCCGGGCCTCCGGAGCGATCGATGATCGGCGCGGCAGGGGCCGGACCGACACCGGCTTCGCGCCTGCTCGCGATGGCATCCACGAGACGCTCGGCAACTTCGACGAAGCTACGTGCGATCGGACTGAACGGAGCCGCCTGGACCACCGGCGTTCCCTTGTCTCCCCACTCTCGCACGGTCGTGTCCATCGGGATTTGACCGAGGAGAGGCGCCTTCGCGAATTCTGCGACGGCGGCGCCGCCCCCGTTGCCAAAAAGCTCGTGCTTTACCCCCGCCGTGTCGATGAAATAGCTCATGTTCTCGACGACGCCTAGGATGGGGATGTTGACCTTCTCGCACATCGAGACGCTCTTGTAGACGTCGTCGGTCGCCACCTGCTGAGGGGTCGTCACGACGACCGCTCCGGTCGACTTGATGCGCTGCGAAAGAGTGAGGGCTACGTCGCCGGTGCCGGGAGGTAGGTCGAGAACGAGGTAGTCGAGCGCACCCCAGTGCACATCCTTCAAGAACTGGAGGAGCGCGCCGTGGAGCATCGGCCCTCGCCAGACGATCGCTTGCCGCGGGTCTTCGGTGAGAAAGCCGATGGACATCAACTTGACGCCGAAACGCTCGAGAGGCTCGATCGTTTTCCCGTCCATAGAAACGGGGCGTCCCGCGACGCCGAGCATCGTGGGGATCGAGGGGCCGTAGATATCGGCATCGAGCAAACCGACGCGGTAGCCCGCCCGGTGGAGGGCCATCGTGAGGTTCGTAGCCACGGTGCTCTTGCCCACTCCGCCTTTTCCGCTCATGACGAGGATGACGTTCTTCACGTCGGGGATGGGATCGTCCGCCGTGACAAGCCGCTCCGCGATGTCACCCTTCCAGCGAACCTCGACCCCAGTGACCCCTTCGACCTTCTCGACCTGAGCACGAATGCGTGCGCCGAGCTCGGCGCGTCGCGAGCCCGGCGGCTCCCCTTCGATCTTCGGAAGCTCCACGGTCAGACGGACCCGGGTCCCATCGAGCGCCACGTCCTTCACGGCCTCCAGCTCTGAGAGTCGCTTTCCTGTGATGGGATCCTCGACTGCAGATAGAGCGCTCGTGACTTGCTCGATAGCGAGAGACATGGGGCGGGAAGTAAGGCCTGGCGCCCCTCGCGTCAAACGCCGCGATTCGTTTCGAACAATCGACGGTGGCTCTAGCCCGCGCTTCGATGTGCCGCGTATCCGACGAAGAACGGCCCCATCTTCGCAATGAACTCGCTTGTCTGACGGGTCTTTCGCATGGCCTGAACCAAGTGCGAGAGGGGGTGCAGTTCTTTGCCGACGAGCCCGATGACGAACTCGTTATCGGCAGGATCGAGGCCGTGACACGCCAGCCGAACGTCGTGCGCGAGCTCCTGCTGACCGTACGCCATCCCGATCTGGGCATGCTCACGCAGGATGGGTCCCTGTTCGGCGGGAGGGAGCTTCGCAAACTCGCCCGTACGGCGGAGGGGGTACCAAACATGCCAGGAATCGGCTTCGTTCATGACGTTGTCCACCGGGCGGCGCAGGAGCACATGCTCTAGATCCGGCTCGTGCCCCAGTCCGTAGGTGCGGCCGATCATTGCCCACCCTGGGCGCATCACGACCGACAGAAGCGACGGTGTTCCGAACATAGGACGTACGGACCGCACGAAGTGCGCGGGATCGTCGCTCCACGTGAGGAGCCCGACGCCACGGGGGTCCATCGCGTCCGCGTAGACGACCCCGGCGATCTTCCTCTCGCGAAGGAGAGACGCTACCTGCGCCGCAGCAGCGTCTCCGGATTGTCCCGAAGGGGCATCGAAGACGAGGAGCTGCATGAAGAGACGCCGGTTCATCGACTGGCGTTCTCCGTCCTTTTTGCCGCCATACTCGACGACGTCAATCGTCGGCAAACCGGTCGCTGGACTTCCTGGGGTCTTCGGGGAGTCGGAAGAGCTCATCGCGTAATTCTACGTGCTCGGCGACACACAAAAGTGAGGACGGCAAAGCCCGGGCGCGGGGGGGCACGCCCAATGACTTCGCCGCCCTCGTTCGTCATGTAAGCATCTTTTGTGGCACGCGCACGCCCTTGTTGACCACCACACGCATTTTTACGTCGCGCGCGGCGATTTTACATCGCGTGTGGGCGCGTCTCGAGCGCTCCGTGGGCCCCGGTCCCTTTCGGGGCCCCAAGCACACGACCCCCACCCCGCGGCGGCCGGTTCGCACCGCCCCCGACACCGGGCCGAACATTCCCACCTGCGGGCCCAACAGCGGCTTGCGGTGCGGACTCGTCACCCATTCCGAGCACCGGCGTCTTCAGCTCGTCGCCGGGCTTGGGCAGGACGCTGCTATCACGGAGGAGGTAAAGGTAGTCGCGCATCATCTGGATTTGCCCCTCGGCGGTCTTGGGCTGCGCAAAACCGGACGGCTGCGTCCAGTTGAGCGGGCTTCCGAAGGGATCCGGCCAGAACGCTGGCATCTTCGTGTACGGCAGCCAATCGCTTGGCTTCATGATCCATGCCCGTACCCAGTCGGGACGGAGACGCTTCGAGACGTTACCCAGGTTCGGCCCCATCTTCTCGAGGTCGGTCTTGCCGCGTTCGACGGGGAATTGGCCGACGAAGTGGCAGCTGATGCAGTTGCCTCCGGTGTCGTTGGAGCTATTCAAGTGGAGGAGCGCGTCGAGGCGCTCGTCGTGCGCGAGCGACTTCACGCGCGGCTCGACATACGGGTACTCCGCCCCTTCCCAGCCCGCGAAGTAACGAACCACCGAAGTGGCCTCGTCGCTCGAGAACGGGAACGTGGGCATGCGAACCGCCATCTTTTCGATCGGCTCTGCGTCGCCGTACACCCACTCGGGGTGCACGCCCGGGCGGATGCCGTTCTTGCCAGGGTCGCGAAGGAACGTGAACAGCCATTCGGGCTGAACGCGGGCCCCTTCCCCCGTGAGGTGAGGAGGTCCGAGCTGCTCGTCGAAGTCGGAAGTAATCTGACGCCGGGCCGTGATGAAGTCGGCGCCACGCCCCTCGACCAAGTGGCAGCCACGGCAGTTGTAGTCTTCCACCATCTGGCGCCCTTCGAGCACGGCCTTGTACTCGGGCTGCTCATAGGGGCTCGATTCGGGTTGCGGCTTCATGGGGGAGAGCCCCATGAGGAATACGGTGAGCGCTCGTATCTCGCGCGCCGAGAGATCGAAGTCGCCCATCTTGAGCTCGATACGGTCGCGCCGATAGATGCGCGGCGAATCGAGCTTCCACACGGCGAAAGTCTCGTGCGTCTGCTGGTGGTGGTCGTCGATGGCGTAGCCGTAGTCGATCTGGCTCAGATCCTTCTTGGCCCACCCGTTCAACTCCGGCGCGATCGGCGCGTAATTCTCGAAGCCGTCGATCTGGTGGCAACCGAAGCAGCCGTAGTTGGCGATCAGCTTCTGGCCACACGCGACGCGCGACATCGGCTGGTTGCCCGCGACATCGCAGGCAACTTCGGCAGTCCTCTTTCCGCCATCCTTGAGGAGAGCCACCTCGGCGGGACTTACCTGGGCTGCGCCCGCCGGCTCGTCTTTCAAGGTCATGAGGTACTTGGCCACGCTTGCCGCCTCGCGACGGTCGAGCCTGAGGTTCGGCATCTTCGTGCCGTGCCAATACCGCGAGGGGTTCTCCACCCAGTACGCGATCCAATCCTCGCTCATCTTCGAGCCGATGTTGCCGAGGTTCGGCGCGATGTCACGCTCGCGATGGCGCCACGCGGACGGAAGGTTTTCCTGCGACGTTGCATGGCATCCGCGGCAACCATAGGCGTTGAAGACTGCCTTGCCGTCCTCGGCCGATGCGCCCGGTACGTTCGCGTATCCCGCGAGCTGATCGGCGAGTCGTCGTTCAGGATGGCTGGCGTCCGCGTGCGGCCGGGTCGAGGGGTTTTCGCTTCTTTCGACGAGATAGGCGGCGATGTCGAGCGTTTGCTCTTTCATCTGCTTTTCCCAAGTCACGTACTCGGGCGAGCCGGCGGCATACGGCTTCTTTGCCGCGGGGTCGATCGGCGCCGGCCACAGGTTCGGCATCTTGGTCTTCGCCCGCCACGCACGCGGATAACGGATCCATTTCAGAATCCAAGCGGGATCCGTCTTTGCGGTGATGTCGTTCAGCTGCGGACCCGTGTTCCGGTTCCCGGGGAAGCTGTCGAGAATGTGGCAACCCGTACAGTTCAGCTGGCGAAAGAGATGGCGCCCCTCCGAGAAGACCGGTACCGGGTCCTCCTCCGAAAACGGATCCGCTGCAGCCTCGCCGGGCTCTGGCGCAGACTTGGCAGCTTCGGGGTTCGTCTCGCGCAGCTTCTCGGCCTTCTTCCGATCGAGATTCGCGAGAATCCACTTGGCCTTCGAGTCGTGGGGCCTCAGATCCGTATCCTGCGCGTGGCAGCGGTAGCAGCCCGCTTCGATCTCGGGGAGCGCGACGATGAACCGGTCGCGGTAGTCCGGCGCGATCGTGAGGCCATCACGAGACGTCGGAGGCGTGTACCTCCCCTTGGTGTCCCAGTGCGCCTCCGCCTGGCTACGAACCACGACGGTCGGGGGCTCGATCGCGGTGTAGCTCGCTGCACGCTCGTAGAGCTCCTCCTTGAATCCGAGCATCTCGCCGAGCTCGGGCTTGGTGAACTTGATGCGCAACGTGGGCTTGTCCGCGTCCTCGATGACCTCGTTCGGCTGGGTCTGTTCGAGGCCGATGGCGACTCGCCCGTCGAGCTTACGCACGACCACGCGCCAGCTCTTCGCGAGATCGCCTTGAACCGCGCCCGACGCGCCGGATTGGAGCGCACCGAAGAACTCGGACTCCTTCGAGTACTCGTGAAAGCCCCCCTTCGAGATGTTTACCTTCACCCAGTCGCCGGGCGCGCCCTTCGCGTCGACCTTGAGTTCCAATTCGTCATTGCGAGCGTCGACCACGACCCGGGTAAGATGACCCGCGGGCATAAGGGGGTCCTCCCAGAACTTGTCGCCCTCGAACTCCCAGCGGGGCCCTTCGCCCGTCTGCTCGAGGACGAACTTCGAGTGGGCCTGCATGTCCGTCGAGCGCCCTTCGCCCTGATGACACGACGTGCAGCCGAACTTATCGATCGGGTGGCTCGCGAAGAGCGACGAACGAAACGGGTGCGTTCGGAACTGGAGCGGTACGGCGGGGTCGGTATAGTTCGCAGAATCGGCTCCCATGTGACACGTCGGGCACCGGTCGACCTGCTCCTTCTCCACGTCTGCTTCAGCCTCGTTCCACTTCGTGACGACTTGCTGGATCTGATAGACGCCGACGACGTAGTTGATGAGCTTGCCGGGGCTCGCTTCGAACTTCGGATTCGCGCGGGCAGTCGCGACGGAGAGTCGCAGCTGCGCGTCTTGCCCGGGCCTCTCCAGCTTCGCGAGGTTCCGGTCGAGAATCGCCTCTTCTTGGTCGATCGGGTCGAGGTCGAGCCACTGGATGCAGTGCCTTGTTTCGGTAGATTCCGGCCACGCTGCGCAGGTGTCTTTGCGCTTCTGGAACGCGACCTTCTCGTCCTTCTCGGCTCCCGCGGGGTCCAGGGGCCCGTCGATCTTGGCCATGCTGGTCTCGGCGACGTCCACTTTCTTCTGGTACTCGACCTCGCGATCGACGGCGGCGACCGTCGCTTCGAGACTCTTCCTCGCCTCCTCGAAGCTCTGCCAGATGCGTGCGTCGATCGAGCTCTTCGCCTTTTCGATCGCGTCGGCCTTACCCTGGTTACGGCTCTTCTCCGATTCGAGGTGGTACATCGCGTCGCTCGTACCGGGCGCACGCCGCGGAGGTGGAGGGTCGGCAAAAAGACCGTCCGCGAGCGCCGCGCCACCTTCGAACTTGCCGATGCTCTTTCGGGCCTCGTTCAGCGCCTCGTCGCGCGCGTACTCGGCGAGCTCGCGGTAGTAGTACGACTCGTCGAGGTCGCTCTTGGAGAAAGTCTTTCCCTGCTCCGCCTCGGCGAACTCCTTGTTCTTCCGTGCCAGCTTGTCGGCGGCTTGCCGGTACGCGCCCGTCTTCTTCGACTCGCCGATTTCGGCCTTGCGCGCCCTCAGTCGGTCGTCTTCCGCCTTACCGTGAGCCGCGAACTCGGCCTGAACGCGCTCGAGGTTCTTTTTTGCTTGCTGCGCCTCCATCGCATAGAAGCTCTTTTGCTCGCCTTGCCAGGGGACGCGCGTGACGCCATCGTCGTACAGCGCCCACGCGCTTACCGCCGCGAACGTGCCGCCGGCGATGAACCAGAGAAGCTTGAACGTCCGGGATTCGTCCCGCTGGAATCGAGCCACTGGAGAGCCTTCTATCCTTGTCGTGTCGTCTTACGACGAGCGCTGCTCAGAAATAGATCTTCGCCCAAGCGAGGCTCGGGTTGATGACGCCGAGGTCGAACATCCCCACGTACTTGATGTTGAAGGCAAGGCGCAGCACGACCTTGAACACCGTTCCCATCATGATCATGAAGAGCGAAGCGGTGATCCAGTAGCGCACCTGGCCAAGCTTCTGGAGCGTCTCGCTCTTCTTGATGCGCGACTGCCAGAACGCAGCGGGGATGATGACGACCCAGAAAAGGACGAGGAACGTGCCGGCGAACATGGCCCAGACCGGATCTCTCAGGAAACCCATATGGAAGTGGGCTGCCATGTAGTCGGTCATGTTCACGTTGGTGATCGCGACCGTCTTGTGGACGTCCCAGTACTGACCCGGCACGAAGAGGTACCACCCCGGCCCTCGAAAGAAGGTGCCCATGATGATGAGGGTGATCCACATGATGAGAAAGCCGAACAGGAACACGCTGATCGAAAACCAGCGATCCTTGAAGCAGTAGTAGCCGTTCCCCTTTGGGTTGATGTCGATATATGGAATGACCATCAGTCCGACGATGATGAACGCCGGCAGCACCACGCCGGCGAACCAAGGGTCGAAGTAGACGAGGATCTCCTGCAGCCCGAGGAAGTACCACGGAGCTTTCGAGGGGTTCGGCGTCTTGGTCGGGTTGGCCGGCTCTTCGAGGGGCGCGTCGACGACGATCGACCATACGGTGACGAACGCCATCACGAAGGTCGAGACGAGCATTTCGAGACGGACGAGGTACGGCCACGTGTGCACCTTGTCGGGCACCATCTTCGTGAGCCGCTCGGCCGCGACCACCTTCGACTTCGCCGCGACGACCGGCGCTACTGCTGTCGGTGCATTAGCCATGAGAACCTCGGAAGGGGGGATCGGACGAGAGGTCTCTCTTCATAGGGGCCCCGAGATGCCGCCGTCCTTACGAACGCGCCAGAAGTGGACGATCATGAGGACAGCCGCGATGACGGGGATGAAGATGCAATGGAGAACGTAGAACCGGAGCAACGTCGCTGGTCCGACGAGGCGGCCCGCCGTGAGGAGGGCGCGCGCGTCGTACCGCGCGTTCACGCCGATGAGGTCGGCGAAGGGCCCCTCGTGGCCGAGAAGGGGCGTCGCGCGTCCCATGTTCGTACCTACAGTGACCGCCCAGATCGAGAGTTGATCCCAAGGGAGCAGGTAGCCGGTGAACGAGAGCATGAGCGTCATGACGAGCAAGTTCACGCCGATGACCCAGTTGAACTCGCGCGGGGCTTTGTAGGACCCGGTCATGAACACGCGAAACATGTGCAGCCACACCGCGATGACCATCGCGTGCGCGCTCCACCGGTGCATGTTCCGCATGATCATCCCGAACGGGACGTCGAACTGCAGGTACTTCATGTCGTGGTACGCGTACTCGCCAGTCGGCCGGTAGTAGAACATCAAGATGATGCCGGTCACCGTGAGGATCAAAAACAGGAGGAACGTCGTACCCCCCATGCACCACGTGAATCGAAGGCGCAGCGCGTGGCGGCGGATTTTCGTCGGGTGCAGGTGAAGAAAGACGTTCGAGCTGACCTGCAGAACGCGGTTTCGATAGGTGTCCTGGTACTCGTGCCGGAACATCGACTTCCAGACGTATGAGCTCCGAACGATGTCCCAGGTGCTCTTCTTTGCTTCCGCCACGAATTCCTCCAAGACCTCTCTTACGACCTACCCACCACCGCTAACTACCGCACGCACTGCTACGCATAGGGCAGGTAGGCACCGGACTTGGACGCCTCGTCTTTGTCGAGACGATAGGTGACTCCCTTGTCGACCTGGATCTGCCCGTCTTCCGCCATAGAAAGTTTGAAGCGCTCCATCGGTCGGGGGGCCGGACCTTCGAAGTTCGTCGCAATGACCTTCCAGCCCGAGTTCATGCCGCGATAGCCCGAGCCGTGGCACGGGCACTTGAACTTGTCTTCGCTGGTCAGGTAGCGCGGCGTACAGCCGAGGTGCGTACAGATCGCGCTCACGGCGACGAAGCGGTCCGCGAAGCGGATCAGCCAGAAGCGGTAGGCCTTGATCCATTTGTCGCTGACGGCCATCGGCGAATAGTCGTTTGGTTTTCCGAGCTTGAATACCGACGGCGGCTCGAAGAGCACGCGCGGATAGAGCATTCGGATGAATGCGGCCGAACCGAGACCGATGCCTGTGAGTACACCGCCCCAACCGATGAAGCCGATCATGTCTCGACGCGTCGGCGCAATCTTCCAGATATGCGCCTCGGGATGGGTCCCGTCGTCCTTGTTTGCGCCGGCCATTCTTGAGTTTTCTCCGGCTCGAGTTTGGGTGCTGACGCGAGCGGATGGGTTCTAACAGAGCCGCCGAGAGAGCGTCAACGCCGCGACCCGACCCTAGCGCGACAAACGTTGGGGTTTGCCGGTTGAGAAAGGGAGGTAGAGTCATTCGGTCGCGGCGGCCAGGCGCGGCCCGAAGTTCTTGGCAGCCCCCGCCCCGCCCTCGTCCACACACCTGGCCCTCACGCCGTGCGCTTCTGTGCGGGTGTGGGAGGAGCACGGGTCTTGCTTGACACTCCCCCGTCGCTCGACCATAAAGCCGCTCCCCGCATTTTGAAGGCTATCAACGCCCGGACTCGCTCCGGAGCGGCCTGTCCCGAAGCGGTGAAGGATTCGTCATGCCGAAGATGAAGACCAAGAAAGCCGCAGCCAAGCGGTTCCGCGTGACCGGAAAGGGTCGCGTGCGGCGTCCCAAGGCGGGCGGCAATCACGGGATGCAGGAGAAGTCGCGCAAGCGCCTCCGCCGCCTTCGCAAGAACGACACGGTCCACAAGGCCTTGCAAAAGCACATTAAGCGCATGCTGCCTTACGGGTGAAGAGTTCGCTGTCCGGAATCGCGCTTTTCGGGGGGATTGTCGATGGTCGTTACGGTTCGTTCGGGACCGGTCGTTCGTTAGGAGTCACTCGTCATGCCGCGCGCCAAACGTGGGTTCAAGGCTCGTCGTCGTCGCAATCGTGTCCTCAAGCATGCTTCGGGCTTCCATAGCGCCCGCTCGCGCCTCTTCGCGTATGCGCAGGAGGTCGTGCGAAAGTCCTGGGTCTACGCGTACGCCCATCGCCGGCGGAAGAAGCGCGACTTTCGGCGTCTCTGGATCACGCGAATCAACGCTGCCGCGCGGATGAACGGCTTGTCATACTCGCGCCTGATGCACGCTCTACGGACGGCGAACATCGGACTCGACCGCAAGGTGCTGAGCGACATCGCAACGCTCGATCCCTCTGGGTTCCAGGAAATCGTGAAGGCCGTCGGCGGCGCGAAGGCCTAGCGCGCAAGGGGCCGCATGCCCGATTCGCAACAAAGCGACCCCGACGCCGTCGCGCGCGGCATCTTTGCCGCGCTGGACGCGCTCCGAGCGCAGTTCGGCGAGCGTTTTTCAGCCGCCGTCAGCGAGCAAGCGCTCCGGGACGAGAACGCGAAGATCCTCGGATCGAAGGGGGAGCTGAAGTCCATCCTGAAGCAAGTAGGCGCCGCCCCCTCTGACCGGCGCCGCGCGATCGGAGAGCGCGCGAACCTGCTCAAGGAGGAGGTCGAGAAAGCGTTCGACGGGCAACTACGAGCCTTAGAGCGAGAGAAGCGCTCCAAAGACCTTCAGGCCCGTCCGTTCGACCTTACGCTTCCCGGTCGCCCGCTCGCTCCACTCGGACACCGGCATCCGATCTCCATCGTACGCGAGGAGATCGTGGACATTTTCCAGAGCCTCGGATTCGCCTTGCACGACGGTCCGGAGGTGGAGCTCGAAGAAAACAACTTCACCAAGCTCGGCTTTCCCCAGGACCACCCTGCAACGGACATGCAGGACAGCTTCTGGACGACGGCAGGGCACTTGCTTCGCACCCACACGAGCAACGTCCAAATCCGAGCGATGAGCACGCACTCGCCCCCGATGGCGTTCCTCGCACCCGGCGCGGTATATCGGCGTGACAACGACGTTACTCATTCACCCATGTTCCATCAGGTCGAGGGCTTCCTCGTCGACGAGCGCGTTACTTTCGCCGATTTGAAGGGGGTATTGACCGAGTTTGCGCAGCGCCTCTACGGCGAAGGCACGCCCGTGCGGTTCCGACCGAGCTACTTTCCCTTCACGGAGCCGAGCGCAGAGGTCGACATCGGCTGCGTGTTCTGTCGCGGAGACGAGGTCAAACGAGCAACCTGCGCCATGTGCAAGCGCACGGGCTGGATCGAGATTCTCGGCTCAGGGATGATTCACCCGGTCGTCCTCGAGCACTGTGGCATCGATCCCGAGAAGTACACGGGGTTCGCGTTCGGCATCGGGGTAGAGCGCGTGGCATTCCTTCGCTATGGCGTGCCGGATATCCGGATGTTCTTCGAGAACGACCCGAGGCTCCTCGCCCAGTTTTGACGCGCTCAGCTACTTCGCGTGCCCGATGCGCGAGAGGATGCCCGAAATTCCCCCGTCTGCGTCGGACGCAACCTTCATGGTCGCGACCTTCCCGTCGCGGACGGTGCATTCCACCTGGTCCTGCGGTAGCTCGATCTTCGCGCCAGTGGCTGCGATGGGCGCCATTCCAGGGTTTAGCCCAACGAGCATTCCGGTGTGCGTGCCGGTAACCTGACTGCGAAAACGCACGCTATCGCCCTCCGCACGGAGCTCCCGCGGGCGATAGGACCAATCCGGGATCGCCGTGAAGAGCGTTTTCATCAAGGAGACGTATTGCTCCTTGTTGAGAGGATCCGATCCGAACCCACTGAACTGGAAATCGTCGCACATGTACGTCGCGGCCTGAACGGCATCCTTCGCCTCCAGGTACGCGACCATGCGCTTCACGGGATCCGCGGGGCCGCTCATGGGCACATCATACGCACGCGCGCCAGCCCACGTCACTCGCTCTACGCGACCTTCACCTTGGAGCATGGTAATGCGGGCACCTCATGAAGGCCTCGTACCGATGGATTCGCGCTCTCGTCCCCGCGCTGACGGTATCGCCCGAGGAGCTGGCCTCACGTTTCACGCTGGCCGGGCTCGAAGTCGAAGGGCTCTCTACGTACGGCGAAGCCGCCCGTGGTTGCGTCGTCGCGCGAGTCGTCGGGAAAAAGCCGCACCCCTCCAAGAGCGGCCTCACGCTCGTCGAGATCGACCACGGAGCGACGGAGACGCTCGAGATCGTATGCGGCGCGGCGAACGTACCCGACGCGGGCGGACTCGTGGTCCTGGCGCCGCTCGGAGCCAAGCTCCCGGCCAAGGGTCTCGTCATCGAGCGCCGGATCATCGCCGGCATCGTGAGCCTCGGCATGCTCTGCAGCGAGGCCGAGCTCGGCCTCACGGACGACGCCAGCGGGATTCTGGTCTTGCCCGCCGATACGGCAGCACCGGGCACGCCGCTCGCCACCGCGGTTCCGGCCACGCACGATTCGATCCTCGAGATTGGGCTCACCCCCAATAGGCCCGACGGCCTCGGGCACCATGGGCTCGCCCGCGAGGCGGCGGCCCTCTTCGGCTTCGACTGGGGGCCGCCCGGACCCGACGCGCCGGGTCGGGCCATCCAGGGCAAGATCGACACGTACGTCAAGGTCGACCTCGTGGATTCCGAGAGGTGCCCGCACTACGGGGCAGCCGTCGTCATCGACGTGACACCGGCCCCCTCTCCTCTGTGGCTCCGCTATCGCCTCGCCTCACTCGGGGTACGGCCCATTTCGAACGTGGTGGACGCTACGAACCTCGTACTCCTCGAGTACGGCCACCCGATGCACGCGTTCGACCTCGACCTCGTACGGGGCGGCGTCCTCGCCATCCGGCGCGCGAAAGAAGGCGAGCTGCTCGTAACTCTGGATGGGGTGACTCATACGCTCTGCTCCGACGACCTCATCATCGCCGACGGCGAAGGGCCGGTCGCGCTCGCGGGCATCATGGGGGGGGCTTCGAGTGAGATTCGAGCGTCCACGCGACGCGTCGCTCTCGAGTGCGCTTACTTCGAGCCTCGGGGGGTTCGCCGATCCGCTCGGCGCCACGGACTGCATACCGAGTCGAGCCACCGCTTCGAGCGTGGCGTCGATCGAGGCGACGTACCGGACGCGCTGACGCATGCCGCGGCTCTTCTCACGCACCTCGCCGGAGGCGCCGCCGTACCTGGAGTCATCCACGCCATGGGCCCTCCTCTCGCGCCAAGCGTGATTCGTCTCCGCTTCTCGCGTCTCGATGAGCTTCTCGGTACGTCGGTCCCGCGAAAGGAGGCAGAAGGGATACTGACGAGGCTCGGCTGCACGCTGCTCTCGTCTTTGGACGACGTCCTCGAGCTATCGGTTCCAACGCATCGCCCGGATCTTACGCGCGAGGTGGATCTCATCGAGGAGGTGGCGAGAGTCCGCGGCATGGACGCGATCCCGACGACCCTTCCGCGGATCGTGCGGTCTAAGGACGAAGCGCCGCGGGAGGCGATGCTCCGCCGGGCACGCGCCGCGGGGGTCGAGCTTGGCCTCTCCGAGGCGGTCACTTACAGCTTCGTGAGTAGGAGAGAGCTCGACGATCTCTCCGCTCCGCCACCCGCCGTCTTCCTCAAGAACCCCCTAAGCGCGTCGCAAGAAGTCATGCGAACGAGCCTCTTGCCCGGCCTCCTCGGAGTGGTCGCGCGAGCCCGGCGCCATGGCGAGCGCAACGTGCGCCTTTTCACCCTGGGTTCGTTGTTCTTGGGGGATCCGCTCTCCGCCACGCAAGCGGACGGCGGCCTTCCCCACGAACCGCTCGCGTTCGCCGCGATCCTGGCTGGAGATCGAAGCGCTTTTCTCGCACAGGCCGAGCCCGTCGATGTTTGGGACGCGAAGGGTCTCGCCGAAGTCCTGTTGAGGCGCATTACGGGGAGCGAAGCGGAGGTCCACGCATTCCCGACCGACGCATGCCCAACCCACTTGCACCCGCGTGGAGCGGCGCTGATCTCGGTGGGCGGCTCGAGGGTCGGCTCGCTGGGCCCTCTTCACCCGGACGTCGGGCCTCTTTTCGATCTCGGCGAGAGCGCCATCGTGGTCGAAATCGACCTCGATGCAGTGAGCCACCTCGGAACGCGGCACCCGCGCTTTGCCGCCATTCCGCGCTTCCCGGCGAGCACGCGTGACGTCGCGCTCGTCGTGTTCGACGGCGTCCCCGCCGGTGAGGTTCTCGGGGCAGTGCGTGCGGCCGCCGGCACGCTCGCCGAGCACGTTTCGCTCTTCGATCGTTTCGCGGGCGGGTCGATTCCCAAGGATCACGCGAGCCTTGCTTTTCGCGTGGTCTACCGGGCGTCGGACCGCACGCTGACGGATGCCGAGGTCGATGCCCAACACGCGAAGGTCGTCGGTGCTGTTGCACGGCAGTTTGGGGCGACACTCCGTACCTGATCCTAGACGGGAATCTCTCGAGATAGAGCACCCGCGCCCCACGTTGGGTAGGATGGTGGCAGTGATGGCATCGGCCGAAGCTGCGGAGCCTAGCCTCGTCGGGGCAATCCTGTCGCGCCGGTTCCGGCTCCTCCGCGAGCTCGGGCGCGGCGGCATGGGCGCCGTATACGCCGCCTCGCCGGTCGACGGTGGGCCCTCGGTCGCGATCAAGATTCTCCATCCACACTTCGTCGGCGACGCTCACGTATTGCAGCGGTTCATCGAGGAGGGGCGCACCTACATGCGCCTCGTCCACCCGAACATCTTACGCGCGCATGAGTGCCTCACCGCAGAGGACGGCAGCCCTTACCTCGTCATGGATCTGCTCGAAGGGGTTCCCTTGAGCGCCTACACGCGCAACGGCGGCCGCGTGTCGATCGCGCATTCCGTCCCCATTTTGCAGGGCATTCTCGCAGGCCTCGGCGCTGCGCACGCGAAAGGCATCGTCCACCGCGACCTGAAACCGGCAAACGTGTTCCTCGCGCGCGATCAGGGCGGACTTTTCGCGGTCAAGCTCCTGGACTTCGGAATCGCCAAGGTCATGGAAATCGCAGGCGGCATGGGGAACAAGACCCGGACGGGAGTGCTCCTCGGAACCCCGGCGTACATGAGCCCCGAGCAGATCAAGAGCGCAAAAGACGTAGACAGTCGCGCCGATCTATGGAGTGCGGGCGTCATGTTCTACGAGATGTTGACCGGCCGCACGGCTTTTCCAGCGCCCACCGAATACGCCCGTCTCGCCGCCGTGTTGCACTCGATCCCGGAAGCGATCGAAGGGATCGATCCGCAGCTTGCATCCCTCGGCTCTTTCCTTACGCGCTCCATGCAGAAAGACCGCACCCTCCGCTTTCAGTCGGCGCAGGAGATGTCCCTCGCTCTTGGCGCGGCGGCAACGGCGGCCGAGCGGCTGGCCGGCGCCTCTGAAACCGCGATCCGGGTCGCCGTGTTGCCGCTCAGTCGCCTTCCGGAGCACCCGTGGGCCAGCCCCGGTCCTGCCGAATCGCGAATCACCGAAGATAGACCGTCGGCTTCACTCCCTCGAGTGGTGCCTGCTTCCCCCGAGGGACGGGTACCGATTCCAGTCGATCTGGATGCCAGAAACGACAGCACTCTCGCGAGCGCGGGCCTGTCGGGCGCAGGGGCGCCCTCTCCTTCGACGGCCCCGCCGGGCCAGGCCAGCGCCGAGGCTTGGCGGGCGCCCGCCCGTCGAGACAGTCCGAAAGAAGCCCCGCTTCCGTCCCAGCGCGCCGGCCTCCGTCCCATGGTCGTCTTGGCGCTCGTACTGCTTGCTCTGATCGCGGGTTTGGCTGCGGGGTATGCTTTTGGCCGAGGCCTGGCCGGTCGCGCCTCGGATGGAAAAGGGGCCCGTTATTCCGAGGCCGATGCACTGGGAGACAGTGCGGGTTGTAGGGGGGCTCGTACCCTTGCTAGCGTGGAGCCATGAGCGAACCGTCCGCCGACTCGCGCTACCTCGAGATGTTCCCCGCATGGCTTCGGTCGCTCGGAGAGGATGTCGCCGCGTTCGGGCAGATTCTCGAAGGCGACGCCCCGGAGGGTGTTCGCCGATACGTCGCAGCGGGGCTCAATTACCTCTTCAAATCTCTCGATCTCATTCCGGACGGAATCGACGATCTAGGCTTCCTCGACGACACGTTCGTCCTCCGGGTTGCCGCTTCTCTCGCCGTGGTCGAGAGTCCGACGGCCAAGGCCGACGCGCTAGGGCGCATGGCGGACGATGCACGGGCGATTCGCGATTTTCTCGGCGACGACTACGTACGCCTCGAAACGTATGTGCGCGGCCTGCGCAAGGGCGCCGCGAGAGGCCGCACCGTCGACGACATCTTGACGGATAAGCCCACACGCGACACGTTCACGAACGAGGTTCGGGCCTGGGCGAAGGCATTTCAGGCACCCACTTTCACGCGCGACGCAAAAACTCTCGTGAAGCTCAAAGCGTTTCTCGGTGCCAAGCTGCCCTAGTCCAGTTAAGGCAAGCGCCCACACGGACGTCGTATGGAGCCAACGTGTGACTGGGGCAGTGCGCTAAGCGCGCGCGCTCGCTTCGGCCCGAACCTGCGCGACGACGCGCTGCAAAGCTTCTGTGCCGCCTGCGCCTGGGGATAGATGCTTGCCGATCAGGAGCGTCGCTTCCCGGGTAGAGCCGACGAACGTAAAAGGGAGGGCGCTCGGCGCCAACATGGACAGCGTGATCCCAACCCCTCGTACGAGCGCCGCGCGAAAGCCCCCGCCCTCGGCGACGACGATCGCCTTTTCCATACTTGGCGCGAACTCGCGGTAGAAGTTCGACAGCTGCTTCCGCACGACGTCGGTTGGCGCCGGCGAGGTGCCCTCGATCAGG
>Ga0182024_10009672_pt1 | contig 19869 bp, 11 predicted proteins | sample P32metaG_FD_120480 | JGI IMG/M metagenome (GOLD analysis project Ga0182024, IMG submission 120480) | Permafrost microbial communities from Stordalen Mire, Sweden - P3-2 metaG (Illumina Assembly) | ecosystem: Environmental > Terrestrial > Soil > Wetlands > Permafrost | place: Sweden: Stordalen... | reverse complement strand
ATAGGAGGCCAGCGCCGCGGGCAGATTGCCCTGCGCCACCTGCACGTCGCCGACTTTGTTGTATGACACCGACAGATAGCGCTGCCAGCCGGCATTGCTGGGGTCGGACGTCGCCTGGCGGTCGGCGATGGCGAGGTCCGCCTGATAGGAGGCCAGCGCTGCCGGCAGATTGCCCTGCGCCACCTCCACGTCGCCGACTTTCTCGTACGACACCGACAGATCGCGCTGCCAGCCGGCATTGCCGGGATCGGACTTCGCCAGGCGGTCGACGATGACCTCCGCCTCGTCATAGGTCGCAAGCGCCGCGCCAAGATCGCCCCGCTGACTCTCAATATCGCCCATTCCGAATTTTGCCCAGATAAGGTCCTCGTCCTCGGCGCCCGACTTTGCCGCCGCAATCACGCGCTCGTAAGCGGATTGCGCCGCATCGAGTTGGCCGGCCTGCTCCTGAAACCAGCCATTTAGAAGCATTCCCTCAATGTCCGAAGGATCGAGCCGAGCCGCCCGGGCGTAATAGTCACGCGCCCGCCAGGGAGCGGACACCGCAGCAATCGACGCCAAGTTCCGGTACGCGGCCGCCGAATCCTTGGCGTCTTTGTCGGCACGCCTCTCCCTGTCCTCGGCGACTGCCTTCAGCAGCGGCTCTGCTTCTTCCGGTTTGCCGGCTTTGAGCAACGCAAGCGCCTGCGCGTAGCGGGGGTCTGTCGCCGCGCCTTCCGCGATGGCGGTGATCGCCTCGGTCAGGCTCTGCCTCGCGCCCGGAACCGCTGCCTCCGCCGGTGTGACGAGACTGTACTTGTCGACCAGGGCGGAGATGTCCGCCAACGTCCGCTTCTGCTGATAAGACTGCCAGTACAGCCCGCCTCCGACGACTGCCAGCGCCACGATCACCGCTGCGACTGCCGCGCGCAGCCGGGCTTGCTTCCGCCGTTCCCGCTCGGCGCGGCGGTACACGTCGTCGGGGGCGAGGCCGGTGAGGCCGGCGACGATCTTGGCGAGGCCGAGGTTCTTGCCGTCGGCGCTCTCGCGCACATCGGGGCCGAGGATCGTAATGGAGCGCTCGGTGATGGTGCCGTCGGCGGCAAGCTCGCAGCGCAACGCTGGCGGAAAGTTTTCCGGCCACCTGCCGCCAATAATGACGGGGATCACCGGGCGGTCCGGGTGGCGCGAGCGAAACAGCCGCACCTCCTCGTTGACGGCGGGCCGGCTGGCCGACTCCGTGGAGCACAGCACGATGAGGGCCGCCGCCGCATCGAGGGCCGCGACGGTCGCCTCGGTCAGGGTGTGGCCGCCAGAAAAGTCCTCCCGGTCACGAAAGATGGGCCGCAAAGTCTTCGGCACAGGCCCGACCGGCGTCTGCCGCCCGATCAGGTCCTTGTCGACGCGAAATCCCTCAAGCCGGGCATGCAGCCATTTGGCCCAGGAGGTGTCCCCGTGGCTGTAGCTCAGAAAGGCACGGTACTTGAACGGAACCAACTCCGCCACGCGTTCCCTCCGCGCCCAGGACCTTGAGGATCATTCCCATTACAATGAGAAATAGTATCACGCCGGTGCCGTCTGGAAAGCGATTGGAATTTGGGTGTCATCTGCACCAGTTCGCGGGGTGAGCGAGCGCTGAATCTCAACAAAGTACCATTTGGATTTCAGATGCCTGCGCCTGCGTCATAAATGTAGTCCCGCGCCATGCGACAGAGGAGCGATGGCGATCGAGCAATCCTCCTCGGTTAATCCGGGCATTCCGACAGATTCATCAGTCGAGAAGCCCCCTCAAGATGATACGTACGCGGTAACGCAGATCGAGAAAAGACACCCAAAAACTTTGGCGGGCGCCGCTGATCCCGAACATCGGCCAGTTTGCGATGCTTGCAACGGCGGCGCTCACACCTCATCTGCGGAATCCCCGCAAACACACACGCGCAGTCCCGTTCACATCAATTACGTATGTGCCGGCTGGGCTTCGCGGAAATGATAGCTCTAGCTGTCCCGCCATCGGATGCCCAGCCTCTTTCTCATTTCCACGTTGGACAGAAGGCCTTCCAGGAGCTTGCGATCATTAGTTACCTCCAAACCGTAGATTTGAAGCAATTCGGGAAGCCACGGTGGGGTATTGTCCGGCGTGATGAGCGCGGTGCAGCGCGACGTTGCGCAATCTTGCATGATTTCTAAAGGCCCATGCGACTAAAATGGGCAAGCTATCGAACGCGCTGCCGAATTGGACTCGCGTACTTTCAGAAAATGGAACCACGGAAACCGGGAATGTTGCTTAACGGCGAACGGGGGTGCCAAATCTCGCTTCGGATACGCCGTTTTTATGACACCTGCGCCGACATTATGTCGGAGGCTTTTCTTTCGAAATTGCGCCATACTCGTTCACTTCATTGGCAATGGCCATCATTTTCGTTTAGGTGCGTCCAATGAATGAAATAACTGTCATCGCGCCATACCGGTATCACGGCATGTGGGTGTTTGATGACCCGCGCGTGGGACTTGTTCAGGAGCCGTTTGTCGCCGGCGCCGATACCATGATCGACCGCGTGGTTGCTGATATTCTTGACGCCGAACATGGCTTCACGTTGATTTTTTCCAGCACGCCGTTCCCCGGACACCAGTATCGTCTTGATTGGCGCCGCGCAGAAGGCGGCGGCAACTGGTACTATGCGGAGCAGCTAGACATGGAGGGCTGGTTATGCCCCGCCTTGTTGCGGTACTTTCCGGCGGCGCCCAAGCAACTCTATATTCAGACGAAGCCCCGTTAGATTTTCAAGGCATTCTGTACACGTTCGTAGCGGTGGCTGTAATGAAAGTCCTCATTGCGGGTCTGGGAATCCTACAAGTCAAAAATCGCGCAGCCCGCATGGGACGCAATCCCGCAACCAGCGAAGCGAGCAAGCTGGCGACTTCCCGAGTGGTGAAGATGACTGATCGAGAAATTTTGCTTTCATAATCGGTTCTAGCTTTGAGGTTCCGTGATTGCATCTTGCGACCGACTCGCCGCAAGGGCTAATTATGCTCTACGAGTGCTTGATAGTGGAGTGCCACCTATGCGCCTGCCGCTCTTTCCCACTTCGCTCGTCGGCTCTTATGCCCAGCCCGAGTGGTTGATCGACCGGGAAAAGCTCGCCGGCAGGTTCCCGCCGCGGGTACGCGCAAAGGAGCTGTGGCGGGTCGCGCCCGAACTGCTCGACGAGGCGCAGGACGACGCGACCAGGATCGCCATCCTCGACCAGGAGCGCGCTGGTCTCGATATCGTCACCGACGGCGAGATGCGGCGTGAGAGCTATTCGAATCGCTTCGCCACCGCACTCGAAGGCGTCGATGTCGACAATTCCGGCACCGCGCTCGATCGCTCCGGTCATCCCAATCCGGTACCGCGCATCGTCGGCAAGGTGCGGCGCAAGCACCCAGTCGAGGTTGAGGACGTAAAATTTTTGCGTGCCAACACCGACAGCGTCGTCAAAATTACGTTGCCCGGTCCTTTCACCATGTCGCAACAGGCGCAAAACGACTTCTACAAGGATGAGGGCGAGATGGCGTTGGACTACGCCACCGCGGTCAACGCTGAGATCAAGGACCTGTTCGCCGCTGGCGCCGATATCGTGCAGATCGACGAGCCCTATATGCAGGCGCGGCCCGAGAAGGCGCGCCAGTTCGGTCTTGAGGCCTTCAACGCCGCACTCGCCGGCGTGACCGGCACGACGGCGGTCCACATCTGCTTTGGCTATGCCGCCGTCATCCACGCACGGCCCTCGGGCTACTCATTCCTGCCGGAGTTCGCCAACTCGCCTGTCAAGCAGGTGTCGATCGAGACCGCTCAGTCCGGCCTCGACTGCGCGGTGCTGGAAAAGCTTTCGGGCAAGACCATCATACTCGGTACGCTCGATCTATCGAGCATGGACATCGAGACACCGGCGACCGTCGCTGCGCGCATCCGTCGTGCGCTGCCTCATGTGCCAGCCGAGCGAATTGTCGTCGCGCCCGACTGCGGCCTCAAATATTTACCACGTGCGGTTGCCTTCGAAAAAATGCGTGCCATGGTTGCAGGTGCGGCTATTGTGCGGCGGGAAATTGCGCACGCGTAAGCTTGTACGGTAGTTAAATAAGATAAAGGCGGTTAACTTTCATCGCGCAGAATGGTTGTATCCCGAGGCAGGGCGTGCCGGCCTCACTTGCTCTTGACAGATTTTTGTCTGCCGGCACGCCGCAACGGTTCTATGACCGAACGCAATCGACCGGCCATTCAGTCGGCCTATGACCGCCGACCTAGTGGGCTCCGGGCGGGTTCGCCGCCATCCCCACCACCGCACTTGATCCGCCCCATCGTGCGGCTTCTCCTGCGGTCCCCGCGCTTATAGGGTCCGGGTCCCCATCAACGGCGATTTCCATGCGCCTATTCATCGGGCGTCATGGGTCATGCCGCAACAGTCTCGATCTCAGCAAGCTTTTGGAATTCAGTCAGGATATCGCGATGATGCTGCGCGAGGTAACGCACCGCTCGCGCATTGCCGAGCAATTTGACGAGGTAGCCATTAGTCAACACTAGGTCGAGATGGTCGGTTCCGTACGATTTTTCAGCAATTCTGAACTCGCGTTCGAGACTGACCGATTCGCGCTCCATCAGTGCCACTTGCACTTCGCTCAGCCCTCTTACGTGCTTTGGTTTGTCCGCTTCGACGAGCTGGGATTGTGGAGTCGCGGCCAGCAGCGATTTCGCGTAGCTGAGGGTATACTTATTCATTGCCACCATCAGTTCGGCGGCTTCGATCTGCCGTAAGGGCGCCATTTTCCGCAGCTCGGTGAATGTATTGATTCCGAGGTGTTTGTCCTTGAGGATATCGGCAACCTCCGGGCAGATTCCCTCCAGAAGCCGTCGCTTTCGCACAATGCTATGAACGTCGACGTTGAGTGCCTTTGCAATTCGCTCCTCGGGGACACCTCGCTCGACCGCCTTGAGGATCATCCTATGCTCTTGGATCACCGCCAGACGATTGACGCGCTTGTTATATGTGAAGGCCTCGTCGTCGATTGATATGAGGCAAATCACATCGGCCTGACCCATGTCCTTCAGAACATCGATGCGCAAATGCCCGTCGAGCAGGAGATATTTTCCGGGTTCGCTATGGTCGCGAGCCACAACGGGTGGCTCAACAATGCCCACTTCACGGATCGACGCAGCGATCTGGGCATATTTCGGGGTTTTCTTGATTGCAGCGGAGACGAGCTTGAGTGGTTGGATTTGGGCGATCGCAACGCGTATCTTGGCTTCCTCGAAAGCCATTTTCACCACTGACGATGTTGCTCTGCGTGCCATGTCAGGCCTGCGCCCCGGCCTCAATGCGTGCCGCAAGGTTTCGGGGGAGAGTCTCGATACCCTCGGCCCGCAACAGCGTCACGAAATTCTCGTCGACGATCAGCTTCCGTACGGCCTCCGTCACGAAGATCAGTCGATTTCGGGTGGTCTCGGCCTTTCGGATCAATATGCGCTTACGGTCGACAGCTTCCTGATAGGCTCGAATGAGCGCATTAGATGAGAGAGGGCGTTCGCGACGTTTCCCGCTCTGGCTCCCGTTTATCTTGCGGCCTTTTCCTCGCCGCTGCCGTTGTTCGATGAGCCGCCTGGCAGCAATTAGCTTGTGACCGCGTAGAAGGTTCATCTCATAGGCTTGCTGGAGGACCGCCTGTGTCTCGGCGTCAGTGGCCCCCGCGATGTCAACGGCGATGGTGACGGGGATTTGGCCGGCCTCGACGGCGCGAAGCAGCCGATGTTCGCCATTATGCAGCAACCGAAGAACGCCTTTGACATATTCGATCGTCAGGCCAGTCTTTCGGGCAATGGTTGTGTCATTATAGCCCCGTTGCCTCAAGCCCTCGATGTCATGTAACAGATCGATTGCGCGGTGTTGCCGGCGGGCGAGGTTCTCCACTAGGCTCATAACCAAGCAGTCCTCGGTGTCGGCCTCGACGACGATCGCAGGGATCTCGTGCTGGCCGAGTGCTAGGTAAGCTTCCAGCCGTCCCTGACCACAGACCAGGTCGTATCGCGAGCCGTCTGCATCATCCCGACGTGTGACCGTGATTGGCCTCTTCAGGCCCAATTCAGCAATATTTGACACAATTTCCTTGAATATCTTCTTATTGCGAACACGCGGATTGATCACAGTAATGCGTTCAATGGGTATGAGTTCAATCGTATCCGTGTCTGACGAATTCATTACGCAACCTCCAGAAGTTCGGCTCGCGCAGCCAGGCCAAAAAGGGCTTCAAGGGTCTCAAACCGATAGGCATCGAGCGAAATCCCATTGTCCTCTGCGAGTCGTAGGCGGGGGGCTGTCATGTCAATCCGAGGCAGAAGGTAATAGTCGAGCGCACTCTGATTCGGCTCATCCATCCGGACCGCAACAGTAATGTCCGGCCGCAATCCAATATCAAAACGGATTTGCCAGCGGAGCGAACCTGCAGGGGTCGTCCGACAACGCACCACCACGATGGACGTGGTGAATTCGTCATTGACGGTCAAAAGATCGGTCGCAACGTCTTGTTTCACGGAACCGCCCGCTTGTTCGATGCCTGCAATTGCGTCGGCGACGATGTTCGGGTGCATGCGACGAAGCGCCCGATTGATCTCGATGTAGCGGTAGTCACGATCCGGGGTGAAGCCGACCAACTCGTACGCCCGCAGCAAACTCCCAAAACGGCTTTGATAGGCGCTGCTGGAGGGCAGACGCTCGGTCTCATCGATGATCAGGCCAGAGAGATATCCGCGATCCTGCAGCAATCGCTGCAACACCTCCAGCATTTCCTCATTCGAAAGCTTGTGTGATCGCTCGCGGATAATCGCCTGAGCGGCCTCGAACAGCGACCGATCAACGATGGGCTCGAACGCTCCCTCAGCACGAACCCACATATCAGGGCTGTTTCGAACTCGCTTCCTCTTCAGCTTGAAAGATCCGCGGTTCCAGACGTTGTTGCCGATATATTTCTCGTTGATCAAGACTTGGTGGACCGTAGCGCGGGTCCACGATCGGCCGAGATCTGTTGTGATTCCGCGCTCGTTCAGGCTGTTGGCGATCTCGCGCTCGAGCTTTCCATCCTTCGCGAACGACCGATACATCCACCGGACGGCGTCGATCTCTTCAGGAGGCCCGGGAACCAGCACGACGCGGTCGGTCTGGATGCTCTTGTGTTCGCCTCTCGAGAGCTCGCCCTTGGCGGTGCCGGCCTGATCAATAAGGCTGCGACGCAATCCGTAACCTGGTGGGCCGCCTTGGCGGTAGCCAAGCTCGATCAGTCGGCACTGCCCCGTGAATACTTTGACCGATAGCTCCCGACTGTACTCGCCAGCCATCGCGCGTTTGACGCCCTTGACGATGGTGGAGACCGGGCTGCCATCATTCTCGAACTGCTCAGCGCAGTACTGAACGTTGATGCCGGCGCGCTTGCAGATGTATTCGTAGTAGGCACTCTCGTCGGCATCCTGAAACCTTCCCCAACGGCTGATGTCATAGACAAGGATGGTCGAGAAATCGGCTTTTTGTGTTTGTACGTCTTTAATCAACTGCGTGAGTGCGTCGCGCCCCTCCAGATTGAGTCCGCTCTTTCCCTCGTCGGCATAGGTGCGAACGATCTCAATGCCGCGCCGTGCGGCGTACAACTGCATCGCCTCGGATTGATTCTCGGTTGAGTATTTCTGGTGATCGGTGGACATCCGGACATACTGAGCAGCGCGAACTAACTTACCGCTGATCTCACCGTTCCGGCCCGCGCCCAACGCTTGTTCCACTGTGACGATCCCGATGCTTCGAGCCGTTGGCCGAGCGTTAAAGGGACATTCATGCCCAAACGCAACGGTTGAGCACCGATCGTCACCTTCCCATCAAGTCCGTATCGCAAACCACTATAGCTGCGGAGGGTCGGCAGAATGTTGCCGAAAAAGGGCATAGTTTTTCCAAACGCCAAGAATCTTGGATCGTACCCGCGGGCTATCGCCTATGCTATGAAACGCGAATTGGGCCCTACCCACCAGGCCGTCAAAATCATCAGGCGGTGGACTGGTGCGGGGGAGCGCACGGTCAAGAACTGGTTGGCTGGGATTAGTGGCCCGAGCGGTCAGCACCTGGTCGATCTAATTCGGAATTCTGACGACGTGCTGACTGTCTTGCTGATCCTGGCCGGCCGTCAGCAGATTGTGGCCGTGCAAAGGCTCATCGACTTAAGAAACAAGCTCGCGGAAACAATCGATCAGGTCGACGCAATATTGGAGGAGGACAATACTACCCAGTCTCACCAGCGTGTTCATGCGCCTAAGGGGCGATACTGACTCAACGTCAGCCATTATCGTGCAGGACGTTCGCTCAATTCTTCAGCGCGGCGATTCGTTGATCGAACCAAGCAAGGTCGTCCTTCCATTGCAGGTCCGGGAATTGCACGACCAGTTCAGCAATGATCGCGCGCCCGGCCGCAAGGGCTTCACTCGCCTTCCCCGTTTGCTCTGCCTTTAGATAGACTCTGGCAAGGTTTGAATAGGACACCGCTAGATCGCGCTGCCAGCCGGCATTGCCGGGATCGGACTTCGCCAGGCGGTCGGCGATGGCGAGGGTCGCCTGATAGGAGGCCAGCGCCGCGGGCAGATTACCCTGCGCCACCTGCACGTCGCCGACTTTCTCGTACGACACCGACAGATCGCGCTGCCAGCCGGCATTGCCGGGATCGGACTTTGCCAGGCGGTCGGCGATGGCGAGGTACGCCTGATAGGAGGCCAGCGCCGCCGGCAGATCGCCCTGCGCCACCTGCACGTTGCCGACTTTCTCGTGCGACACCGACAGATCGCGCTGCCAGCCGGCATTGCCGGAATCGGACGTCGCCAGGCGGTCGCGAATGTCGAGGGCCGCCTGATAGGAGGCCAGCGCCGCGGGCAGATTGCCCTCTGCCACCTGCACGTCGCCGACTTTCTCGTACGCCACCGACAGATCGCGCTGCCAGCCGGCATTACCGGGATCGGACTTCGCCAGGCGGTCGGCGATGGCGAGGGCCGCCTGATAGGAGGCCAGCGCCGCAGGCAGATCGCCCTGCGCCACCTGCACGTCGCCGACCCGCTCGTACGACACCGACAGATCGCGCTGCCAGTCGGCATTGCCGGGATCGGACTTCGCCAAGCGGTCGGCGATGGCGAGGGTCGCCTGATAGGAGGCCAGCGCCGCGGGCAGATTGCCCTGCGCTACCTGCACGTCGCCGACTTTGTTGTACGACACCGCCAGATCGCGCTGCCAGCCGGCATTGCCGGGATCGGACTTCGCCAGGCGGTCGGCGATGGCGAGGTCCGCCTGATAGGAGGCCAGCGCCCCGGGCAGATTGCCCTGCGCCGCCTGCACATTGCCGACCCGCTCGTACGACACCGCCAGATCGCGCTGCCAGCCGGCATTGCCGGGATCGGACTTGGCCAGGCGGTCACGAATGGCGAGCGCCGCCTGATAGGAGGCCAGCGCCGCGGGCAGATTGCCCTGCGCCACCTGCACGTCGCCGACTTTGTTGTACGACACCGCCAGATCGCGCTGCCAGCCGGCATTGCCGGGATCGGACTTCGCCAGGCGGTCGGCGATGGCGAGGGCCGCCTGATAGGAGGCCAGCGCCGTGGGCAGATTGCCCTGCGCCACCTGCACGTCGCCGACTTTGTTGTATGAGACCGCCAGATCGCTTTGCCAGCCGGCATTGCCGGGATCGGACGTCGCCAAGCGGTCGACGATGGCGAGGCCAGCCTGATAGGAGGCCAGTGCCGCCGGCAGATTGCCCTGCGCCACCTGCACGTCGCCGACTTTGTTGTATGACACTGCCAGATCGCTCTGCCAACCGGTATTGCCGGGATCGGACTTCGCCAGGCGGTCGACGATGATCTGCGCCTCGTCATAGGTCGCAAGCGCCGCACCAAGATCGCCCCGCTCGCGCTCAATGTCGCCCATTCCGAATTTGGCTAAGGTAAGGTCCTCGTCCTCGGCGCTTGACTTTGCCGCTGCGATCACGCGCTCGTAAGCGGACTGCGCCGCATCGAGTTGGCCGGCTTCCTCCTGAAACCAGCCATTCTGAAGCATGCCCTCAATGTTCGAAGGATCGAGCCGAGCAGCCCGCGCGTAATAGTCGCGCGCTCGCCAGGGAGCGGACACGGCAGCAATCGACGCCAAGTTCCGGTACGCCACCGCCGAATCCTTGGCGTCTTTGTCGGCACGCCTCTCCCTGTCCTCGGCGACTGCCTTCAGCAGCGGCTCTGCTTCTTCCGGTTTGCCGGCCTTGAGCAACGCGAGCGCCTGCGCGTAGCGGGGGTCTGTCGCGGCGCCTTCCGCGATGGCGGTGATCGCCTCGGTCAGGCTCTGCCTCGCGCCCGGAACCGCTGCCTGCGCCGGTGTGGCGAGACTGTACTTGTCAACCAGGGCGGAGATGTCCGCCAGCGTTCGCTTCTGCAGATAATACTGCCAGTACAGCCCGCCTCCGACGACTGCCAAAGCGACGATCACCGCGGCGAGTGCCGCGCGCAGCCGCGCTTGCTTCCGCCGTTCCCGCTCGGCACGGCGGTACACGTCGTCAGGGGCGAGGCCGGTGAGGCCGGCGACGATCTTGGCGAGGCCGAGGTTCTTGCCGTCGGCGCTCTCGCGCAGATCGGGGCCGAGGATCGTAATGGAGCGCTCGGTGATGGTGCCATCGGCGCCAAGTTCGCAGCGCAACGCTGGCGGAAAGTTCTCCGGCCAGCTGCCGCCGATGATGACGGGGATCACTGGCCGGTCCGGGTGGCGCGAGCGAAACAGCCGCACCTCCTCGTTGACGGCGGGCCGGCTGGCCGACTCCGTAGAGCACAGCACGATGAGGGCCGCCGCCTCATCGAGTGCCGTGACGGTCGCCTCGGTCAGGGTGTGGCCGCCAGAAAAGTCGTCGCGGTCGCGAAAGATGGGCCGCAAAGTCTTCGGCACAGGCCCGACCGGCGTCTGCCGCCCGATCAGGTCCTTATCGATGCGAAACGCCTCAAGCCGGGCATGCAGCCACTTGGCCCAGGAGGTGTCCCGGTGGCTATAGCTCAGAAAGGCCCGGTACTTGAACGGAACCACCTCCGCCACCCATTCCCTCCGCGCTCAGGCCATTGAGGATCATTCCCATTACAATCAGAAATAATATCACGCCGGTGCCGTCTGGAAAGCGGTTGGAATTTGGGTGGTGCAGGCATCTGAAACCCAAATGATACTTTGCAGAGACGCAGGGCTCGTTCCCCCTCGCGAACTGGTGCAGAGGTCGAGTTCAACAAGCTCCTTGCATCGATGGTTGTTGCAGCAGCCGGCGCCATCCCAGGAACCTAGCGCCGGCTCACTTTGCCTTATCACTCCGCGTTCTGCGCCTGCACCGCCCAGGTCGTGCCGACGCTTCCGAGGCTCGCGGTCGAGGACACCGCGCCACCGTTCATGAACCAGATCGCGAGGTCGCCGCTGCCATCGATCCAGAGAATGTCGCTGTTGCCGTCTCCGTTGAAATCGGCGGTTTCGGCAATCGTCCAGGTGGTGGCGATCGGCACGGCGCCGATGCTCACGGTCGACTGCACGCTGCCGTTGCTGTTGAGGAACCAGATCGCCACCGTGCCGCCGCCAGTGTCACGCCACAGAATGTCGAGCGTGCCGTCGCCGTTGAAATCGCCCATACCTTGCACCGCCCAGTTGCCCGGCACGATGCCGTAATCGGTGGACTGCACCGTCTGGTCGTTCACCTGCCAGAGCGCCAGCTCGCCGGATGTGTTGCGCCAGAGAATGTCGCCGGTCGAGGCCCAGGTGATGCTCCAGCCGCTGGCCGGCGGCACCGTGCCGAAGCTCGTGGTCGACGCAATCTGGCTGCCGTTCATGAACCAGATGGCGAGGTCGCCGGCGCTGTCCTGCCAAAGAAGGTCGCCGATGCCGTCGCCGTTCATGTCGCCGGTGCCCATGACGGTCCAGACGCTCGGCACGTTGCCGAGATTGGCCGACGCGGTCATCGTCGGCCCATTCATGAACCACATGTAGAGATTGCCGCTGGTGTCGCGCCAAAGAAGGTCGGCATCGCCGGTGCCGGTGAAGTCCCGCTGGCCAATGATCGCGTAGGTGTTCGGGATAGCGGCGACGCTTCCGGAGCTCGATATGGCGCTGCCGTTCATCAGCCACATCGCGACGGTGGTGGGCGAGGCGCCGGTGCTGCGCCAGAGAATGTCGCTGAAACCGTCGCCGTTGAAATCATGGGTATCGGTCAAGGCGGTGCCGGGCGGACAGGAGTTGCTGACGGTAACGGCCGTGCCGGCCGACGGTATGCCGTTGGCGACGACGTAGAGCCTGCTCGCGCCGCTCTCGGTCGCGCTCGCCACCTTAAAGGTGGTCGAGCCGGCCTGATTGGCCGCGACCGACATGGTGCTGTGATTGCGAGTGCGGGCGTAGAAGACGTGACCGCTGCCGTTGTTGACGATTCTGACCAGGGGATAGTTGGTGGAAGCCTGCTGATCGGCGCCGAAATAGGCGCCCTGCGTCAAGCCGTTGAACTGGTTGCCTTTGACGATATAGGAGGCCCCCGGCGCGACGCAGCCGCGCGCGCCGGTGACGACCGGCTGCCAGTTCGAATTGAATGTTCCCGACGGCGTGTAGATCTGGATGGTCGAGTTATAGGTCGAAACGTTGAGAACCTGGCCGGTCGGCAGAACCAAGAAATTATGATAGAACGCGCTTGAGGCGCCCGCGTCCGATGTCGCCAGAGCGGCGGCGTAGCTGTTGCCGGTCGGACTGTATTCGAAGAAATTGGTCGGGGTCTGGAAAAGCCCAGCGCTCATCGCCAGCAGCACATTCCCGTTCGGCATCGCGGCCGCTGGGGCGGGAGCCATGGTGCAGGATTGCGATCCGTTGCCGCAGAGCGAGGGTTGATCGGTTCCGGCCGACCAGGCGCCCCCGGTGCCGTAGATCGCCATGTGCGAGGCCACGGTCGTCGATGTGGTGCCGCCGAAAGCGAGCACGGTGCCCGCATAGGTCAGCACGTTCGGCCCGAGCTCGTTCGAATCGCCGTTGCCGCTGAGGCTGTTGCAGTCGGCCAGGATGGCCGGAACAGTTCCGGCGCTGGTCCACGCGCCGGTGCCGCTATTGTAGCTCTCCGTGCCGGTGCCGCAGGTGCCGGTCATGGCATAGGCGTCCACGGTAAGCACGTTTCCGCTCGGCAGCAGCGCCCAGGCCTCTTCGGTGAATGAATCGAACTTGCCCGTTCCGGTGGCGGTCCAGCTCAAACTGGTCGCGTTGAGCAGCGCCGACATATTTCCGGCATCGCAGCAGTCCGCAAGCATCATGGTGCCGTCGGCGAGCACCACCGAGGGGGCGTCGCCGATCTGAGACCATCCGCTCGGCGGCGTCACCGCGGTCCAGCTGTTGGCGATCGGATCATAGATCGCGCCGAGATTGGTCCAGACGCTGGCGCCGTCATTGTATTCGCCGCCCTCGACGATCGCCCGGCCGTCCGGCAGCACGGCCGAAGAGAAGAATTTGGGGGCGTACTGGACCGAGTCGATCACCGGCAGCGACGCGATCTGCGACCAGGTGCCGTTGACGTAGCTGCCGGCGTTGTCGGGCGTGAGCTTCCACCAGCCGACGCCGTCGGTGACATGCACGATAACGGTGCCGTCGGTGAGGAGCAGCGGGTTGCCGAAATTGTAAGGTCCGCCCGGCGGCGTATTCGCCAGGTTCGTCCATGAGCCGGCCGGGGCATTCTCGGGCGAAAACACCGACGGCGCCGATCCTGCGGGCGCCCTTGCCGGCGGCGCCGACGGAGGTCCGGGCACGGCCGCAACCGGCGGCAAGCCAGCTCCCAACCGAGCCAGCGCCGCGGGATCGGATTTCAAGTGCTGCCACATCCCGTGCGAAATCGGCACCTGCGGCTGCTGCCCCGCCAGCTGTGCGGGCGCCGTGGTCGCTGCCACGATCAACGCGGCTGCGATCAGTGCGCAAGTGCTGGCCTTGGGCATCAACTGAGCTTGGACATTAAACATGTTCGCCGCGTTGGTTGGCGCGGTGCCGGGTACTGGCGTTGCAAAAAATATCCTGATAATTTTTGCAAGTCCAGGTTGCCTTTAACTCAGCGGGTAAACCGGTCATGTCGTACCCGGCAGGTCAATCGCACGAACGAAGCTTCCGGCGCTCAAACGCGGGTGAAACGGGAAGCGCTCTTTTCCGCCGCTTGGCCGGGCCGGCTTGCGCCGTCCTCTGTCTTGTCGCTGCGCTGTGCCTCGTGCCGGCGTCGCCGGCCCACGCGGGGGGCGCGGGAATCAATGCCGGCGATTGCCCGCCGCCCGGGCCGGCGGGCTGCTCCGATCCGGTTATCCTGCCGCTGGGCAACGTCTTCGAAAGGATGATCGATTATCGGAGCGGCGGCTTCAATCGCATGGTGGTCACACGCTACCTCAACAACGAGGCGGGCGCCCCCGGCGGCTCGTTTTGCAATTGGAGCTGGACCTACGACCGCAGGCTGGGCATCAGCAATTCCGAGGTCGACGTCTACCGTCCCGACGGCAAGGTGATCTATTTTTTTCCAAATGGGCAGGGCGGCTGGAGCGGCATCAGCGATCTCAGTATGACCCTGACCCAGGGAGCCTCGACCTGGACGCTGACCGACTGGGACGACAACGTCGAGACCTACTATGCGAATTACAACGGCTACACCGGATTGCTGGCCTCGATCACGGCCCGCAACGGCTATACGCAAACAATGCAATACGCCGCCAACAATCTGGGTGATGAGCTATTGAGTTCAGTCGTCGATTCCTACGGCCGAACGCTAACCATCAATCATAATGGATACACTTGCATCAGTTCGATAACCGCGCCGGACGGGCTGGTCCTGAACTATACTTACGACAACATCGGAAATTACCTGACGCAGGTGAGCTATCCGACCAGCCCGGCGACGATTCAATCGTATGTCTACGAGGACACGAACTTTCCTCGAGCGCTGACCGGCATCATCGACGAGAATGGCAACCGCTTTGCCAGCTGGGCCTACGACGATACCTACCCTTATCCACGCGCCATATCGAGCCAGCTTGCCGGCGGCGCCAATCTCACGAGGTTCACCTACAACAGCGACGGCAGCATCACCACGACCAACGCGCTAGGCCTGCAGCAGGTCTACAAGTTCGGCTCCTTCCAGGCCTCGATCGATACCAGCTTCCCGCAATACCTCGATATCTGCACCGAGGTCGACCGGCTTGCCACGGCCACGACCGCCGCGGCGACAAGCACCAACAGGTTCGACAGCAACGGCTATGTCGCGCGTCTTGCTGATTGGAACGGCAACGTCACCACCTTCACCAACGACGCGCGCGGCAATCAACTGTCGCGCACCTTGGCTTCCGGCACGACGCAAGCCGAGACCGTGACCACGACTTGGCTTTCGAACTTCCATCTGCCGACGCAGATCACGGAACCGAAACGCGTGACGTCTTTCACCTACGACGCCAACGGCAATATGTTGAGCAAGACGATAACGACTTCGCAGGGGCCCACGCCGAGCGGCGGCAGCCCTTTCGGCGTCAGCAAGACGCTCACGACGCGGGGCACCTGGCTTTACGGCAACACCAGTGTCGGGCGGTTTTCGTCCTCGCCCCCGCAGAGCACGACCAGCACCTGGACCTATACCTACAGCAACTCCCTGATGACGAGCGTGACCGACCCGGACGGCAACACGACAACCTACACCTATGACGCATCGGGCAACCTCGTCAGCATCACCAATGCGCTGGGCCAGGCTATCCTGCTGCCCGTCTATGACTCCAACGGCCGCGCCCTGACGATAGTGGACGCCAACGGCTTGGTGACGACGCTGACCTACAATGCCAGGGGCCAGGTCAACTCGAAGACCGAGGGCCAATGGCTCACGACTTACACGTATGACGCTGTTGGCGACCTGATTAAGATCACGCGTCCGGACGGCGCCTTTCTCGCCTTCACCTACGATCAGGCGCACCGGCTCGTCGGCGTCGCCGACGCGTTTGGCAATTTCGCCGCCTACACACTCGATGCCGCCGGCAATTCGACCAAGGTCCAGGTGTTCGACGCTTCGAACGCACTAATTCGGACGCGTTCCTTCGCCTACGACGCCTTGAGCCGCATGCTCCGGCAAATCGGCGCGGCAGGCCAGACGACAAGCTATTTCTACGACAACGACGGCAACCCTCTGCAGGTCACCGATCCGCTCTCCAACGTGACGAGCGGCGCATATGACGCCTTGAGCCGCCTCGTCGAGATAACCGACGCCAACGGCGGAATTACCAGCCTTGGCTATGACGCCGAGAACCGGCTCACCGGCGTCACCGATCCGCGCGGGCTGTCGACCAGCTATGCCTACGACGTGCTCAACGACGTCACCTCGCTCGTGAGCCCGGATACCGGCACCACGGCCAGAACTTATGATGCGGCGGGGAATCTTGTCAGCGCGACGGACGCGCGCGGCGACACCACGACCTATACCTATGACGGCCTCAACCGTCTGACCAAGGCGGCCCTCGCCGACAGCACATCGATCACCTACCAATACGATCATGGTACGAACGGCATCGGCCACCTCACCGCGATGACGGATGCCGGCGGCACGACGGCGTGGACCTATGACATCCACGGTCACGTGACTTCAAAGCAGCAGACCAGCGGCGGCGTCACGCTGACGACCAGCCACAGCTACAACGCGACCACCGGACAGCTTACCGGCACTACCTATCCGTCGGGCGCGGCGATCTCCTATTCCTACGACTTCGACGGTCGGGTCAGCGCCATGAGCTATCAGCCGTCTGGCGGATCGATGAGCTCGCTGCTGAGTCAGGTCGCCTATCAGCCGTTCGGCCCCGCCGCGTCGTGGACGCAGGGTAGCGGCGCATCCTATAGCCGGACCTTCGATCAGGACGGCCGCATCACGGGCATCGCGTTGCCGACCAGCACTACGCCCACAGGCGTTGCACCCGCCAGTCTGCTTCGCGCCTCCGCTCGCCCAAGCGCCACGCCGGTCAGCGACACCATTGCGCTGACCTACGACTTGGACAGCCGCATCACCGGCATGACCGAGACCGGCCTGCCGCCCAAGTCGTTCGCCTACGACGCGCTCGGCCGCATCACCGGCTACACCAACGTCGCGACCACGCAAAGCTATGCTTACGACACCAACGGCAATCGCACCGGGCTCACGTCTGCGACGGCGTCCTCCAGCATCGCGCTGACCTATCACTATGACAGCGCCAGCAATCGCCTGCTCAGCGTCGGCGGCAGCCACGCAGAGAGCTTCAGCTACGACGCCAACGGCAACATGCTGACCCACAATTCGCCGTCCGGCGACTACACTTACACCTACAACGCGCGCAACCGGCGCAGCCAGGCCTATGTGGGCGCCATCGCCACGACCGACACGATCAACGGCCTCGGCCAGCGCACGGTGCAGACCGAGGGCGGCGGCACGGAGTTCTTTGTCTATGACGAAACCGGCCGCCTGATCGGCAGCTACAACGGCCAGGGCGGCCTGATCGAGGAGACGGTGTGGCTGGGCGATCTGCCGGTCGCCATGCTGTCGCCGAACGGGCCGTACTACATCGCGCCCGATCACCTCGGCGCGCCGCACCAGATTGCCGACGGCAGGGGACATATCGGGTGGCTGTGGGACCACGACCCGTTCGGCAACGGCCTTCCGTTGGGCACCTTCAGCGACAACCTGCGCTTTCCCGGCCAATTCTACGACCAGAACGCCAAGCTGCATTACAACTACTTCCGCGACTACGACCCGGGCACGGGGCGCTACATCGAGAGCGATCCGACCGGGCTGCGGGGCGGTATCAACACCTACGCATATGCCGAGAGCAGTGCGGTCGGCGCATCGGATCGTCTCGGCCTTCAAGGTAATACTTTGCCGCCGGTGCTGCCGCCGAACAATACAGGCGGCTGGGGGGCCTGGCAGCCGAACGCGCCTCGCCCGCCACAAACCAATCCAAGCGACCAGATGGCCGCCGGGCTGTGCGCCACAAAAACCCAGGCGGCGCCGTAGGTGCCATCGCCGGGTCCGCCGACGACCGCGGTCTTGGCGCTGCTCGACAGTCCGACCGAGGTTCCTTGCAGGGCCTGGCCGCTGGCGCCGCTGCCGACGAGCTTCTGTTGCTGCACCCATGTGCTGCTGCCGAAGGTCGGCCCGAACAGCACCGCCGAGCCCCATTGGGTTGTCGTGAGGTGCGCCGGCGAGAGCCGGTCCGCTCGCGAAGTCCGTCGCTACCGACTGGCCCAGATTGCTGCCGCCCGAAACGCTTCCGGTCACCTTTGAGCCTGACTGCGCCCAGCTGCCGTCATCGGTGTCGTTGCTGAAGATCCAGACCGCCCCGGTCAGACCATTGTCGGCGCGGCCGCTGACAACGGCGAGGTCACCCTCGCCCGTGATCGCGACGGATGTCCCCTGGTCGGAGGGGCCGGCACTACCCGTGCCCACGAGCTTCGCCACCTGCGACCAGGAGCCGTTGCTGCGGACGAAGACCCAGGCTGCACCAAGGCCCTGGGCGTCCTCCACACCGCCGATCAGCGCCGTGTTGCCGTCATCGGACAGCGACACCGACCAGCCGAATTCCGGTTGGCCAACGGCGTTGTTCGGAAAGAGTCTTGCCTGTTGGCCCCAGGTGCCGTTGTTCCGGGTGAACACCCAGGCCGCGCCGTTCCCGCCGTTGTCATAGGGGCTGCCGACGATCGCGGTGTTGCCGGTGCCGGACAGCGCGACCGCGAAGCCCTGGTTGTTGCCCGAACCAGACCCTTCGGTGCCGACCAGCTTCGCCTGCTGGGTCCAGGCGCCATTGTTGCGGACGAACACCCATGCGGCTCCGGTGCTATTGTTATCGTATTGCCCGCCGACGATGGCGGTGTTGGCGTCGCCCGAGAGCGCGACCGCCGAACCTTGCGTGGCGCCGGCGCTGACGGGCGTGCCGACGAGTTTCGATCCCTGCTGTGTCCATACGCCGTTGCTGCGGACGAAGACCCACGTCGCTCCAATATTGTTGTCGTAGGGTCCGCCCACCAGGATGGTCTCGTCGTCACCGCCCACGGCGACCGCGGAGCCGATCTGGACATTGGTGCTGATGGTGTCGTTGCCAACCAGCTTCGCGCCCTGCTGGATGAACTGTTGTGCCCACACCGGTTGCGAGGCGTAAGCGAACGCACCGAAAACCATGACGAGCGCGCCGCCGTTGGCAATGCAGGAGGATCGGTTTGGCCGCGACATCACCGCCACAGCCGTACACGCGCGCGCTAGGCACGCCGAAAGAATCGTGATCACGACGTCGCCCTTCCGCAGCGCGCGCTTTCTCCCGGTGTGATGGGATTTCGGCGCGTGGTGAGACCCGCATCGCGGCTCAGTGAGCAAAACCCTACGAAACGGCACCCATCTCCGCAACCCTAGATGAACCGGAGTGTGGGAGGGCTGTACGTTTAATATGTCCCTATCTGCCCCGTTTAGGAGGCGCGGCGTGGAACGCGCCTCACCCGTACGGCAGTCACTCGTTTGCTGAGATTTCCTCAAATACGGAGAAATGCCGGCGATTGGCGGGGTTCTTCTTTGGCGGCTCGTCTCCTCGGGCGGGCGGGTGGAGACATACGGTCATTTCAGGCGCGCTGTCTCTGGCGTCGAAGTCCCGTTTCCTCGGAAACAGAGACGCGGTTCGAGAGATCGGTTCGAATGTGCGGAGAACTATGGACCAAGCGCCCCGGATGCTAGGGGATGCTGGCGATGGAGCCGCGGCGACGTGATCGCCGCGCCCGCTTGGCTGCCGCATCACCACGAGGCCGCCGCGGACGCGCTGCTGCTCCGCGTCACCGACGAGCCGGTGATGCAGCGGCT
>Ga0182024_10009670_pt1 | contig 19874 bp, 8 predicted proteins | sample P32metaG_FD_120480 | JGI IMG/M metagenome (GOLD analysis project Ga0182024, IMG submission 120480) | Permafrost microbial communities from Stordalen Mire, Sweden - P3-2 metaG (Illumina Assembly) | ecosystem: Environmental > Terrestrial > Soil > Wetlands > Permafrost | place: Sweden: Stordalen... | reverse complement strand
TCTCCATACCTTCCGCTTTCTCCGGCCAGCGAGGCTACGAACCCCGCTTCTTGGATATGGCACTCCTCATTTGAGCGCCAGAGGGACTTCAACCCTCCTGAACAACGCGCTGCTCAGCGCACGTTTCCTGTTTGCCGACAAACCTTGAACTTGCTCGTTCTTGGAAACAAGGGCGTTTCTCGGGAGTAATGCAGGATCAAATCGCATGGCGTGGCGATCCAGCAACCTGGGTCGTAAGTGCAGAGCACTATTGATCGACTCCACTACTGAACTGCGAACCCAACCGGCAAAACCACCGCATTGGCTTCTGGATTGTAGTAGTCATACAGAATCGACGGAGCGCTCAGAGCGTTCATACCGAACCGCGGACGGAAGCTGAACTGAAACTTGGTTCCGCCCGCACTCGGCCACAAGTAAAACACGACCCGATCCGGCTGAACCTCGTATCCGTCTACGCCGTCCTCCTTCGCTTTCTCGAGCGATTCGCGGTCGGCTTCCGCGCCTGGAGGCAGGCCGATTTCCGCTATCATCATGCCGTAACCAGCGAATCCGATCCGCCCTGCTTCCACTCGACAAACCACAGCTTCTCCGACCTTCGCTTCGCGCCGGTCAAAGTTTACTTTCAACTTGAGTGCTCTCGTGTCTCCGGTCTTGAAGTTCTCGGTCTGCGTCGCCTCTGATTGCGACCACGGTAGGTAGTAACTGGTGATCAAGTTGGTTTGCATAGCGCCGGTATTTCCGGCACGCTGGACCTCAATCCGGTTGGTTTCTTTCGATAATTCCTTGCCGAACTCGATCACGCTGGGACCGACGACTTCGGTCGGCTGCGGGAGTTTGACGTCTGCAAGTTTCGCTCCGTTCACGAGGACGCTTGCGGAGTTTTTCCCAGCAACGCCGTTCCCGATAGGCATGGCCGCAATCATTGCTTCGAGCACGTTTTGGGTTGCTTGCGTCGAATACCACATGGCGTAACGATCCTTGTGCGTCAGCAGGTATTGGAGGCCGCGATTCACCTGTTCGTCCATGGTCGAGTCGCGACTTAGAGCCTGTAATTGAGCAAGAGCTTCAACCGCGAGCGCTGTGGTCTCCAGTCGTCCGGCGGTGCCCCAACCGTAGAACGGAGTCGAGTTCGCTTCCAGGTTCCAGTACGTTGTGGTTCCTTCTTCATGCGCCAACCGTGACAGCAACTCGCGGGCGTTCGCTATGCGCTCTTTACGCTTGCTGCTCATCGCGGCGATAGCGTAGTTGCCCACCAGATACGGATCCCTCCATTCACTAATGCGATCATCGAGATACGAAAGTGCTTTCCCAATGGACGCATCGACCGTGGGGCGCTCTTTTTCTCCAAGCGACCCACTCGAGGTTGCCAAGGCACGCGCGACATAAGCGGTCTGCATCGGATCATCTTTCTGGCTTCTTGTTGACCAATCGTAACTAGTCCACGCCCCAGCCTGTGTTTGCTGCGAAATCAAGTAAGAGCGCGCCTTCGAAATTACTTCTGGGTTGACTTGAATAAATTCATTCGCACCCACCAGAAACCTGAGGATGTACGCCGTAAGTGCGATATTCGCAGACGCGCTACGCCAATACCCGAAACCTCCATCCGCTTGCTGTAGGGAAGGCAGCAGGTCGTATGCGTCCTGCACGGACTTGCGCGCCCCTGCCACGACTTGCGCACGAGGATCGTTCACATTGACGTTCTCGACGCCGGCTTTCTTCAGCAACTGCAAAGCCTGCAAACTTACGTACGCGATCGACGCGACCTGCTCGGCACAGCCTGCCGGCTTTTGGGCGATACCATTCATGGCGTCGAGGACGTGCGCAATGAGATTGGGGTAGATACGGAGCTCTGCATCAATCGAGCCCGGAATTGCTGCCCCTGGAACCTGGACTTCTATCGTTTGATTCTCGCCGGCCAAAATTCGACCTGTAGTAAACGAGATCTCCTGGCCATCTGGGTGCACGTGAACTTCACGCTCCACAGCATCGCCGGTCTCGTTGTTACGCGCACTCACGCGCAGCGTGCCGGGATTCGCTCGTGATGTCGCCTTGAGGGTGAACGCCCCACGCGCATCGCCTCCCGCTTCAACCGCGACCTTTTGCTGTCCTGGCGACAGCATAGAGAACCACGGCTCCGGCTTGAGTTCGGTCAACAGAGTTTGCGGCTTATCGGAGTAGTTGCGAAGGACCACGGGCAAGCTGATCTGATCGCCTTCCGTAAGCACCTTCGGAGGGTCGTGTTCGATGAAGAAGGGTTGGAAGGTTCGCAATTCCTTCTGCGAAACACCCACCTGCCCCGCTTCGGTAGAAGCAATGACCGACATTGACCATGCAGTGATGTTGTCGGCCATGGGGAACTCAATGTGCGCTTGTCCACGTTTGTCGGTGATCACTTCCGGTTTCCAGACAAGAGTCTCAGGGAAATACTTGCGCAGCCGCGGCGTGAACAATGGTTTTTCGGCTGGTGCAGTCCCTTGCAGCGTTTTTGCAACACTGCTGGCAAGTTCGGACGACTCGGTATTCAGCGTCGAGGCTTGGGCGCTCACTTCAACGGTTTCCATGGCGGCGCCCACGCGCAAGGTGGCGTCCAGGGTGGTGGTCGAGCCCATTTGTATCGGCACGCGAGTCACCACAGCTTGTTGGAAGCCCGAGGCAGTGAATTGGAGCTCGTAGGCTCCGGCCGAAAGGCCAGCAATCAGGTACCGTCCGTTGCCGTCAGTGTTAGCGGTCTCGCTGCGCCCATTCTGGGAGGTTGCCGTAACCGTGACGTTTGAAATCACGGCACCGCTTTGATCGGTAACCACGCCCGTGATGGCGCCTGATCCCGATGGCAGTGGACCTTGAGTAGTAGACGGCGCTTTCTTTTGAAGGTCCTTGCTGGACTGTTCTGCGAGCACTCGGCTGAACTCAGCAACTTCGAACGACTGGTCCGGTTTATTCTCCGCGCCATAGCTCGAAACTCCGATGTATCCCACCTCCTGAGTTACTGGCGTCACTTCCGTGACGCGCTTCTGTTGGGAGGCTGAGTAATCGTAGTACGTCGAGATGTTTGCCCGATCCCAGAAACGGCTTCGCTTTGAAAACGTGAAGTGATAAGGATGGCCCCACGGGTCCAGAAGGCGATCACCCAGAAGGTTCGCAGCCGCGAGAATCAGTTTTAGTTCGTCTTCCGCTTGGGGGAACAGTTTGGTCTTGGCGAAGTTTTCCGCTAAGGCGCGCTCGAGGTCAGCGCTCTCGGCGATGAAGTAATGCACTGACGACGTCCATTCTTGTACGTCATCCCATGATGGTTGTTGCTCTGAGTCGAAAATACCGTCGGGCCCAGCACTGGTGACTACGACCCTGAAATACGGGCCGGTTGTTTCGAAGGCAAGACGGTATCGGTGTCCCCACGGATCGAGCAAGGTATCTAGATCGACATTCCGGGCCTTCATTTCCTGCCGAAGAGCTGGGTAATCCCGGATGTACTTTCCGGACTGGTACGGGTACTCGCGTACAATTTGGTCGATCAACTGGCCGACCTGGCGGAAATATGGCCACTGCATTGTGGTGGCGATTAGGTCGTCGTCGGAATCGGCTTTCTTGTCCGGACCATTGCTCTTGAATGTCAGCACGTCTTGTGTTCCGCTGACGGAGTAATCGGTGCGGTACGGAATCGCCCATGGATCGGTTACCTTCGCCAGATCAATTGACCTGGCAGCGAGAATTGCGTTCAGTTGATCATCGTTCTTCGGATAACGACTTTCTTTGTCATACGTCTTCTCCAGCGCGTCTCGCACCGGCTTGAGCGAACTGGTCATCGCAGCGTCGAAGACTCCTTGTGCACCTCGGACATAGTCCTCGCCCCCTTCTATCTGGACGTTGCCGGACCACCAGTTGTACTGCGCCGAGTGCATCAGAGCCTCGGCCAGCAATTGCACGTCATCGCTGAATGGCTGATTCGGATCCAAGCTCAGCAAGTCTCGATATCCGATACCCGCTATGGTTCCGACATGGCTTTCACCAAGATAGTCGTAGATCGAATATCCGTAAGGATGTCCGAAGTCTTCGTCGGTTCGTACGCGCTCCGCCACGGCGCTATCGAATACCAGGATTCCCAGTGCGCTCTCGACCGCGTTCCCTTCCGGAGATCTGATCTTGAAATCCGCAGCCGCGGTTTCGCCCGGACGGTATGTTGTTTGTGCCATCTTCAACCCGACCTTCAGGTCCTGCAGTGCCGGGTAAATGACATGGGCCGTTCCGCTCAGCGCGTAATTGTCTTGCTCACCCTGCGTGAGCGAGAAGGCAGTGATCTCCACCTCTCCACGAAAACGCGGATCGTAATCAAAGGTCAAATCGGCGCGCCCGTTCGCCAACCGAGCGACTTGAGATGTAATCAAGCCGACCTCTGTTGAGACGTTAACAATCACCTCCCGTTTAGGGCTGTCTGACTCGATCGTCACCGGTACGGCATCGCCGGGGTGATATAGAACTTGTGTCGTGTTGACCCTCAGGTACGAACGTTCGGTCGCGACCGCCCAATCCTCGGATCCTCGCCCCTGCAGTCCCTTGTTGTCGCTCGCCTCATACAACAGCAACGCATTCCGGAGAGTCTCGGTGGTTTGCGAATAGTTGTAAGAGCGATATCGGTACCGCGGCGTAACCAGAAAACGATCGCGAATGCGAGGAAGGGTAATCTTGCCAACACCGAATCGGTTAGAGCGAAAGGTAAGCGCCTTCGAACGACCACCCTGCCACGGCGTCTTTTCGAACTCACCTGCATTGTTTGGCTCGGCGAAATAAAGGGTCCCGCTCACAGAGGCAGGTGTACCGTCGGCGTACGAAGTCATTATGTACAGCGTGGCTTTCTTGGATGCGCTGGACCACGAATCGCTGCCGACTAGGTAGATTTGAATAGGGCGCTCACTCAAGCGAATGCGGAAGCGGCGTTGTTCCGTCCTGTTTGTCGAAAGATCCGTGACATATGCCGCCAACGTCAGGTCTTCATAGTGAGAGTAGACCCCCGGATCGAAGTCCTTGAACTCATCCTGAAGCTCAAGTCGTGCTTCGAACTTTCCGTCCTTGTCGAGCGTGCCTTCGATTGGGTCCGATTCCTCCGCCGTCCACTTCTGTTCCTTGAAGTCCCAATGGCGGTCCTGCTGCCTGACCAGGCGAACCTTTGCCTTCTGAACGGATTTTCCGAAGAGGTAGTCGGCGGTGATCTTTATGTTGGCGTCTTGCCATGGCAGATAGTACTTGCGGTCCGGATCAGCTTTCACGGTGAAGGTTGGCAACTCATAGCGGCTAATCCGTAACGTTGCACGTGCCAGCGGAGAATCGTAGTCCTCATCGTCGCCGGAACTTTTTATTTTGGCCCCGACTTCGTAGTTTCCCAAACGCAACTTTTGTGGGATGTCCCAGTCCGCAGTTCCTACCCCGAAGCGTGAAGTCTTGATCGTCTGGTGAAACTGCTCATCTCCGTCTTCGTCTTCGATTGCAACCACGACATCCGTGTTTGCGAGCGCCCGTTTGTCCGGCCCGAACCCTAGGATCCTGAGATGGGCCACTTGTCCGGGCTGATACAGAGGCTTATCTGTGGTGAGCGTGAGTTTGTACTTTGAAGGCAGCTTGAACTGGAGTTCGACTTCGTCACTGTACGGACCGCGCTTCGCTTCGGCGGTTACTTTTCCTTCGTCTGCCTGAATTTCCTTCGGGAGATCGAAGCTATAAACGGCATAACCCGCGTAGTCCGTTGTTACTGTGTGCTTGATTGCCGTCTCGTCATCATCGCCCAACTGCAGCGTAAGCTCGACACGAGTTCCACGAAGCGGTTTGCTGCTGCTGGGATCATCGACTCGCACTCGCACAGGGAACTTGTTCCCCGGTTTGGCAATCGATGCGGCAGTCATGCGCGTCTCGAAGCCGCCGACAAGAACCCGGTTGAGTTGCACAATACCTTCCGCCGGCGCCACACCGAGTTCCGGTCGAGGAGTAAGCGAATAACGCAACCGGCGCCAACCGAGACTCGAAGGGGAAACATTGACCAGGCTGTCCAGCGGCCATGCGATCTTTTCTACGGTTGTTCCCGGATTCTCGCGGAAAGAGCCCGTTACTGACGACTCTACTTTGTCATTTGTGTCCAACAGCTCCAGGCTGAGATTCCCAGCTATCGCTTTGTCCGATGTATTAACGACCGGAAGTTCCAGCACCGGATGTGCATCGAAGCGGAACCTAATCTGCTGCTCATTGACCCGAAAACCGGGAGTTGTTTGTCCGAGGGAAGGTACGGTAAGAAGGGCAACAACAACTAGAATCCAAACTGGACGCACACGGCCCAAGGAAACCATGAGGTTCTCCGGATAGCGCCATGCTAGCAGAATTAACGAAGGGTTTTAGTGATTTGGCACGGAAGACCGATAGACCGTCTTCCCCTGCCAAGTTCGCGATTCCCACATATCGGTACCATTGGTTTGTTTAACGGAGGCGTGAATGTTCTCATAGATTCCTGAACTCACGAACGTCGCGTATGGCTGTTCACTGATGCTGCTTAGCTTGGCGGCGTGATTGACCGCGGGGCCCACCCAAACGAGGTCGTTTGAGCCGCGTATTCCCGTCCGAGCAACGAGCAATTTGCTTGTGTCGATGTCGATTCCTACAACCTGCTTAAGCTGGAAATCGGAATTATATTGCAGTTTGATAGCTGGGTTAATGATCTCCAGCACTGCACTTTTGATCTTGAGGCCACAGCGCACAGCCGACGTATTCTTGGAGTCGCCAATAAACACCGCCATAACGCGGTCTCCGTCGTAGGCAGTGATGGTTCCGCCTTCCGACCTGGGGTCGAACAGTCTTTTAATTCCCTCGACGCACAGCGCGAAGCATGCGAGGCATTCATCCTCAGCCAACGCGAGGAAGGGTGGAAGGCTTTGCCCGCCCACTATGACGATGGCGGCTATTCCGGTGGAAATATGGAACGACCAGCGCTTCAGCGTCTTCTGGAGGATGTAGAAGCCAGGAAGGTGAACGTCATTGTCGTCTACAAGGTCGACCGGCTCACACGGAGTCTGACAGATTTCGGCAAGATCGTCGAAGCCCTGGACGGCCGTGGCGTGTCCTTCGTTTCGGTCACGCAGCAGTTCAATACCACGACGTCTATGGGTAGGCTTACCCTTAACGTATTGCTTTCCTTCGCGCAGTTTGAACGGGAGGTCACAGGAGAAAGAATCCGGGACAAGATCGCCGCCTCGAAGAGAAAAGGTATGTGGATGGGCGGTCCTGTGCCGCTTGGATACGGTCTCGAAGCGCACAAACTCGTTCCAAACGCCAAAGCAGCTGCGCTCGTCTGCAAGATTTTCTCTCTCTATCTGAAACTTGGTTGTGTTTCCAGGTTAGCGGCACGACTGGCGCGCGAGAACATCAGGAGCAAGCTCTGGATCACCAAAGCTGGAACTCGTCTCGGAGGAAATGCCTTTGCGCGAGGCGCACTGTGCGATTTCCTGCAGAACCGACTCTACGATGGCGAAATTCGCCATCGTGATCAGTGGTATGCCGGAGAACACCAAGGCATCGTAAAGAGGGAACTGTGGGACAACGTCCAAACTGCTCGGTAGCAACAGGAAAAAGCGCCGCGAACATGTTCGAGAGCGATCGTCGAGGCTGCTGACAGGGTTGATGGCGACGCGAGGGGCAATCGCTACACGCCGTCCTTCACGTTCAAGAAGAATCGGAAATACCGCTATTACGTTTCCCAACTTGTCATCAAAAACCCCAATTTGAAATTTACCGGTCCGATTCGTTTGCCGGCGCGCGAGATCGAAGATCGGGTCATCGAGAGGCTAGTCTCGTTCCTGAGATCTGATGCTGAAGTATTCGAACCGATTCGGCGGAGCCACGGAGAATCTCGCTGCCAGCAGACAGCTGGTCGCCGCGGCCAAGAAGTTTGTTGAAAGTTGGCCGTCGGTTCGTTCGAACGAATTCAGAGACTTATTAGCCTGTTTCGTCCGACGGGTCATTATCCAGGAGAACAACATCGAGGTTCTAGTCAGTAGAGCAGGCCTCCGTCAAGTCTTGGAGAGGGGCGACAAGTTCGTTCCCACTAGTCTCGATCGTCCGCAGAAGTCAGTTCATCCCGACGACCTGATTTACTTAACGATCGAAGCGAAGCTGAAACGATCGGGTGGTGAAGTTCACTTAGTCATTCCTCCGAACCCGATCCGGGCATCCTCTCAACAGAACCCTTCCTTGATGAAAGCAGTTGCACGAGCGCGCGTCTGGTACGAGAGGGTGCTGGAGGGCAAGTCATCGGATCAAAGGTCGCTAACCCTCCATGCTGGAGTAACGGAGCGTTACATCGGGATTGTTTTCGGGTGTGCATTCCTCGCGCCGGACATCGTCGATGCGATCTTGGAGGGATGTCAACTCCGTGACCTCACCTTTAAGAAGCTGTGCGGCAGCATTCCTTTGAGCTGGGCTGAACAACGCCGTCAGTTTGGGTTTCCTCAGCAGAACCGTGTCGGAACACTTCCCTGATCAAAGAAATCAATTCCCTGATAGGCCCCTGTAAATTCCCTGTTCCGATTTACGTCTGAGTGAGCGGTTGTGCCAGCGAATGAGCAGTTTAGAGAGCAGGAGTCCGGTTTCGAAGGCCTAAAATCTGCAAATTCCCTGTATTATTCCCTGTTAGCAGGGAATTCTCGCGGAGAAGGGTTAGCGCAGGACTGCACGCTACGCCAGATCTTTCCGTTTAAACCACTTACTACGATTTCCCCAGTTTCCATCGAGCGCCAGTTCCCATGATTGCTGAATCGGGATGTCCTGTGGATGTCCTGAAGCTCTTAAGACTCATTTAATTGCGAAAAGCTTTGACGCCCGAATTCTTCCGGCGAGAATTGTCAAGCGGGGGTTGAAAACTCAAAGTGAGGCCAAAGTGAAAGTCCCTTGACGCCGCGAGTCTACCATCCTTTTATTAATCGGGCACTCCAGCATTTGTTGTGTCGCGAGCGATGGGGGTAGAATGGCTGCCATTTTCGAGTCCCAAAGGAAATCTTCAGATGAAGCAACTTGCCTGCCTACTTATCTTTGGCCTGTCCTCCATAATGGTCTACGCGGCTGCGCAGACGTCAGCACCAGCGACTGAATCGGTCTCTCTGGCCTCGCGAACAGCGGGGCTGACAAAGCACAACGGATTCATGCCTTACTACTGGGACGAAAAGAAGGGCGAAATTCTGCTCGAGTTCGCGCCCGCTGTGCTCACGCGTGAGTTTTTGTATTTCACCGGTCTGGGTAGCGGCGTGGGGTCGACGGCGCTTTTCGCCGACCGGAGCACATTTGGCGGCGCCGCAATGTGCCGCCTTCAGCGCGTGGGAATGCGAGTGCTCGTCGTTGAGGAGAACACCAACTTCCGCGCAGAGAATGGCAGCGCGGAATTGAAGCGCTCGGTCGAGTCGAGCTTCCCCACTTCGGTGCTAGCCGCTTTGCCGGTGGAGGCCGAGCAAGATGGGGTTTTGCTGGTCAACGCAAATCCTTTACTAATCCGAGATGCAGTAGACCTATTGTCGGAGTTACGGCATCCGACCCAGGCGATCGGCGGCGCGATCGTGCGGACGGAGGCCTCAAATTCGTCCTGGCGGCTCGACGAGGCCCGCAGCGTGATCGATCTGGACCACACTGCAAGCTTTCCGCTTAATACTGAAATTGAAACGCTGTTGACCTTCACTTCGGATTCTGGGAGCGAACTCAACCAGCCCGAATCACATACCTTGAGCGTCCGCGAGCACCAATCGTTCGCGGCGCTGCCTGAACCGGGTTATGAGCCGCGGGAACAGGATCCGCGAGTTGGTTTCTTCACTACCAGCTTTCAGGACTTCTCCCAACCCTACGATCGCCCGCTGGCGCGCTACCTAATCAACCGCTGGCGCCTGCAAAAGAAGGATCCAAGCGCCGCGCTGAGTGAACCGGTCAAGTCCATCGTTTTTTATCTCGATCGTGCCATCCCGGAGCCGGTCCGCTCGGCAGTCCGCCGCGGAGCGTTGTGGTGGAATGACGCATTCGAACAAGCTGGATTCAAAAATGCGCTTCGCATTGAAGACCTTCCCGAGGGAGCTAGCCCGCTTGACATTCGTTATCCGACCATCCAGTGGACGAACCGCTCCGGGCGCGGCTGGTCGGTAGGCCAGAGCCACGCCGACCCGCGCACCGGCGAAATTATCCATGCTGTCGTGCAGCTCGACTCGCATCGCATGCGCACCATCAACAACTACTGGGAATCCATAACTCCGTCGAGCCGCGATGCTGCAGAGCCTTCGCTTGCTGCGTTTGCCGCACTCGACAATCTCGATCCTCAAACCAGCGAAGAGCAAGTGATGCTGAACCGGCTGGCTTTGCTGGTCTGCCATGAGGTAGGCCATGCCCTTGGCTTGGAACACAACTTTATAGCCAGCACGTTCGGGCGCGGTTCGGTGATGGATTACTTCGCGCCCCGGATCCGAATTCGAGCCGATGGGACAGCCGATCTTTCCGACGCTTACATGCAGGGCGTGGGCAGCTACGACCGTTTTGCTATCGAGTGGGGCTACAGCCAAGGCAAGCTTGAAGGTTCGCCGGATCAGGAGCGGGCCCGACTGGATACGATCGTAAGGAACTCGATCGCGAAAGGCATCGTGTGGGGAAATTATGAGGATCCACGCTGGAATTCTTACGACGACGGACCCGACCCTGTGACATGGTTGAAGGAGGTTGTTCCTGTTCGCGACGCGCTGCTCGCTCACTACGGCCCGCAGATGCTGAAGAAGGGTGAGCCAAGCTCGATGCTGGCTTCGCGATTTCCATTGGTGTATCTATTCCATCGCTACGCGCTAGCCGCGGCAGTCAATGTAGTGGGAAGCGCGAAGGTGCCGCCATCGCTGGCGGGAGATGGCCAGCAACCGGTAAGCGTGTGGCCTGCCCGCAGCCAAAACGAGGCTATCCGGCTGCTACTGAAAGCGCTGAGTCCTGCAGAGCTGGAAACACCGGCAGGACTGTGGAAGGGGTTGGCCCCAGAGGAGAATCGCGGTCAGGATGCAGAACGCTTCACGTCTTCGTCGGGTTATCTGTTCAGCCCGCAGGACGGAGCTCGCGCTGTAGCCGAAATCGTTGTCGGTGGATTGCTTGATCCCAGGCGTGTGGAACGCCTGGCAGTTCTTTCTCACGAGGATCCGACTCAACCTTCGCCCTCTTCGGTGATCTCCGCCCTGGTAAACACAGGATTCCGCGGCAGCGGAAGGACGTCAGCACAGCGGGACCTCGAAGGTGTGGTACAAACCGAAATCGCCGAGCGGCTGATGATCCTCGCCGCCAATCCCGCAGCGACATCGGAAATACAATCCGCTGCCTTGACCGGAGTTCACCAGGTTCAGGAGGCAGTGAAAAGAAGTACGGCCCGGACCTCGACCCTCGATCGTCTTGATCACGAAATCACCTTGTATCTGCAAGACCCGAGCGAGAACACACCAAAGTTGAAGCCGGTCGGTGCGCCGACAGGACCACCGGTGTAAGCAAGTGGAAATTGATTGCTGTAACCAGGCAATTACACTCACAACCGCATTGCGTGTAATTGATTCCACGACAATGTCGGCTCCCACGCCCGAGTAAACTTTGGTGGTGCCAAAACCAACCAAAAAGGCTCGGGAGAAAGACATCTGAGTAACTCTGTCATCAAATTGTTTGATCGCCAGCGTGATATAGTCCACTGAATATCCACAAGCCTTCACATGGTTTTCTCCGGAACCAGATCGACGACGCAGGCACTCAGTGGAGAATTGCGCCGGATGAGCGTTGCGAGATACCGGCTCTCATCATAAGCGACACCATCTTTCCAGCAACGGAATACGATGCGAATCCATTTGAAGGCCAGCGCCCGCACCGCGGCGTGGTGCCCCTTGCCCCGTTGGCGGTGCAGCTGGTAGTAGGCGCGCGCCCTGAGACTGGGGGCGACGAATGCAGAACACGACAAGCATTGGTGGGTTCAGTATGGATATTGTACGGATGAGATTATCAATGACCGCAAGAAACCCTTAAGATATCTCAATGGACGCTCAGAAAGAGCCGATGGCCGCCCGTGAATTGATACCGGAATCTCCCGAACAAACCGAGGCGATGTTTCCCAAGTTGGACGCCGGGCAAATTGCTCGACTCGCAGCATTTGGCCGGCAGCAGGATGCGCAGGCACATGAAGTTATTCTGGAACAGGGAGATCTGCATCACGGCATCTTCGTCGTACTGAGTGGGAGCATCGAAGTGATTCGTGTCTCCGGCAGTGGCGAGAGTGTCCTCCATGTTCTCGGTCGCGGAGAATTCACTGGCGACGTGAACCTGCTCTCGGGCCGCGGGACTTTGATCCGCGGCAGGGCAGTGGAAGCCAGCACACTCCTTGAAATCGACCGGGCCAATCTGCGCCACATCATGCAGACCGATGCCGCGCTCGGGGAGATATTCCTGAATGCGTTCCTGTTGCGCCGCGTGTACCTGATTTCCAACTCCGTTGGCGATGCGGTACTGATTGGATCCAACCATTCGGGCGACACGCTGCGTCTCAGAGAATTCCTCACGCGCAACGGCCAACCTCACACCTATCTTGATATCGAAGTCGATCCTGGAGTCCAGACGGTTCTTGACCAATTCGGAGTTCCACTAACGGAGATTCCGGTCCTGATCTGTCGCGGCGCCCGCGCCCTTCGCAATCCGACCAATGCTGAAGCGGCTACCTGCCTCGGATTGAACGAAGGAATCGATCAGGGCGACCTGAGTGACGTGGTTGTAGTCGGCGCGGGACCAAGCGGGCTGGCTGCGGCGGTCTATGGCGCCTCCGAGGGACTGAGTGTCCTCGTCCTGGAGAAGGACGCACCGGGCGGACAAGCCGGGTCGAGTTCCAGAATTGAGAACTATCTCGGTTTCCCCATGGGAATTTCCGGCCAGGAACTTTCTAATCGCGCATTCGTTCAGGCGGAGAAATTCGGGGCGCATATCGCTATCGCTCGATCCGTTAGCGGATTGAAGACCAGCCACCCGCCCTACACGATCGAACTAGACGATGGAGGATCGGCGCGGGGTCGAACGGTCATCATAGCCGCTGGCAGCCGATATCGCAGACTGGATTTGCCGAACCTTGCCCAGTTCGAGGGGGTTGGAGTTTATTACGGCGCTACCCACGTCGAGGCCACAGTCTGCCGCGAGGAGGAGGTCGCCGTCGTGGGCGGTGGAAACTCAGCGGGGCAGGCGGCGGTTTTCCTTTCCGGAACTGCCAAACATGTTTATCTCGTGATGCGGGGGCCATGCCTCACTAAGACCATGTCGCGATACTTGATTTCCAGAATTGAAGCGAGCCCGCAGATTACGCTCATGGCATGGACCAGGATAGAGGCGCTCGAAGGCGACACGCACCTCAAGCGTGTTCTCTTGCACAACACCGAGACGGGAACGAGCGAAACCCGCGAGATCCAGCACGTCTTCATGATGACCGGCGCCGATCCCAACACGGAATGGCTTCGAGGAAGTCTCGCGCTCGACGCAAAGGGTTTCATCAAGACCGGTGCCGAAGTTCAAGACCGCTGGCCTTTGCACCGGCCTCCTTATCTGCTCGAAACGAGCCTTCCCGGAGTTTTCGCGGTTGGCGATATTCGAGCTGAGAGCGTGAAGCGTGTCGCCTCTGCCGTGGGTGAAGGATCCATGGTTGTTCAATTTGTGCACAAGGTTCTGGCCGAGTAGCAAATTGAGGACCGAGGTTAAGCCGGACGTCAAGGACGATCATCATCGAGCAGAAGATCGCCGGAACTTCACGGTCCGCATCTAGCTCGCGGGTGATGCGAATCGCCTGCTCGGGGTCTCCCCACTTGACTTCCACACCGCCCGGAAAAAGCTGGCGTGGCGAGCAGCCCCACCTCGCGACCTTGCTCCATGATCGCGGCGGCGGAAGCATCCGGCTGCGCCGCCAATCCCGGCTCGTGCACCTGCCAGTAGATCCGCTTGAGACACAGGACACCAGCCACAAACTTGGATTTTGAGATTTTCATCGGCTACCGCGGATGCGATTTCCTAAAATCCTGTGCATTTAAATTGAGTGACGATTCGGGATGTTCCATTTCAGAGTCTTGCCATATAAAAGACTCGCGGCACCCGCCTTCGGTCTTGTCTTTGGTTTTGCTTGCCGCTACTGTCTGCCATTGCATGTTGCTCGGTACTGTGGCTTCCACGAGATGCCGTGGCCGGCAAGGCGATGGACGAAAGGAGCGTACGTGCGCAGCATCAGATGGCATGTCCCAGGCTGCCGAGGATTTCGGTTACCGCTTCCATCGCAAGGTCGATTTCCTCATCTGAATTGTAAAAGTGAGGGCCGAAGCGCACGCCAGCTTTGGGACGCCAGTCAACTACAATTTCTCGTTTCAATAGTTCGCGGCTTACTTCCTGTGAATTGGGCATATCGATGGAGACAGTTCCACCTCGGCTCGCCGGATCCCGCGGTGTATTCACCCGCCACCCATACTTGTCGGAAAGTGCGATTAAGCGAGCAGTTTGGTGCTGCGATTTTTCGCGGATCCTCTGCACTCCTACTTCAGTGAGTATTTTCAGTCCCGGCCGTGCAGCTTCAAGCGCCGGAATGTGTGTGGTGCCGTTCATGAAACGGTAGGCCGTGTCGGTGTAGCGGGTAGGCCCGACTTCGAAGGCGAATGAATTCTCATGGGCGAACCATCCTGTAAATCTTGGTTCAAGATTCTTAGCCAAATCCGGTCGCACGTACAGGTAAGCGACGCCCGGCCCACCACATAGCCACTTCAAGACTCCTCCGCAAGCAAAGTCAACGCCTAAATCCACCACGTCAACCGGGACGATACCCAGCGACTGGAATATGTCCAGCACGACAAGAGCGCCGACCTTATGAGCTTTTTCAATTATGGCCTTCGCGTCATTGATATAGGAACTACGGAAGATCACGTGCGAAATGGGCACCAGCAGTGTGGTCTCATCAATGGCCTCCAGGAGTCGATCAGTCGGCACATGAATGCCGTCGTCGGTCTTAACCATGTGGATGCGCGCACCGTTGCTCTGCTGCGCTTGCCAAAAATACATTACTGATGGAAAGTTAAGGTCGGTGTACACAATCTTGTTACGCTTTCCCGAAAAATCGAAGCACGAAGCAACCACTTGTTGGCATGTGGTGACATTCTGATGGGTGGAAACTGATCCGTTAGGCGCGTTCATCAATGCCCCGATCTCGTCGCCGACTTCGGAGGCAAGCATCCACCAGCGCTCTTCCCAGGAGCGAACACCTCTTGTCGCCCAGAGATCGGCATAAGCCTTCATCGCGTCGTAAACAGCCCGCGGCATAGCTCCTAGAGAATTGCTCACTAGATAAGTGCAACGATCGAGAATGGGGAACTCGGACCGGTAGCTAAGAAGTTCGTCTGTCATGATCTCGATTCGTCTGAATGAATTGTACGGTCGCGGCGCCGTTTGCCGACGAGTAGATACCCGAAGCTGAGGATCGCCAGATAGGGCAGTCCGCTTACGATCGTAATTCGCGATTGTGAAACCCACCAGGTGGACGCGATGACCGCAGAGATTCCAAGAAATCCTACTACCGAAAGTATCGCTCCTCCAGGCGCGCGCATCAAGAGTCCTTCTAATTGGGCGGCTGGAAGTTGTCGTCGGAATGCAATGTGCGCTGCCAAGGCAATCCACCACGAGAGCATGCCGCCAAATAGCGATGCCCCAATGATGTAGAGCAAAGCTGATTGCGGCGCCCACTGCTCCATTACCAGAGCCAGGAGCACTCCCAACGCCGAAAAGAATAAAGCCCGGCGGGGTGCGCCGGCCGCAGTGAGACGTCCGAGTGCAGCCGGAGCATGACCGCCACGGGCAAGCGAGAAGAGCATTCGACTGGCTGCGTAGAGGCTTGCGTTGGCTCCGGAAAGTGCGGCCGTCAATACCACAAAATTCATCACAAGCGATGCTGCGGGAACACCAGCAATGACGAACACGGTCACGAAGGGACTTTGGGCAACACCGACGCGGTTCCAAGGCAAAACTCCTACTAGCACCGCCGTCGCTCCCACGTACACAAACGCCAGCAAGGCGAACACAATTCGCGTCGCGCGGGCTATCTCTTTGGGGGCCCGCGCCTCCCCCGACGAGATTGACACCATTTCAATACCCAGGAAACTGAACAGGGCGAACGAAACCGCCAGGAAAGGAGAGACAACTCCTCTAGGAATGAAGCCTCCGTGGTTCAGATACTGCGATGTTACTCGAGCGCTTAGCAAGAGCCACGCCCCCACCAGCACGAAAACGACAATTGCGATCACCTTGATCATGGCGAACCAATATTCAAAACGGCCATAGTCGCCCACAGCGCGTAAATTGAGCAGCATGAGAAACATCGCATAAAACGCGACCCACGCTATCCCCGGGACGGCGGGAAACCAGTAAGAAGAATAGGTAGCAGCCGCAACGAGTTCACCACCTACGGCAGCGACGACGGAGGACCAATACCCGTAGCGCGCGACGAACCCCGCCCAAGGATTCAGATAAAGGTCGGCATACAATCCGAACGAGCCTGCTGCAGGATGAGCACTGGCCAATTCCCCTAGTGCGTTGGTCACAACCCAGGCTAGGAACGCACCTATGACGTAGGTGATAATTACGGCCGGCCCGGCTATCTGCACTGCGGCTCCCGATCCAAGCAGCAATCCCGTGCCAATAGAACCACCCACGGCGACCATGGCCATTTGACCACCCGAGAGCTGTTGGCGAAGTCCGAGTTCGGGTTTGGACTGACGATTCTCGGTCATAAGAAATACATATCGGCTCAAATTATCAAAGGCTGGCGCGACGAGCTGATTCCACGACAACTCTCGGATTTGGCAGAAAAAGAAACTCCGTTGGAGTGCGGAGACGCCCGCAGAGAAAGTAGCACATGCAGCGCGAGTGGTTGGCCCCAAAAACAGGCACGAGGAGACTCGAACTCCTGACCTCTACCGTGTCAATTTTGAGGTCAGCAACCCAAAACCCTTTCCCTATCTAGCTTTTTCCGCAAATGCTAGAAGCGGTTCGGTGGAAGTGATGGTGCCTTGGTTCCGCGGGCACGCACGCTGCCAATTGGGCAGCGTGCGTTTGTTAAGACAATCTGAGGAAAATGAGCGGTTCTATACAGCCATATGATGGTTGAGGCACTAGTATGCACGTTTGCCGGGAGGGTTCGTCGGGGCGCTGATGGTCTCGGAGAACCAATATGGGAACCAGTCGTCTCGCGGTGCCTCGGCTTTGCAAAACTTTTCAGTTTTGCGAAGAATACGGACATCGGTTGGGACCGAACCAACGTTCTCGGAGCATAGGGAAGGCACATTGCGATGTCGTATCAGCCGATCGAAAATTACGGGATCATCGGCAACATGCGCACAGTCGCGCTGGTGGGCATGAACGGATCGATCGACTGGTACTGCTACCCTCACTTTGATTCGCCCAGCATTTTCGGGGCGATCTTGGATGATAAAAAGGGAGGCCGCTTCCAAATTTCGGCCGACTCTGATGGCGTCCGGCACAAGCAGTTTTATTGGCCTTCCACGAATGTATTGGTTACGCGCTTCTTACTGGCGGACGGAATTGCTGAACTGGAAGACTTCATGCCGGTGGGGCTACCCTCGGACTCGCCTGCGTATCGCCATGTATACCGCCGCATCCGCTGCGTCAGGGGAACAGTACGCATTTCGGTCACTTGCCGCCCAGCTTTCGATTATGGGCGACAGACCCATGACACGCTGATAGACGCTAACGGCGCGACATTCAAGTCGCGCAGTTTGACCTTGGCTCTTTCGACTGCGGTGCCGCTCAGGAATGATGGGCGCGGCGGGGTGTCTGCCGAGTTCGTGCTCTCGGAAGGAAAATCACAAGTCTTCGTTCTGAGGGACGACTGCGACGAGGGCGCTGTGCCGTGTCCGCCGTGCGAAAAAGAGGCAGAGGAGTTGCTGCGGGGCACGGTGAAATTCTGGCAGGACTGGCTCTCCGCCTGTACTTACCACGGGCGCTGGCAGGAGCAGGTGCACAGATCAGCCTTGGCGCTAAAACTTCTGACCTTTGAGCCTACCGGAGCGATCATCGCAGCCCCCACCACCAGCTTGCCAGAAGTTATCGGAGGCACTCGCAACTGGGATTACCGGTACACCTGGATCCGCGATGCCGCCTTCACGGTTTATGCGTTTCTGCGCATCGGCTTCAGGGATGAGGCGGCCGCCTTCATGCGCTGGATCGAAGATTACGCGTCCAAGCACGCACGTCCAAAAGCGCCCGGCGCGGTGGTCTTCACGATCGCGGGCGACAACAAGCTTCCCGAGCAGGCGTTGGATCACTGGGAAGGGTATCGAGGATCCGGACCCGTGCGCATCGGCAATGATGCCGTTTCGCAGTTCCAGGGAGACATCTACGGCGAGCTCATGGACGCGCTTTACTTGTCCAACAAGTACGTGAGTCCCACCTCATACGACGTTTGGGTAAAGATCCGCACTCGTCTTGAGTGGATTTGCGAGAACTGGGAGCGCCCAGACGCCGGCATTTGGGAGATGCGCAATCGGCAGGAACATTTTGTCTACTCGAAAGTCATGAGCTGGGTTGCCCTGGATCGCGGTCTCCGCCTGGCCGACAAGCGTGCACTTCCAGCCGACCGCGCAAAATGGATGCGCGAGAGGGACCGCATCTACGAAGAAGTGATGACGCGAGGCTGGAACGAAAAACGCCGCGCGTTTACCCAGTATTATGGCAGTGAAGATTTGGATGCGTCGGTTCTGATCATGCCGCTGGTCTTCTTCATGGCTCCGACCGATCCGCGGATGCTCAGCACGATAAGTGCCATCCTCGAAAATCCAGCCCGTGGGGGCCTCGTCAGCGATAGCCTTGTATATCGCTATCCCCCGCAGCCCCGCATTGACGGACTCCCGGGAGAAGAAGGCACTTTCAACCTGTGTTCTTTTTGGCTCGTGGAGGCGCTGACGCGCGCAAGTCTGGCACTGCCCGAAAAGTTGGACGAAGCGAGGTTGCTGTTTGAACGTGTGCTGGGCTATGCCAATCATCTCGGGCTTTACTCAGAACAAACAGGGCCGCAAGGGGAGGCTCTGGGCAATTTCCCGCAGGCTTTTACACACTTAGCACTCATCAGCGCTGCATTCAATCTGGACCGAACGTTGGGAAGCCAGGTTTGAGCGGCGTGAGTCTGCCATTAAGCACTAGGAGAAGTTCATGCCAGATCTCAGACAAGCATGCGCGACAGGAAAAAGCACGGAAGAGACAATGCCAGCGGATGCTCTGGTTCTATTCGGAGCCATGGGAGACTTAGCCCATAAGAAGATCTTCCCCGCTCTTTATCATATGGTCCGACATGGGCACCTGGACGTGCCCGTAATTGGCGTTGCCAGGGCCGCGCGGACGAACGAACATCTCAAAGAGCGCGTGCGCGACAGCATCCAGCAGCAAGGAGGCAAAATCGATCAAGCAGCCTTGGCCAAGCTTCTGCAGTTGCTTTGCTACGTCGGCGGCGATTATGAGAAACCTGGGACCTTCGAGCTATTGAAGAAAACGCTCGGCTCAGCTAGTCGCCCTGCGCATTATCTGGCGATTCCGCCCAGTCTTTTTACAAATGTTGTCGAGTCTCTCGCAAAGTCGAACTGCATGAAAAATGCGCGCGTTATTGTCGAGAAGCCCTTTGGGCACGATCTTGCCTCGGCGCAGCAGTTGAATGCCGCTCTTCATGCCGTGCTTCCGGAATCGAGAATCTTTCGTATCGACCACTACCTCGGTAAAGAGGCGGTCCTCAATCTTCTGTTCTTTCGCTTCGCAAACAGCTTCCTGGAGCCCATCTGGAACCGGAATTACATCGA
>Ga0182024_10009669_pt1 | contig 19874 bp, 15 predicted proteins | sample P32metaG_FD_120480 | JGI IMG/M metagenome (GOLD analysis project Ga0182024, IMG submission 120480) | Permafrost microbial communities from Stordalen Mire, Sweden - P3-2 metaG (Illumina Assembly) | ecosystem: Environmental > Terrestrial > Soil > Wetlands > Permafrost | place: Sweden: Stordalen... | reverse complement strand
TCTGCGCACGGTGCACATCGAACCCAGCGAACACGATCATCAGTCTCTCCCTTCATCGCCAATCCTGATCACGAGCACGCCGATCACCGCCTCAGCGGCGCTCAGCCCGGACCATCGCCTAACGTCAGACACGGGTCAAGACCGACACCCGCGACGCGCTCAAGCTCGCGCGGCTGCTGGCCGCCGGTCAGCTGCGGCCAGTGGTCGTGCCCGAGCCCGAACTGGAGGCGCTGCGTGACCTGGTGCGCTGCCGCGAGGACCTCCGCGGCGATCTGATGGCCTGCCGGCACCGGATCACCAAGCTGCTGTTGCGCCGCGGGTTGATCTATCCCGGACCGGGCGCTGCGTGGACGCGACGCCACGCGTCGTGGCTTGGCTCGCTGGCGTTCACCGAACCGCTGGTGCAGCTAACGTTCGCCGAGCACCTCAGCTGCCACGAAGTGCTGCTCACCCGCCGCGACCGGCTCGATCACCTCATCGCCGAGCAAGCCACCACGGGTCCGTGGGCGGCGCTGATCGCGCGGCTGAGATGCTTGCGCGGGGTCGACACCCTGACCGCGATCGGGCTGCTCACCGAGGTCGGTGACTTCACCGCGTTCGCGCACCCGCGCCGGCTCGCGAGCTTCGTCGGCCTGACGCCCTCTGAGAGCTCCTCCGGCGATCGCCGCCGCCAAGGGTCGATCACCAAATGCGGATCAAGCCACGCCCGGCGGCTTTTGATCGAAGCGTCCTGGCACTACCGCCGGCACCCCGCGCTGTCGGTCGATCTGCGCCGCCGCCAAGCCAACCAGCCACCCGCCGCGATCGACGCCGCCTGGCGCGCCCAGCTCAGACTCCACCGCCGCTGGACCCACCTCGACGCCACCCGCGGCAAGAAACGCACCACCGTCGCGGTCGCCGTCGCCCGCGAGCTCGCTAGGGCGAGGCTGCGGGCCGCTGGTCCTCGTCCTTTTCTGGAGCGAGCTCGGCGGCTGCCGAGACTTCCGTCAACCTGGAAAGATGTCATGTCCCGGGTCGAGGACCGAAGTAAGGCTGGGCGTCCGCGGACACACCCCAACCCTCCAACGCGCCCACGCACCACCACACACGGCCGCTGGATCCACACCGACGACAGAGACGTTTGACAAGGGCCCACGGGACAAGTAAGGGGGCGGTGAGAGGGGGCTACCGACGATCGCGCCGAGACCGTTGCTCCCCCCGACGGGTCCTCGACGTTGGGCTTCGACCCGGCCAGGTCCAGACCAAGCCGCAAGCCTGTTACTAGGACGCGTGGTAGCTCGCAGGACGGGACTCGCACCCGCTGGCAAGCGACGAGCCTTGGTAGATCGCGAATCACGAATCACATGTCGTCCTCCAACCCTGGGCACGCCCGCAGAAGGTAACCTAGTTGGTTGTGGCCGGCCTGGGTGCCCTCGCCTCTCCGGTAGTCAGCACGGGCGGCCGTTGCTCCCAGTACATGGTCGACCGTTCGAACGCATGGGCCAGTTGCAGAACGCCGAGGTCGTCTTGGTGTCGCCCGACGATTTGCAGGCCGACGGGAAGACCTTCGGGCGTGAATCCGCAGGGTACCGAGGCCGCCGGTAGTCCGATCGTCGTGATGAAGTAACAGGACTTCATCCAGTCGATGTAAGTCTCCATCTTGACGCCGGCGACCTCGGCTGGGAAGGGCTCGTTCACGTCGAAGGGCGGTACTTGGGCGACCGGTGCGAGCAGGAACTCATATGTCCGCATGAAGACGCGCAGGCGGTGGTAGAGCTCGGTCCGCTTGCGTTCCGCCGCACCCAGCTGCGGACCGGTGAGCCGTCGACCTTCCTCGATGTTCCAGCGCACCCATTCGCCGAGCTGGTCGCGGTGGGTGTCAAAGTGGGTGCCGAAGGACAGTTCGAAGGACCACGCTCGCCATGCCTTGAAGGCCTCGTCGGCATCGGTGAAGTCCGGGTCCGCGTCTTCGACGACGCAGCCGATGGACGTGAAGACATCCCGATGCGCGTCAAGGACTCGAGTCACTTCGGGCTCGACAGGGAGTCCGCCCAAGTCGCGACTCCAGGCCACGTGCACACCCGTGAACCGGCGCTCTAGCGGGGCGACAAACCGCTCTCCCGTTTCGGTGATCGAGATGGGCGAGCGATCATCCGGTCCGGCCATCACGCTCAGCATGAGGGCGACGTCCTTGACGGTCCGAGCCATGGGCCCGTGAACCGAGTATGGAAACCAGCCGGTTAATGCCGGCCATGAGGGAACTCGACCTGGGGAGGGCCTGAGGCCGACGACGTTGCAGAAGCTCGCCGGGTTGCGTAGCGAGCCTCCCATGTCGGTCCCGTCGGCAAGCGGCACCATGCCGCAGGCCAGCGCCGTCGCCGCACCGCCGCTGCTACCGCCGCATGTCTTCCTGGTGTCATAGGGGTTGTGCGTTGCGCCGAAGACGTCGTTGTAGGTCTGCGATCCAGCGGCAAACTCAGGTGTGTTCGTTTTGCCAACGGTGATGCCGCCGGCGCTCTTCAGACGCTCGACAGGAAGCGCGTCCTCGTCGGGGACGAAATCAGCGAAGATCGGCGATCCAAATGTTGTCCGCACGCCAGCGGTCTGGGTGGCGTCCTTGTAGGCGATCGGGAGGCCATGAAGCGGTCCGACGTTCTCGCCGCGGGCCAATTTAGCGTCGGCTAGACGCGCGTCTTCGTTGGCCTGCTCGGCGACGAGCGTCACGATCGCGTTTACCTGCGGATTGACCCGCTCGATCATCGCGAGGTGACCATCGATTAGTTCGACTGCTGAAAATTCCCTGGCCCGAAGCCGCCGCGCCATTTCCGTGGCGGTTAAAAAGCAGATTTCCGAAGCAGCCATAAGCCGGGTCAGAATGAGAGGGCGCTCGTCGCCAAGGGGGCACGAAGACTAGTCGAGGAAGGCGACCGCTCGACACATCGCGGCTTCCCCACCTTGGAAGCGCCATGGGAAGCATCCAAACGTGATGCGCTGGTCGAGCACCTCGTCGATCGCGCCGCCGAGGTTCTCGATGTGGATCACGTCGTGGGGGAACAGGAGGGTGTGCATGATCTGGTAGTCCGCCTTGGGGAAGATCTCGTCCAGCGAGCGGCCGAGTTTCTGCTCGGCGTCCTCGGCCTCGTCCGCTCGCAGGCGCCGGATGACTGTGTTCATGGGGTGGTCGGCGCTGCCGACGTCCACCGCGAGCCAGCGCACGCGACGCTCCAGCAGCCACTCGGCGAACTCGCGTGTGGGGCCCGGGTGGCGGATGAAGTACTTGGTCTCGTCGACCTCTTGCCGGTCGGTCCAGTTCTCCGGGTAGTGCTTGTGGTAGCCGGTGTGGATGATGAGGATGTCGTTGGGCTCGATCGCGATGCCGGTGTCGTGCTCCCAGCGCTCGAAGTGCTCAGAGCCGTAGATGTCGTAGTCGCCGACGCCCATGCGCTCGAGGTCGACGACGCAGGCAGGGCCGACCAGCCAGTCCAGCGGGAGGTCGCCGATGAACTTGCCGCCGGAGTAGAAGTGCGCGGGGGCGTCCAGGTGCGTCCCGACGTGCAGCGATGTCGTGAGCATCTGCCCGCCGGCCCGCTCGAACGCCAGGCGCTTGATCCACTTGATCGAGGGGCCTTCGTAGCTGGCGAACGCCGGTGTGTGCATCGAGAAGTCCTGCGACAGGTCCAGCACCCTTACCAAATCCACCGGCATCTCCGGATGTTCCCTTCGTCGTTGGCGGCTGTGTGTGGCGGTGAGGCTAGATCTGCGGCCACGACTGCGGTATGGCGGTCCGCGACAATCTGGCGGCGTGTGATCGGCGCAATACGCCGCCTGCTCAACCCTCGAGCAGCAATGCGGCGGCCCCGACGGCGGCCGCGTAGGCCGGTCCTGTCGAGTGACCGATGCGCTCCAGGCGGTGGAGCGCGCCGGCCCAGCGCCGGCTGCCCGCGTCGGTCAAGTCGAGCAGCCCGTGGATCGGCTCCACGACCTTCCCCGCGGTCGCCAGCTCGAGCAGCGTCGCGGACAGAGGCGTGGTCAGGCGCCGCAGGCTGGGCGAGCGCACCGCCCCAAGCCATCCGACATGCTCAGTCGCCTGCCAGCCCGCCGGCTCGGCGAGCGCTGCCACGACGGCGGCCGCTCCGGCCAGCAGATCGTCGCCCTCAGGCGTCAGGCCAGATCCGCGGCCGATCAGCAGGTCGACCGCGCGCCCGGCAAGCTCGGCGTCACGCGTGGCGACCGACCGCAGCAGGAGAGCGATCCCGCTGGCTCCGGCGCTGTGTGCGGCCGTTTCGAGCCCGCTGGAGGCGAAGGCTCGCGACAGCGCGACAGGGTTGGGATCGGCGTCGATGCCGCGGGCGCGGAGGATTGCCGCCGCCCTCTGGCGGATCGCCGCGATGCCGGTCCCGGGCGCCACGCGAAGCGTGGGGTCCCAGGTCGGAGGCCGGTCGGCCGGCCACGTGACCGAACGCGCACCGGCCTCAATGCGCCCCGGCATCAGGCGCACGGGCGTGCCGGCCACCGGCCAGCCGTCGGAGGCGGGGCGCTCGGTCAGCGCAACGCCGTTGGGCATAAACGGGACGCCGCGCGCGGTGAGGGCGACGATGAACGTGCCGACCTCGACGTAGGCGGCGCTGCGAACTACGCCGCGGACGATCCCGCGGTCCGCCTGCGTGGCGACGCGATCGAGGACCGGTGTCGCCACGAGGAAGGCGAGCATGCCCGCGACCCGCCCGTCCGCTCGCGTCAGCCCGCGTCGGCCAGTGCGCGTACCGCGTTGGCGAACGCCTCGATCGGCGGCTCGACCAGGCCCGCGCCGATCTGCCCGACGCCCGGCTCGCGGTGCGCGATCCCGGTGTTGACAAACGGCAGCACGCGGGTGTGCACGACCTCGCGGCAGTCGATCCCCAGCGGGGTTCCGCGGAACCCAAGCGCCGGGATCTGGTAGCTGCTGCTCTCGCTCCAGCTGATCTCGTACATGGCACGGGTGGCCTCGAGCGCGTCCTCGGCGCGGCCGCCGACGAAGCGTACGATCGCCGGCGCGGCCGCCATGGCGAAGCCGCCGAGCCCAACGGTCTCGGTGATCGTGCTGTCGCCGATGTCGGGGTTGGCGTCCTCGGGGCCGTAGCCGGGGAGATAGAGGCCGTCGACCATCCCGCTCGGCCCGGTGAACCAGCGCTCGCCCGTGCCGCTGAGGCGCACGCCGAACTCGGTGCCGTTCCGCGCCATCGCGACGACGATCGACGAGCGCTCGATGCCGGCGGCGGCGTCCGCGGCGGCCTTCGCGGCCGGCATCGTGAGGTTGAGGTAAAAGTGGTCGTTGCCGCTGATGAAGCCAGCGACGGCGACGACGTCGCCGGAGGGCTCGTCCAGCTCGAGCAGGGCGGGCAGGAGCTCGCGCAGCAGCAGCGATGTGCCCGCGCGGTTGCGGTTGTGGCCCTCGTCGCCCATCTGCAGCGCTTGCGCGGTCATCGCGCGCAGGTCGATCGGCGCCCCGAGGCGCTCAAGCGCCGCGGCGAACACGCGCGCGAGCACGTCGCGGATCCAGCGCAGGCGATCGAGGACCTCGTCATCGTTGGCGCCGTAGCGCAGCACCTTGCCAAGCCCTTCGTTAAACGTGCAGTACGCACGGTTGCCGTGCGTCTCATTCTCGACGATGCACATCGGCATGGAGGAGCTGACGACGCCAGCCATCGGGCCGACCGCCCCGCGCTCGTGGCAGGGGCCGAACTCGAACGCTCCGGACTGCGCCATGCCCACCGCTTCGTCGGCGTCCGTCGCGAGGCCCTCGTACAGGGCGGCGCCGATGATCGCGCCGCGCAGCGGTCCGGACATATCCGCCCACTCGATCGGCGGGCCGGCGTGCAGCAGCGTGCGCTCGCTCATCTCCGGCAGCAGATCGCCGGCGACGCCAACGCCCACCAGAAGCGGCTTGGCGGCCTCCATCCGCTCCACGGCGCGGTCGTTGGCGCGCGCGACGTCCGCGGCATCAAGTGCCAGCCGCCTGAGCGCGTCCTCGGTGCCCGGCTCCGGCGGGCGCCAGTCGACGCGCTCGACGTGCACGTTCTGGCGCTCGAGCTCGTCGGCGAACAGGTCGACGCCGACGTTCGCGACGCCGATCGGCCGCTCGAACAGGAGCTGGGCGTCAGCCTCGGGCATCGGAGACCTCCTGGACGCCGGCTGCCTGCAGGGCGAGCCGGGCTGCGTGTGCGTTACTGCGGGTGACGGCGGCGCCCGCCTCGACGAGGCGGGCGCGCTGGCGTTGCAAGCCCTGCGGGTCGCCGTCGGTCCCGCAGAGTCCCACGATCACGTTGAGGTCCGGGCGCGCCGCCACCGCCTGTGCGATCGTCGGCGCGAGGTCGCCAGCGGGATCGGGGTGGGCGCCGTAGCCGAGGACGAGGTCGAGGAGGATCACTGTGACCTGCCGGTCCGCCGCGTCGTGTGTGAAGCGCTCGGTGCGCAGCGACGGGTCGATCATGGGATGGGGCCGCCCCTCGGTGAGCTCGTCCTCGCCGAAGTCGATGAACGTGTGGCCGTCGCTGCGCTGGACATCGGCCAGCCGCCAGTCGGGCTGAAGCGGGATGTTGGACGCGATGCGGCCGAGGCCGGCCGAGACGATCGTCATCGCCTCCTTGCACAGCGTCCCGCCGCTGTACAGGCCGCGCATGTAGCCCGGCGTCGGCGGGCGCGCCGGGCGCTCGTCGAAGGCGGGCAGAGAGCGGCCGACCAGCTCGGCGGCCCGAGCGGCCGCCGTCTCCAGCGTCGGGGCGTACTGCACGCCGGGGGGCGCCGGCGGCGGGTCGTCGAGGCCCAGGAACGCGAGGACGACCGGCTTGCCCATGCGTGCCGCCACGCCGGCGATCTCGCCGGCCACATCGGGGTCCGGCGGCTTGGAAATGGCCACGATGGCCTGTGTAGCGGGGTCGGCGCCTAGCAGCTCCAGGCCGCGCCGCGACATCGCTCCCCGGACCTCCGCGCTGAGGTCGCGCCCGCCCACGCCGATCGCCTGGGAGATGCCGACGCCGGCGGCATCGAGCAGGCACGTCACCTCTTGGATGCCCGTCCCTGAGGCCCCGACGACGCCGACCGGCCCGCGCTGCACTGCGTTGGCGAAGCCGAGCGCGACGCCGTCGATGATCGCGGTGCCGCAGTCGGCGCCCATGAACAACAGGTTCTGTTCGAGCGCCCGCCGCTTGAGCGCGACCTCGTCCTCGAGCGTGACGCCGTTGGAGAAGCAGAAAACGTGTAGGCCCGCCTCGAGCGCGGCGGCCGCCTCGTAGGTGACGTGGCGGCCGGGGATCGAAAGGAAGGCGACGCTCAGCTCGGGGTGCCGGCGGGCGGCGGACACAACCGACTTGGGTGCCCGCTGCTCGGCCGCGCCGGCCGAGTCGCCGCCCTTGGCGGACAGCTCGGCGTCAATCGTGGCCAGCACGTCGTCGGCGGCAGCCTCGTCGCGCGCGCGGACGGCGAGAACGAGATCGTTCGGGCCGAGGTCTCCGGCGTCGCCCAGGTCGAAGCCCTGATTTTCGATCAGCTCGAGGTTCAGCGGCGTAGCCATCGCCACCGCGACCGCGACCGCGCCCTCCTGCGCCCCGGCGCTGCGCGACACCAGCATCAGCGTCACCGAGTCGTGGTAGGCGCCTCTGCGGACGATCACGCGGTCGTGCATCTGCGTCACCTCTCCGATTGCACTCGTGTCCCGACGGTTCCCTCGACGCCTTCGCGGACGCGCTCGAGGGTGGTGATGACGGCACGCCGGCCGCCCTGCTCCACGAAGCGCAGGGCGGCGTCGACCTTGGGGGCCATGCTGCCGCTCGCGAAGTGCCCCTCGTCGACGAGGGCGCGCAGGCGGGTCGGCGTCACCGCACCCAGCCACTCCTGGTCCGGCGTTCCGAAGTGGATGGCCGCGGCCTCGACGTCGGTCGCGATCACGAAGCAGTCGGCGCCGACGGTGCGGGCGAGCAGTGCACCGGTGAGGTCCTTGTCGAGGACCGCCTCGACCCCCCGCAGGCGGCCGTCCTCGCGCACCATCGGGATGCCGCCGCCACCGGCCGCCACCACCACGGCGCCGGCGGCGATGAGCTGCTCGACGGTACCGCGATCGATGATCTCAAGCGGATCGGGCGAGGGCACCATCCGGCGCCAACGACGCTCACCGCGATCCTCCCACAACTCGCCGGCGGCGATGCGCTCGCGCGCCTCCGCGTCGGTAACGAAGCGCCCGATCGGCTTCGTCGGATGCGACCAGGCCGGGTCGGCGGGATCGACGAGCACGCGCGTGATCACGGCGCTGACGAGCCGGTCGGCGCCGCGACGGCGCAGCGCCGCCTCGAGCGCCGTCACGATCAGGAAGCCGAGCGTCGCCTGCGTCTGCGCGACGCACCAGTCGAGCGGCACGGGGGGGACAATGTCGCGGGCGAGGTCGTTCTTGAACAGGAGGTTGCCGACCTGCGGGCCGTTGCCGTGCGTGATGACGATCTCGTAGCCGGCTGCGACCAGCCCAGCGATCTGCTCGGCCGCGCCCTCGACGGCACGCTGCTGGGAGGCGGGGTCGCTGCCACCCTCGCCGGCGATGGCGTTGCCGCCGAGCGCCACGACCACCCGCTGCGAGCTGACCGATCCCATCGCGGGCAAGGCTAGAGTCGAGCCCAACCAGCGGCACTGGCGCATCGGGCTACCGCGTCCGGCCGGGCTTGTTGCTTATTGCCATCGGTCGCGAGACACTTAACTTGATGGTGCGCCGCCTGCGCAAACTGTCTGACATCGCCTTGACGCCGTTGATCGGGCGGCGCTTGCGCGTCAGCGACGTGCTGGCACTCCCGGCGCTCAAGGGGGCGCGCGTGGTCGCCGGCGATCCGGGGCTCTCGCACCCGCTCGTGCGCGTGAACGTGATGCAGGTCCCTACGGTGGAGTTCGCCCGGCGCGATGAGCTCGTCCTTGCGGCCAGCTCCGCCTTCGACGAGCTGCAAGATCCGTCCGCCCTGATCGACGCTCTCGGCGAGCGCGGCGTCGCCGCGCTGGCAGCGCAGGGGCCAACGCTGCGCAAGCTGGGTCCGGCCGGGATGGCCACCGCCGAGGCCCGTTCGCTGACGCTCATCGAGTTGCCGCCGAGCGCACAGCTCAACGCGCTCCTGACCCAGCTGCTGGAGGCCCTGATGGCCTCGCAGGCGACGCACCTTCGCATGGCTGGGGCAATACGCGACGAGCTGACCGACGTCGTCATCTCCGACGGGGGGCTGCAGCGGCTCGTCAGAGCGATCGCCCACCTCGCCGGCGGCAGCATCGCGATCGTCGACGCCGAGGGCGCAGCGCTGGCCGTGTCCGACGAAGCCGACCGCGCCGCCGCGCAGCAGGTCGCTGCGGTCTGGCTGAAGGAGGAGTGGACTGCGCCGGCCGCCGCCGGCGACAGCTGGCTCCTCTGGCCGATCCTCGCCGCCGGGTCATGCCTGGGCTGCGTTGCCGCCCGGCTTCGGGAGCCGCGCGAGCCGCTCATGCTGGCCGCCGTCCAGAGCGGTGCGCGGAGCGCCGCATTCGAGATCCTCCACGAGCTCGAGGAGGCCGCGGCGGTGACGCAGCTCACCGAGCAGTTCGTGCACGATCTGCTCGTGGGCGTCCTCGATCCGGCGGCGGCGCGCGATCGCGCGTCCGCAGTGGGCTGGAACACCGGCGCCCCCTACCAGATGCTGCTGGCCCGGCAGGCGGGCGGCGCGTCGGCCGGGATCATCGACGCTGTTCGGCGGCTCTCGCCAGCGGGTCTCATCATGGTCTACGAAGGCGACTGCCTCTCGTTCCTGCCCGCAACCGACCCCCCGACGACCGCCGGTGAGGGTCCCTGCATGGGCTCCGTCCGTGCACTGGCGGCCGAGCTGAGCGACGTGCGCATGGGGCTGAGCGCGGCGCACACAGAGCCCGCGCAGCTCCCGCTGGCGCACGCCGAGGCGAAGGAGGCGCTGGCCTGTGCGGAGCGCTTCGACCGGCGCTCTCATTGCCGCGAGTTCGACGCTCTCAGCCCGCTGCGGATGCTCAGCCACGTGCCGGCCGGCGCGCTTGCGTCGTTTGAGCGCGACACGCTCGCGCCGCTGGACGCGCTGGACGCCAAGCAGCGTGAGGCGTTGAGTGCCACGCTCGGCCTGCTCGTGGACACCGGTGTCAACGTCGCGGCGACCGCGCGCCGGGGAGGCTGGCATTACAACACGGTGCGCTCCCGTGTCGTCCGCCTCACCGAGCTCCTCGGCCCCTTCATGAAGGACGGCGCCTGCTTGGACTCGCTCACGCTCGCGCTGCTGCTTCGGCGCGAACTCGGCGCGGGCGACCTCGGAGCGGGCTAGCCAGTGCCGCCTGTCGCCACCATGCGAATCGCCATCAGCGCTCCGCTGGGTCGGGGTGCAGCATGTCGAACAGCTGCCACGGCGAGAGCGGCATCGAGTCGATCGGGCGACCGAGCGCGTCGGCGACCGCGTTGGCGATGACCGTCGACACCGGGATCACCCCGGCCTCGCCAACGCCCTTGACACCAAGCTCATTGTTCGGCGAGGGCGTCTCGGTGTGGTGCAGCTCGGGCTCCGGGACCTCCGTGGCGTACGGGATCAGGAAGTCCATGAAGCTGGCGTTCTGGATCTGGCCCGTATCGTCGTAGACGATACGCTCGTAGAAGGCCCCGCCGAGGCCCTGCGCGAAGCCGCCGCGCACCTGCCCGTCGACTACGAGCGGGTTGATCACGCGCCCGCAGTCATGGACGATCACGTAGCGGCGGATGAGCAGGTTGCAGGTGTCGGGGTCGATCTCGACGATCGCCGCGTGCATCCCGAAGCCGAACACCCCGCAGCGGGGGCTGTAATACTCCACCGCGTTGAGCCCCGGTGTGGAGCCCTCGGGTAGCGGCGCGTCGCCGGACGCGTAGGCCTTGCGTGCGAGCTCGGTGGCTTCGGTGGCCTCGGCGCCATAGGCGTAGCGCAGAGGGTTGGCCACCAGCGCGAGCCGGCCGAGTGGGATCGCCGTCTGCGGCGATCCCTTCACGCGCGCCGTCCCGTTGACGAGCTCGACGTCGTCGCGGTCGGCCTCGAGCACGCGGCCAGCGAACTCCAGCGCCTGTTGGCGGACGCTCGTTGCGGCCTTTTTGACCGCGTTGCCAGCCACCACGGCGGAGCGGCTGGCGAACGTGCCGACGCCGTAGCCGATCCGTCGGGTGTCGCCGGTCGTCACCTGTACGCGCTCGATGTCGACGTCGAGCTCGTCGGCGACGATCTGGGCGAACACCGTCTCGTGGGCCTGGCCCTGCGTCGACAGCCCGGTGGCGACGGTCACTGTCCCGTCGCCCAGCACGTTGATCGCCGCGCCCTCGTAGGGGCCGATCCCGGTGCCCTCCACGTAGGCCCCGATGCCCAGGCCGACCCGGCGGCCCGCGGCCGCGGCGCGCTTACGCTCGACATCGAAGTCCGTGTAGGCCACTGCGTCCAAGAGCAGTTCGAGGCAGCGCGGGTAGTCGCCCGAGTCGTAGACGGTCGGGCCGCCATCCTGGAAGCTCACGCCGACGTCGTAGGGGAACTCATCGGGCTGGATGAGATTGCGGCGCCGGACATCAGCGGAGTCGAGCCCCAACTCGCGGGCGACGCGCTCGATCGTGCGTTCCATCACGAAGACCGCCTGCGGCCGTCCGGCACCGCGATACGGCGAGGTGGGCACCGTGTTGGTGTAGATCGCCCGGAACTTGTAGCGGTAGTGCTCGAGCTTGTACGGGCCGGGGAGCTGCGCAGAGGTGATCACAGGCACGATCAGCCCGTAGGGACAGTATGCGCCCGAGTCGTGCAGGAACCGCGTCTCCAGCGCCAGGATCCGCCCGTCGTCGTCGACACCGACGCGAACCTCGTGGATCTGCTTGCGCTCGTGATTGGAGCCGATGAAGTGCTCGCGGCGATCCTCCGTCCACTTCACCGGCGTGCCCAGCCGCCGCGCCGCCCAGGGGATCAGGACCTCCTCCGGGTAGAACTGCATGATTTTGACGCCAAAGCCGCCGCCAACGTCGGGCGCGACGACCTGGACGCGCTCGAGATCGACGCCGAACAGGGCGGCGAGGCCGCCGCGGATCCCTGTGGGCGCCTGCGTCGAGTCGTAGACCAGGAGTGTGTCGTCGCTGGCGTCATAGCGCGCGACGACCGCGCGCCCCTCCATCGGCGTCGATGCGCTGCGCTCAATCTCGAAGCGCCACTCAAAGAGGTGCGGCGCCATCGCCAGCACCGCGTCGACATCCCCTTTCTGCTCGGAGAACTGGCCGGCGACGTTGTCTTTCAGGTCCGCGTGGGCCACCCGGGCGCCCGGCTCGGCCGCGGCGCCCAGGTCCACAATCGCCGGGTGCGGCTCGTAGGTCACGCGAATCCGCGCCACCGCGTCCTCGGCGACGTAGCGGTCGGTGGCCACCACCATCGCGATAGTCTCGCCGGCGTAGCAGACCTCGTCCGTCGCCAGCGCGTACTGGGTGCGCGGCGCGACGATCCCCTCGTGGGGCACGAGCAGCGGCAGCGGGTTCGCGAAGTCGCCGTCGAGGTCCTCGTGGGTATAGACGGCGAGCACGCCGTCGACGTCGAGGGCGCCCGTGACGTCGATGTCCCGGATCTGCGCGTGCGCGTGCTCGGAGCGCACGAAGGCCACCTGCGCCGCGTCGTGCGCGAAGTCGTCGGTGTAGCGGCCGCGCCCGGTGAGCAGGCGCAGGTCCTCGAGGCGCTCGACCGGCTCGCCGAACAGACGCGTCATCACGTCGCGTCCCCTTCGGCCTCGATCGCGGCGGCCGCGCGGACCGCCTCGACGATGCCGACATAGCCGGTGCAGCGGCAGAGCTGGCCGCCCAGCGCCCCGCGCAGCTCCTGGTCTGTCATGGCGGGCGCCTCGCGGTAGATCGGCAGGGCCGCCATCAGGAACCCGGGAGTGCAGAAGCCGCACTGCAGCCCGTGGTGGCGGCGGAACGCCGTCTGCAGCGGATGCAGCCGGCCGTCGCGACCGGCCAGGCCCTCAACCGTGCGGACGTCGGCGCCGTCGGCCTGCACGGCGAAGATCAGGCAGGACCGCGCCGGCCGGCCGTCCACGAGCACGGTGCAGCACCCACAAACCCCGTGCTCGCAGCCAACGTGCGTGCCGGTCAGCTCGAGCTGGTGGCGCAGGACGTCTGACAGCAGCCAGCGGGTCTCGACGGCCAGTTCGTGGACGTCGCCGTTGACCGTGAGTGTGATCGACACCCGTTCCGCGGGCCCGGCGTACATCATCGTTTCTCCGGTAGGGCCGCCGCCCGCCGTGCCGCCCGGACCCCTAGCCGTTCGGCGAGCCACAGCCGGTAGCGCGCGGACGCATGGATGTCGTCCTCGGGCTCGAGCCGCTCGTGCGCGAGCTCCCGCACCGCGTCCTCGAGCGGCGCGCCGGCTAGCTCGCTCGGGCTGAGCTCGGGCAGCTCAAGGCAGAGGGGCACGGGTCCCATGCCGATGTAGGCGAGCGTCACGAACACGCGCGAGAGCGGGCGGCGCGCGGCCAGCGCGACGACGCCGCAGAGCGCGTAGTCGCCCTGACGCCGGGCGAACTCTTCGACCGCCGAACCGCGGTCGCCTTGGACCGGCATCCGCACTTCCTCGATCCACTCGCCCGGCTCCAGCGCCGTCTCCAGGTGGCTGACGAACAGGTCGCGGGCGGCGATGCTGCGCGTCCCACTCGTGCTCCGCACGCACGCCTCGCCCTCGATCGCCGCGATTGCCGCCGGCAGCTCGGCGGCGGGGTCGGCGTGCGCGATGCTGCCGACGACGGTCCCGCGCGAGCGGATCGCCGGATGCGCCACGTGCGCGAGCGTCTGCGCCAGCAGTGGGAGCTGATCGGCGACGAGCCGCGAGCCCTCGGCCGCCGCGTGCCGGACAAGGGGCCCGAGCGTCACGACGCCATCGGCCAGGCCCGGCTCGACCGGCTCGTCTTCGAGGCCGTTGATGTCGATCAGGTGCGTTGGCGCGGCCAGGCGCATGTTGAGGATCGGGATCAGGCTCTGGCCACCCGCAAGGATCTTCGCCTCCTCGCCGAGGTCGGCGAGGAGGCGGTCGACCTCCTCCCGCGCGCGCGGGCGATGATAGGCGAACCGTGCGGGCTTCACGGTGCTCGCAGCCCAGCTAGGGCGTCGTAGGCCCGCGCGGGTCGGGCGTGCGGGCGAGCGGTTCTGCGAGCGCGTCGCCGTAAGCGCCGCCCTCGGGTTCGGTCGGGGCGAGGATCTCGGGCTGCAGCCGGCGTAGCACCTGGTAGATGACGATCGCCGCGAGCGAGCCCAGAGCGATGCCAGCGAACTCGTCGCTCCCCAACTTGAGTGTGTAGTTCCCGGCGCCGACGATCACGGCCACGGCGGCGGTCACGAGGTTCACTGGATCACGAAAATTCACCCGCGCGTCGACCCAGATGCGAGCACCGAGCACGACGATCATCCCGAACAGCACGGTCACCGCTCCGCCGAGCACGCCGATCGGGATCGCGGCGAGCACGGCGCCGAACTTGGGCAGCAAGCCGAGCCCGATGGCGACGAAGCCGGCGATGATGTAGGCCAGCGTCGAGTACACGCGGGTGTACCCCATCACGCCGATGTTCTCGGCATACGTCGTCGTGCCGGCGCCGCCGAAGAGCCCCGAGAGGGTGGTGGCCAGGCCGTCGGCCATATACGACCTGCCGATCACCGGATCGAGGTCTCGGTCGGTCATGACCGCCACGGCCTTGACGTGCCCCGCGTTCTCGGCCAACAGCACGGCCAGCACCGCGGGAACGATCAGGACAATCGCGCGCCCGTTGAAGGTCGGCGTCATGAAGTGCGGCAGCCCCACCCAGTCCGCCGAGCGCACGCCGCTCCAGTTGACCTTGCCGAGGATCGCCGCAAACGCATAACCTATCGCGACGCCGAGAAAGACCGACAGGCGCGAGAAGAAGCCCTTAACGGCCACGCCGATGATCAGGATCGAGACGAGCGTGACCATGGCGATGCCGGCCTGCGCCGTAAACTCCATCTCGGCCGTTGGCGCGAGGTTCAGGCCGATGAGCGCGACGATCGCGCCGGTGACGATCGGCGGCAGCAGGAACTCGATGACGCGGAAGCCGACGCGGTCAACGATCACGCCGAGAATGAACAGCGCGACCCCGGCGCACAGGATGCCGCCGAGCGCGGCCGGCACGCCCCCGTGTGCCTCGGCCGCGATGACCGGGGCGATGAACGCGAAGCTCGAGCCCGTGTACGAGGGGATCTTGTTGCGGGTGACGAGGTTGAAGATCAGCGTCCCGACGCCGGAGAAGAAGATCGTCGTGGTGACCGGGAAGTGGGTCAGCACCGGAACGAGCACCGTGGCCCCGAACATTGCGAGAATATGCTGGGTGCCGAGCCCCAGCATATGCGGAAAGTGCAGCCGTTCGTCCGGGCTTACGACCTCTCCCGGGGTAACGGACCGGCCGTCCCCGTGCAGCTTCCAGATCCGGTTCAGCGCTGTAGCCATGTGGCTCCGCTCCTCTTCCGCTTTGAGCCCTTTCCTTTCAGGAGAGGGCGACGGTGCGAGGCTAGGAGCGGCCGGGGCGCCCGGAAACGGCAGAGCGCGTTGACCTGCGTCCGCAGCGTTGTGAGAATCTGCTAGGCGGATGGAACACGACGCGACAACTGGCCCGCACGGCGGCGCCGCGATGGGCCCACTGACCGTCGCGGCCGCCCTGCGGGAAACCCCGCTGAGCGGCGCCGTCGTCGCCGCCGGCGAGCGAGGCCTCGACCGTCAGATCGAGACTGTGGGCGTCCTCGACATCGGCGAGTTGGACACGCTGCGGCACGATCAGCTCGTGCTGTCGAGCGCCCATCCGCTCAGGGCGCTGGACCTCAGGCGCCTTGTCGAGCAGCTCGCCGAGGCGCGGGTCAGCGCATTCGGCGTCAAACCGGGAGAGGTTTGGGCGGGGCCGCCGGACGACCTCGTCGAGGCCTGCGAAGCGCTAGGGCTGCCGCTGCTCATGCTGCCGCCGGGCCGGTTCGAGACGATCGTCAACCCCGTGCTCGAGGCGATTGTCGAGCGCCAGGGCGAACGCTTGCGCCGCATCGGCGAGCTCCACGATGCGCTCACCCGCGCGGCCCTCGGGAACGAGCCTATGCCGACAATCACGGCGACCGTCGCGCGGGTCCTCGGCGTCCCCGTCGCGGTGTTCGACGAGCAGGGTGCCCTGGTCACTGGCACCGGCGAGAGCTCGCTGTGGAGCGCGCCCGCGCTGGCGGAGGAGGCGACCGCCCTGGCAGGCCGCGGCGTCGTGGAGGTCGACGGCAGCCGCTACCTGCTGGCCCCGATCTCCACGATCGGTCGCCGGTACGGCGCACTCTGTGCAGCCGGGACGGTCGAGGACGAGGCGTTCGCACGCGCGGCGCTAGCCCAGGCCGCCGTGGTGTGCGGGATGCAGCTCGTCGGCCGCCAGCGGGTCGAGGAGGTGCACCGGAAGTTCGAGCACCAGCTGCTCGAGGAGCTGGCGGACCGGAGCCTGACGCCGGCGGAGGCGCGCGACCGCGCGGAGCGGCTCGGCTGGCCCCGTAGCGCCCCCTACCTCGTCCTGATTGTCTCGCGGCGGCCGCGACCTCAGGGCGGGCCGCTCGACATCAGCCGCTTCTCGCTGCACGACGGCAGCGCCGACGCCTTCGCTCGCGCCCTCGCCCCCGCTCTGGCCCCCGCCCTCGCAGTGCGGCCGTTCCCGCGCCGCGAGGGGCTTGGCGTCGTCGTGCATCTCGCCCGCACGCAGGACCGCCGCGCGGCGACGGAGGCGGTGCTGCGTCGGCTTGCCTCCGCACGCGGGGTGCCCTGGGCTGCCCGCGAGCTGACGGTCGGCGTGAGCGGTCCGCGCCGCGAGGTCACCGACCTGCCCGACGCGATGCGCGAGGCGATGCTCGCCCTGATGACCTCCAGCCGGCTTCGCACGGGCGAGACGTCCGTCGAGCAGTTCGATGGCCTCGGCCTCGGACGGTTGCTGGCGCTCATCCCCGACGTCGAGCGGCTCGCCGCGATGGCGCAGGACGCGTTGGGGCCGCTCGGCGAGCCGGACCTTCCAGGCCGGCAGGACCTCCTGGCCACGCTGACCGCCCTGGTCGCGCACAACATGCGCCTCGGCGACACGGCCAAGGACCTGTACTTTCACTACAACACCGTCCGCCACCGTCTGGCACGCCTGCGCAAGCTGCTTGGCTCCCGGATCGAGGAGCCCCACGGGCGTCTCTCGCTGTCGCTCGCACTGGCGGCATTGCGCATCGTCGCGGTGGAGCGGCCTGACCTCGCCCCCGGCGAGCCGGACGTGGGGCTCAGTGGCGAGCGATCCAGCGCCCGAACGCGATCCCGACCAAGGCCAGCAGGAAGCCCACCAGCGCGCTGACCGCGATGACCGCCGGGTCCGCGCCCACTCGCTCAGCGGGCGCTTGCCTGGCCGGCGCGAAGACCGCACCGGACGTCGGCGATGCCCCTGCCGCCGCCGGCGATGCCCCTGCCGCCGCCGGCGATGCCCCTGCCGCCGCCGGCGATGCCCCTGCCGCCGCCGGCTGCTCTCCAGCGGGCCTGCCGTCGGCGGCCGCTGGCGACGCAGCGGCGAGCAGCTCGCGGTCGAGCGCGCCGAGGAACTCCTTGGTCGTCTTGCGGGCCGCTCCGCCGACGAGCCGCTGACCAACGCCCGCGAGCGGGCCGGTGACGTTCGCGTCCGCGTCGTAGTCCAGCACGGCGCCGCTGTCGTCACTGTCGCGTATCTGCATGCGGGCGACGGCGTCCACGGAACCGGGGCCGCCCGACGCGCTCGCGCGCATGCTGCACGCCTCGCCATCCTTCTTGTCGCTGAGCTTGAACGTGCCGTCGTAGGTGCCCTTGACCGATCCCACGCCGACGTTAACCGTGATCGCGTATTCGTCGGGCCCCGTGACCTCGAGGCGCTTCACACCGGGCAGGGCGTTGGCGAGCATCTGCGGGTCCTGCAGCGCCTCCCACACCTTCTCTCGTGGCGAGACAAACACGTGCTCTCCGGTGATCTTCATTCCAGGTCGCCTCCATCGAGATTGCCGCCGTGCCGGTAGCGCCGCTCGCGGTCGGCGAGTCGCGTCCCGGCCGGCTGTTCGAGCAGCGAACGAAGCTCTGCCTCGACGGTATCGCCCAGCCGCGCTGTGTACGCGTCCGGCTCGCGGTCGGCCGAGGGCCGCTCGGGGACGATCACGTCGACGATCCCGAACCGCGCCAGCTCTCCGGAGGCACCGCCCTGGGCCGCCGCCAGCTCCGCCGCGCGATCGGTCGAGCGGTAGAGGATCGCCGAAGCCCCCTCAGGGGAGATGGCCGCGAGGTAGCCGTGCTGAGCACAGACGACGCGGTCGGCGACCAGCAGGGCGAGCGCCCCGCCGCTGCCACCCTCACCGGCCAGGACCGCCAGCGTCGGCACGCGAAGGCTGCTGAGCGTCGCGAGGCAGCGCGCGATCTCGGCCGAAAGTCCGCCCTCCTCAGCTGCGACGGTCATCTCCGCGCCGGGAGTGTCGACGATCGTCACCAGCGGGAGCGCGAGCTGCTCGGCCAGCGCCATCGCGCGGCGCGCCTTGCGAAACCCGGCCGGCCCCATCCTCGACGGGCCGTGACCGTCACGGTCGCGGTGCTGGGCGACGACGACGGCCGGGAAACCGCGGAGGCACGCGAGCGCCGCCAGGCACGTCGGGTCCTCGCCACCGCCGGCACCGTCGCCCCGCAGGACGGTGATGTCGGTCGCCCAGGCGAACAGGAGCTCCGCGGCGCTCGGGCGCAGCGGATTGCGGGCGTGGAGGACCGACGCCCACGCGTCATCGGGGACCGGCGTCGCGGCCTGCCGGTCGGGGAGCGGCGTCGTCCTGCCCCGCGGTGGCTCGGGTGCGGTAGTCGTCACTGCGAGAACGCGCAGCACCCGCTCACGCAGGTCCGCCGGGGCGACGACGTCGTCCACCAATCCGCGCGCGAAGAGATGTTCGGCGCTCTGCACGCCCGCGGGCAGCGGCCGACCGGTCAGCATCTCGACCACGCGTGGCCCGCTGAATCCGATCAGCGCACCAGGCATCGCGAAAGTCGCCACGCCGAGCGAGCCCCAGGACGCGAGCACACCGCCCATCGTGGGATGAGTAAGGTAGGCGATGTAGGTCAGCCCCCCGTCCAGCAGACGCCGCACGGCCGCTGCGATCTTGGCCATCTGCATGAGCGCCGGCGCGCCCTCCTGCATCCGCGTGCCGCCGGATGCCGTCAGGATCAGCACCGGCAGCCGCGCCTCGCGGGCGCGCTCGATCGCACGCGCCACGCGCTCGCCGGTCGCCGTGCCGATACTGCCGCCCAGGAAGCCGAACTCGCTGGCCACGACCACCAGCGGCCGCCCGGCGACGGTCACCCGGCCGGTGAGCACCGCCTCCGGCACCCCGACACGCGCGCGCGCGGCCGCGAGCCGCTCGGCGTACGGCATCGTGTCGCTAAACCGCAGCGGATCCCCCGAGACGACGTCGTCGTCCCACACCTCCAGGCTGCCTGCGTCGGCGACGAGCGCGACGCGGTCACGGGCACTGGCGAGTATGGCGCTGGCGCTCACGGCCGGCGGATGGTAGGTCCGCCGCACGCATCTGCGCGAGGGCAACTGCGACCAACGCCGCGCGCGGCCGATAGCGCGAAGCTACAGCACACCGATCCCGTTGAGAGAGACACTCTCACCCGACGGCGGGCAGCCGCGTCCTGCGACCTCGGCCCACCTCAGGCCGACGACGTCGGGTTCGGAGCTGCGAGGCGCTTCTTCTGCAGTTTGCCCATCTCGTTGCGCGGCAGCTCGTCGAGGAAGTGCACGACCCGCGGGCGCTTGTGCGGAGTTAGCATCGATGCGACGTGGTTGCTGAGCTCCTCGGTCGATGGGGAGGCGCCCGGTCG
>Ga0182024_10009668_pt1 | contig 19875 bp, 16 predicted proteins | sample P32metaG_FD_120480 | JGI IMG/M metagenome (GOLD analysis project Ga0182024, IMG submission 120480) | Permafrost microbial communities from Stordalen Mire, Sweden - P3-2 metaG (Illumina Assembly) | ecosystem: Environmental > Terrestrial > Soil > Wetlands > Permafrost | place: Sweden: Stordalen... | reverse complement strand
CGAGAGCGCGCCGCTCGCGGTGTGCGACGGGTCGAGCGTGGCGCCGGAAGACCTGATCTTCGGGCCGATTGGCGGCAAGTCCGTGGCGGACGTACCCAACGCCGCCGGCTACAACCTCGCCTACAATCCCCATCATCGCTGGTACTATGTTCCGGACATGCGCCCCGACGAAATTCTGGCCTTCAAACTGTGCGATTCGGATACGAACCGGGTGCAATGGGCCGCGCACACCGCGTTCCACGATCCCCACAGCCGCTCCGGCGCGCGGGGGCGCCAAAGCATCGAACTGCGTACCCTGGCGCTATTCGCGAAATAATTGCTGCTCCGCGCTCCCGGCGCGGTGGTCCGCCGTTGCCGCCGGCCGGCTCAAGGTCAATGCGGCGAAGCCGCGGCGGTTGCGTCCGGCGCGAGCCAGCCGCGGTATCGACTTATCCGGCCCAGCCCCAGCGGAAGCGTCAAATCCACGTCGAACGTGAAACGCCCGCGATCGTCGACGGACTCGCTCGCCTTCGAAATCGGCGCCAGAGGGCGCGGCAAGGGAAGTGGACCTAGGCGCCAGCCTTGAACATCCCATGCCAACGCGCGCTCTGTGGCCGAAAGCCGAAATTCGAGGATAAATGGGCCGAAACGCTCCGCGATGGCACCCAACTTTCGCGTTGGCCCGATCACGCTATGGAATCGCCGGCCGCCGAAACTCCGCGTCCATCGCTCGCGGCCGCGCCGCGCCACGATTTCGACCTGCACCGGCACGGTCTCGGAGGGCGGCGGGAGGCCAAATATTGCCGCCGCAAGCCGGCCCAAGAAGAAGCGCGCCCTGTCGACGCGGGCCTCGCCGGACCATTTCATAGCCCAACCCGGAGCATGAAGGGCGCGCACGGCGGCCGGCAATACGCCGAACGCTGGGCCGATCGCCGCCGCGAACAAAGATTCTGGCCCGCGTTCCGTCTCGCTGCTGGTGCTGAGGCGAAGGCCCGCAAAACCTTCCTCGATCTCGGCCAAGGTCAAGATTCCGACACATGCCGATGCGCCCGGACGGGTCAGGCGGCCTTCAGCGAGCCCTTTTAACGCCGCCAGAGCGGGAAGGATTGGCACGGAAGGACCGTCGCCGGCCGCCGCCACGAGACTCCAAGCCGCGCGAACCGGGTGTCCGTCCCGATCGATCCCGCGCGCTTCCACCTTCATGCCGCCGCGATCGCTGCCGAACGACCGGAATAGGTCGGCCACCGCGAGGAAAGCGCTGGAGAACGGTTCCAGGGATCGCAGGAATCCAGCCCTAACGGGTAAGCTGGCCGCCAGCAGGCCGAAATGAAGAATGGGAAGTTCCAGGCCGGCCCGAAACAGGACGGTTTGCCTGACCCGATGGCGGTTGGCGATGATGTCGAGATCCGGCGTGTCGCAGAGGGCGACCCAGCGCGTCTCCAGGCCGGGAATGCGGCACCGCGCCGTCATGCCCCAACCCGAGCGAAATCTCCAGACGCCGTTCTCAAGCACGCGGACGGAGCGCCCCGCGTAGGACAGGATCGCACGTACCAAGGATAAGCCCCGTGGCGCGCGATTGCCGGGGCTGATGGCGACTTCGACCGAATCGACTTGCCGCCAGCCGTGAACCAGAAAGTCGAGGACAACATTGGACAAAGCGGGAGTCGAACTCGCGCCGGTCAAGGCGATGACGCCCGCGGCCCGTGCCTCCGCATCGAGGGTTGGAAAGTCGGCCACGAAGCTCCGCGCGTCAGCCAGGTCGATGTAATGCATGCGCGCGGCGATCGCCGCCCGTGGGAGGCGCAGATCCCTACCCTGCCAGGGTCCCGCCGCATTCACGAGCGCGAAAGCGCCGGTGGCACGAAGATCGCCGGCCACGACGGTCGTCGCATCGAGTGTCACGGCGGTTACCCTGCGTCGCTGGTGCCCGCGATTGCGTGTCGCTGCAAATGCCTCGGTTCTCGCGCGATCGCGGCCCGCGACGATCACGTCCAGATTCGTACATGCCATGATCCGATCGACGAGGCGGGCACCGAAGGAACCAGCGCCCCCCACGACCAGTACCTTCGTAGGCGGGGCCGGGCCGGACGGAGCCGCTGTCACGACGCTTTTGGCGGCGAAAGCGGTGCCAGATGATTCGCAATCGCGGGGTCGGGTAGCGCGCAGAGATCAAGCTTGCCGAACACGCGGTAGCGGTTGAGCGCGACCGGGTCATAGACCCAGTCGCGAAATGGCCGTGGCAACGCCAAAAAGACCCCGCACCAGGACCAGCCACGCAGCCGGCGCAAGATCGCGATGACTCCGTCGGATTTCAGGACAGGCCGGCCGTCGATGATGACGGCGAAACTCCGCGGATTTTCAGAATCGATACCGAGACGATCGGCCATCCATCGGCCGTACTCGCTTTGCAATGCGGTAAACCGGAAGCGGCTTCCGGGGTCGTGCCTCGCCACGAAGCGGAAGCTCCGCGAGCACAGGACGCACATTCCGTCCAGCAACACGGTGCCGTCCGGGATTCCTTCGGCTGGCGCGAAGCGTTGCTCGGTACTCACGGTCCCTTTGCTCGCTTTCCCAGAGGAAACAAGACTCCGACACCCTAATAGACGACGACGCTGCGGATCGATTCGCCGCGATGCATGAGATCGAACGCGTCGTTGATGCGTTCGAGCGGCATGGTATGCGTGATGAGATCGTCGATGTTGATCTTCCCGTCCATGTACCAATCGACGATGCGCGGCACGTCGGTCCGCCCGCGCGCGCCGCCGAAGGCGCTGCCTTTCCATACCCGGCCAGTGACGAGCTGAAACGGCCGCGTCGCGATCTCCTGGCCCGCGCCGGCGACGCCGATGATGACCGCCGTGCCCCAGCCGCGATGGCAGCATTCGAGCGCCTGGCGCATCACCTTCACGTTCCCGATGCACTCGAAGGTGTAATCGGCGCCGCCCTTGGTCAGCGCCACCAGATGCGCCACCAGATCGCCCCCCACTTCACTTGGATCGACAAAATGCGTCATGCCGAATGTCTCGGCCAGGGCGCGCTTCTTCGGATTGAGATCGACGCCGACGATCATGTCGGCGCCGGCCATTCTCGCGCCCTGAATGACGTTGAGGCCGATCCCGCCGAGGCCGAACACCACGACATTGGCGCCGGGCTCGACCTTGGCAGTGAAGATCACCGCGCCGATGCCGGTGGTGACGCCGCAGCCGATATAGCAGACCTTGTCGAACGGCGCGTCGGGCCGGATTTTCGCGACGGCGATCTCCGGCAGGACCGTGTAATTGGCGAAGGTCGAGGTGCCCATATAATGATGCACCGGCTTGCCGTTGAGCGAGAAGCGCGAGGTCCCGTCCGGCATCACGCCGCGCCCTTGCGTCGCGCGGATCGCGGTGCAGAGATTGGTCTTGTGGCTGGTGCAGGATTTGCACTCGCGGCATTCCGGCGTGTAGAGCGGAATGACGTGATCGCCGCGCCGCACGCCTCGCACGTCCGGTCCAAGCTCGACCACCACGCCGGCGCCCTCGTGGCCGAGGATGGCGGGAAACAATCCTTCGGGATCGGCGCCCGACAAGGAGAATTCGTCGGTATGGCAGATGCCCGTGGCCTTGATCTCGACCATGACCTCGCCCGCCTTCGGACCATCGAGATCGACCGTCTCGATCGTCAACGGTTTGCCGGCTTCGTGGGCAATGGCGGCGCGGACCTTCATGGGGTGATGCCCTCTCGCATTTGACGCGGCGCATCCTACATCTCATGATGAAACAGGCAATAATGCCCCGGCGGAACGCCCGGAATTCCTAGGGAAGAAACGGAGCGACATGGCACGCAGGGCCATTTCCCTCGACGATGTGTACACGCAGAAATCCGGCACCGTTTTCCTGAGCGGAATCCAGGCGCTCGTGCGTCTGCCGATGATTCAGGTCGCCCGTGACCGCGCGGCCGGGCTCAACACTGGTGGCTTCATCGCCGGCTATCGCGGTTCGCCGCTCGGCGGCTATGACCAGGCGCTGGCGCGAGCGAAGGGGCATCTCGATCGTAACGACATCGTGGTGCGGCCGGCGGTGAACGAGGAACTGGCGGCGACCGCGATCTGGGGCACGCAGCAGCTCGCGCTGTCGCCCGGCCATCGCAAGGACGGCGTCTTCGGCATCTGGTACGGCAAGGGTCCCGGCGTCGACCGCACCGGCGACGTGTTCAAGCATGCCAATGCGGCCGGTACGTCGCCCCATGGCGGCGTCCTGTGCCTCGCCGGCGACGATCACGGCGCCAAATCCTCGACCATTCCGGGCCAGAGCGATCACGATTTCATGTCGGCGCTGATTCCGCTGCTCTATCCGTCGAGCGTGCGCGATTTCGTCCGCATGGGTCTCATCGGGATCGGCATGTCGCGCTATTCCGGCTGTTGGGTGGCGATGAAGCTGGTATCCGACATCGTCGAGAGCGCGGCCACGATGGATTTGGCGGATGAGGCGCTGACGCTGGTCGAGCCGACCGATTTCGCCATGCCCGAGGGCGGGCTCAATCTGCGCTGGCCGGACGATCGCTGGACCCAGGACCATCGTCTCCAGACCTATAAGGGCTATGCCGCGCTGGCCTATGCCCGCGCCAACGGCGTCGATCGCATGATCCTCGATCCGCCGCGCGCGCGGTTCGGCATCGTCGCCTCCGGCAAGGCGTTCGAGGAGGTGCGCGAGGCGCTGGCGCAGCTTGGGATTGACGCCGACATGGCGGCGAGGATCGGCCTGCGGCTCTATCAGGTGGGCATGCCCTGGCCGCTGGAACCGGCCGGCATCAGGCATTTTTCCGAGGGCTTGCAGGAGGTGCTGGTCGTCGAGGAACGCCGCGAGATCATCGAGAACCAGATCAAGCAGCACCTCTTCAATTGGCGCACCGATGTCCGGCCCCGGATCGTCGGCAAATTCGACGATCACGATACACCGGTGTTTTCGCTCGACAGCGAGCTCTCGGCCGAGGCGATCGCCGAAGTGCTGGTCGCGCGCCTCGTGAAGCTCGGCCTCGATCACGACATTCGCAACGCGCTGGTCGGACGCATCGAGGGGTGGCATCACCGGCGCAAGCAGCTCGACCGCTTTGTCCCGGCCACGAGCCGCACGCCGTTTTTCTGCCCCGGCTGCCCGCACAATAGCTCGACCGTGGTGCCGGAAGGCAGCCGCGCGCTGGCGGGCATCGGCTGCCACTTCATGGCCCAGTCGATGGACCGGCGCACGGAAACCTTCACCCAGATGGGCGGCGAGGGCGTTCCGTGGATGGGCATTGCGCCGTTCACGGATGAAAAGCATGTCTTCGCCAATCTCGGCGACGGGACCTATTTCCACAGCGGTATCCTAGCGGTGCGGCAGGCGGTCGCCTCGGGCGCGAACATCACCTACAAGATTCTATTCAACGACGCAGTTGCCATGACCGGCGGTCAGGCGGTGGACGGACCGCTCTCGGTGCCGCAACTCACCCATCAGCTCCGGGCCGAAGGTGTGGGCCAGATTTATCTCCTGACCCGCGAGCCGGAACGCTACCGGGAGGCCGATCTCGCGCCGGGCACAAAGGTCGAGAATCGCGAGGCGGTGGAGCCGGTCATGGAAAAGCTCCGGGAGATTCCGGGTTGCACCGCCATCGTCTACGACCAGACCTGCGCGACCGAATTAAGGCGCAAGCGCGCGCGAGGGAAGGTCCCGAAAGCCGAAGAGCGCGCCTATATCAATGCGGCGGTGTGCGAGGGCTGCGGCGATTGCTCGGTGCAGAGCAACTGCATCGCGATCGATCCGCTTGAAACCGAATTCGGCCGCAAACGCGAGATCAACCAATCGGCGTGCAATTCCGACCTCTCGTGCCTCAAAGGCTTTTGTCCGTCTTTCGTCACGGTGAAGGGCGGCACCTTGCGCAAGTCCCAGGGCATGACCCTGCCGGAACATGCGCCGCCGGAACCCACGCTGCCCGTCCTCCCGGCCGCCGGCTCCTGCAACATCGCGGTGACGGGAGTTGGCGGCACGGGGGTCCTCACGGTCGGACACATCCTTGGCATGGCCGCCCATATCGACGGCAACGCCGCGATGCTGCTCGACGTCTCGGGCCTCGCGCAAAAGGGCGGCGCGGTGATCAGCCATCTTCGTCTCGCGCGGCGGCCTGAGAACATCGCGGCGCCGCATATCCCGCTCGGCGCCGCCGATCTTCTGATCGCGCCCGACATGGTTGTGGCGGCATCGAAAGAGGGGCTGAGCCTGATCGCGCCGGACCGCACCGCGGCGGTCCTCGATACCCATGCGATTCCGGTGGCGAATTTCATCCATGATCGCGATTTCGATTTTCGCGCCAAGGATCACCTCGCCAATATCGCAGCCGCCTCGCACAGCGCCGCCAAGCTCGATTTCCACGGTCTGGCGATCAAAGCGCTGGGCGATGCGATCGCGACGAATCTGATGATGGTCGGCTATGCCTGGCAGTGCGGTCTGATCCCGATTTCCGAGGCGGCGATTCTCGACGCGATCGGTCTCAACGCCGTTTCCGTCGATTTCAACCGCGCGGCCTTCCGCTGGGGTCGCTTCGCCGCCGCCTTCCCCGATAGGCTCGATGGCATGCTGGGCGAACGCGCACGCCCTCGCGCGCTGTTCGATATGAGCCTCGATGCCGTCATCGAGCATCGCGCCGCGCATCTGGAGGCGTATCAAGGGCATGCCCTTGCGAAACGCTATCGCGAGATGGTGGCCCACGTCCAGGCACGCGAGGAAGGCGCTAACACGGACAGCGAAGCGCTGACACGGGCGGTTGCGATCCATTACGCCAAGGTCCTGGCCTATAAGGATGAATACGAGGTCGCGCGCCTATTCGCCGATCCGGATTTTGCCAAAGGGTTGGACGACACGTTCGAAGGCGCGCCGGCCTTGACCTTCCATCTCGCCCCGCCTCTCCTGTCGCGGCGCGATCCCAACACCGGCCGGCCGAAGAAAATCGCGTTCGGACCCTGGCTTATGCCGGTCTTCCGCGTCCTGGCGGCGCTGAAGCCCTTGCGCGGGACGCCGCTCGATCCGTTCCGCTGGTCGCAGGAGCGGCGGCGCGAGCGCGCATTGATCATGACCTACGAGGCCGGCCTTGCTCTCGTCCTGCGGGATTTGACGCCCCAGAATTACGCCTGCGCCGTCGCGCTTGCCGCCGCGCCTGACCAGGTCCGCGGCTTCGGGCCGGTCAAGATCGCAGCCCTCGACCAATTCGACCGCGAATGGCCGGAGTTGCTCGCGCGCTTCCAAGCTTTGCAGGCGCCGGCCCCACCGCCGATGGACGCGGTTCAATCCGGCAGTTCCGAGGTTTCCTTGGCGAGGTAGAGCAGGAGGCTCCGGCCGCCGTTGGCAATCGAAGCGACGCTCACTTTGCGCGGCTTTGCGGGGGGCGGGGGTACCGCGATCAGCGCGCCGCGATCCACCAGACGTTCAAGGAGCGTCATTTCTTCCGGCGACAGCATTTGCCGCCGCGCCGATTTGAGCTTTGCGGCCCTCTGGTCGCGCCCCGGCAAGATGTTCCCCGCGACTGGCGGTTTGCCGCTGCCCTAATGCTTCGCGGGACGGCGGCGCCGGATAAGCTTGGGGCCGCGCGTTGGCGGGGGGTGGCCGGCCCCACCGGGGGCATGGGTGTTCTCGATCAACCGTGCCTTCGCGTCGTAATCGTCCGCGATGAGTTGAAGCATCGCCGAATCGTCGTCCGAGACGATGCTTCCGGCCAGACGCCGCGCGCGCCGGGCCTGATCGCGATATTTGACCGCATTCCTCATGCTCTTGTAACCGCCCTTGAGACAAATCGTCTCAAGCCGGCGGCAAGGAGGACGGCCGGGAATCGCCCGGGTTTTTCTCGCGTCAGACCAGCAGGAGCATCGCGCCGCCTATGGCGACGTTGGCCAGGAAAAGATTCTTGTGGAGGAAGCGCTCGAAGCTCTCCGGCATGGTCCAAAAGGGATGGAACAAGGTGGGCGCGACCATACAGAACACCGCCAACAGGAGCGCCGCATAGGAGGCCAACGGAGGCACAAACAGGCAGATCGCCGCGACAATCTCGAATGCGATCACCAGCCGCAAGAGTAAGGCCGGCGCGGGCAGCTTGAGGGTCCGCATCAGTCCAACCGTGGGCGTAAAGCCGCTGGCGTTGTTGTAGGCCCCGGCGCAAATGTAAACGGCCAGCAAAAGCCGGCCGACAAAGTGTAGCTCCCCCATAATGCTCCCCTCGCGGTCCGATTTGACCGAGGTTACATCCATCGCGCGCGCGGGGGAACGGCTTCCCGACCCGGCCGGGTAAGGGATCGGATTCCATGATCCGATCCCTTGGATTTGCTAGGTCAGATGCGGCGCGATATCAAGATGCCGGCGAGGAAACCGAGGCCGAGACACATCACGGCCGCCGCGACCGGCTGATCCTGAATCCGGTTCGCGATAGACTGGGCGGCATCGCTGCCGGCGCTGGCGGCCCGTCCCGCCTGATCGCGAACGATGTCGCTGCCCTTGGACAAAGCCGAGGAGGCCTGGTCCTTCACGGCCTGCGCGGCGTCCCAAGCGGTATCCTTGACGGAATTGGCCGTGTCTCGCGCCGTATCCTTGACCGATTGCGCGGTGTTCTGGAAGGTCTTGTCGGCCGAACGTCCAAGCGAATCGGCGGTCTTCGAGTAGTCGCTCATCCTGGTCTCCTGTCTTGTCATCACATGCCCGCGCCGCGCGGCAATGACGCGAATCGATTCGAGGGAATGCGTTCTATCAATGCGTGGGAAGCGGCTTTGTTCCACCCGTGGCGCCGATCGGGCTTTCGGCCAAATCGGGTTCGGTCGCGACAGCGGGTGCAGGTGCCGCGAAAACGAGCACGGTATCGCCCGGGCCCGGCTCGCGGGGCGCCCGATCCTCGACGGAGGCGAGGTGCAGCGCGCCCTGCCGATGATGGATCACGATGAAGGCCACCGAATCGGCGTCGCCAATGGCGGCGGGCTCCACGGCGCTCTCTACGATTTTGAAACGCCAGCCCTGTGCCGCGCGGTCCTCGAACATCGCGAAGTCCCAGAGGGTGGGGCCGAAAACCTTGCCGCGATTGTCGCGACTGACGCCGCGCTGCAAATCGAGCCGCCGGCCGGCCGGCGCGAGTTGGAAGACGCGCTGGTGCCCGAGTTCCGGCCCTAGCCGGGCGCAAACCAAGCCGTTGTAGATATCGTCCGGGGTCGCCGCGAGCAAATAGTCGACCGCCCGGCCGTTCAGCGCCTCGGCTCCCTGCTCGGACAGAATCTCCGCCTGCAGGGTGGGCAGGGCGAGCTCGTGGGCGCGGTCCAGGGCGCCGGGAAAAATGTCGACCAGCAGGACCGGCACGCCGGCCCCACTCAATGCCGCCGCCAGGTCGGTGGTCCAGTCCGACGCACCGATGATGGCGAGGCCGGGATGCTCTCCCAAGGTGAGCTTGAGACGCCGCGCCAGCGGTCGCAGCGTGAAGCCGTGGAGCACCATGGTCGTGGCGATCAGCAGAAAAACCGCCGGCATGACCGTCGACGCGCCCGGATAGCCAGCCGTTTGCAGACGGAGCCCCGCCACGCCGGCCACCGCCGCGGCGACGATGCCGCGCGGGGCGATCCAGGCGGAGAGGAGCTTTTCCTCGATCGTGAGATGCGTATTCAACGTCGCCAGGAAAATCGCCGCCGGCCGGACCAGGAACAGCATCGCCCCGATCAAGACCACGACCGGCCACGAGATCTGGCCCAGGATGTTGCGGTTCAGATCGGCCGTGAGGACGATGAAAAGGGCGGATACGAGAAGCACGACGAGCGCTTCCTTGAAGCGTCGCAACTCCGCGATCCCAGGCACGCGCAGATTGACCAGCGCGACGCCGAAGAGCGTGGCCGCGATCAATCCCGAATCGTTCATGACCACGTTCGAGACGGCGTAGATTCCGAGCGTCGTCGCCAGCAGGATGGGCGTTTTCAGGATTTCGGGAACCTGGTCGCGCAGGAACGCCCAGCGCAGGATCAGCGCCGTGCCGACACCGAGGCCGGCCGCCACCGCGATCCCAAGAAGAATGCGGAGGACGAGGCCAGTGAGGGGGTGGGCATCGCCTCCGCCGGCGAGAATCTCCAGCATCAGGGCCGCGAGAAGAGCGCCGATCGGATCGTTGACGATCGCCTCCCATTTCAGGAAGGATGCGGCGCGCCGCTGCAATCTGGTGTGACGCAGCAGTGGAAGCACCACCGTCGGACCCGTCACGATCGTGATCGCCCCGAACAGGACGGCCGGCCCCCACCCCATCGCGCCCAGATAATGCGCGGCCACGGTGCCAAGCAGCCAACTGACGGGGACCGCCAGAACCGTCAGGCGCAGCACGCCTTCGCCGGCCGCGCCCAACTCTCGGAGATCGAGCGCCAGCCCGCCTTCGAACACCACGATCGCCACGGCGAGGCCGATCACGGCCCGCAATCCCGGCCCGAAATCGGCCGTCGGGTGCAGGATCTGCAAACCGGGACCGACGGCCAATCCGACCGCGAACAACAGTACGATCGCAGGGAGCCGCAGGCGCCAGGCCAGCCATTGCGCGGCGATGCCGCCGACGGCGATGCACAAGACGCCTGTCGCGATACTGAGTTCCATCGGGCTTCGTTAGATCGGGAGCGCCGCGAACCCGGTTGGCGGCATGCCCCTAGCCTTCGAGGAAGTGGCCGAACGAAGCGAGCGGCTTGATCCGGTCGCACACGATTTTCGCGATGGCGAGGATCGGAACCGCCAGGATGGCGCCCATCACGCCCCACATCCAGTACCACACGATCACGCTCAGAATGACCAGGACCGGATTGAGGGTGAAATGCCGCGCGAGCAGCATCGGCGTCACCGTCTCGCCCTCGATCAAATGCACGACGAGGTAAAGCCCGGCGGGCAGGAGGGCGAGCCACAGCGGGTCGAGCGCCAGGAGACCGGCGAGCGCGAAAATGACGACGCCGCAGAAGGGGCCGAGGATCGGGATGTAGTTCAAGAGGAAGGCGACCGCTCCCCACAGCACCGGGTCTCCCATGCCGCACAGGAACATGATGATCGTGGTCGCGACGCCGACCAGCGCGTTCATGATCGTGATCGTGATGAGATAGGCCGAGACGTCGTGTTCGATCCGTTGTGAGATCTCGACCGCCTGGCGCTTGTCGTGGAAGCGGGGCAAGACCTCGACTAGGCGGCGCAGGAAGGTGTCGCCGCCCACCAGCAGGAAAAACAGCAACAGGATGGTGGTGAAAAATCCGCCGGCGAAGGTGCGCGTCCCGGTGATCAGGGTTTCGGACAATGTCGTGCCGGGAGCCGCCGCCACGATGGCCGCCGTCTCGGGCCCCCGGAACATCCCTTCCGCCTGTTTCAGGAAGCGCTGGAAATCGTCGATCGGCGCCTTGAGGAATCCGAGCCGTTCCTGCAGCCGGGGTATGCCCTCCGGCAGCTTCGCGGCCCAATGGGACGCCGGCCCCGAGAGCACGGTCCCCAGCGCGACAAAGATGCTGAGCAGCAGGAGAATGACGACGAGCGCCGCCAGAACGCGGGGGATGTGCACGCGCAGCAGGAGGCGCATCAGCGGCTGGAGCAGGAGCTTCAGCACTGCGGCGAAGATGATCGGCAGCACGATCTCGCTGGCGAAATAGCAGATTCCGAGAACCGCGACCGCGAACAGCCCGCCCATGAACACGGTGCGCGGATCGGGATGGGCCGGCGCCTCGGTCGCCAGCTCGCTGATTTCGGGGTTTTCGATCATTTCGCGCCGGTCCTCGGAATCGGTGCCGGAGCGTTTCCAATCCTCGCTCATCGGGCGACTATGCCAGAGAGAACCGGTGTCCGCACCGAATGTTCCCTTCGGACCCTGACCCCGATCGCGCTACCCTAAACCCGGTCGCTCGCGGTAACATGCGCGCAACGAGCCGATTGGGAGCGACACCATGCTATCGCGCGAAGAGAACGACATATTGTGCCGGGTCGGGCCGCAGACACCCATGGGCGAGGTGATGCGGCGCTACTGGCATCCGATCGCCGCCTCGGAACAGTTGCCGAATCCCGATGGGCCGCCCCTGCGCACCCGGCTCCTGGGGCAGAATTTCGTCGTCTTCCGCGACACCGCCGGCAAGGTCGGCGTGCTCGACGAATTGTGCATGCATCGGGGCGTCTCGCTGGCCTTGGGTCGGGTCGAGGAGGGCGGACTGCGCTGCCTCTATCACGGCTGGAAATTCGCGGTCGACGGCACCATCCTCGATACGCCCAACCATGCCGATTGCCGGCTGCGCGAGGCGCTGCGGGCGCCGGCCTATCCGGTGCGCGAGCAATCGGGCCTGATCTGGACGTATATCGGCCCGGCGGAATTGGAGCCGCCGTTCCGCCGCTTCGCCTTCGACGAGGTGCCGGCAACCAACCGCGTCATTCACCGCATCAACGTGAAGGCCAATTATCTCCAGCTTTCGGAGGGCGGCGTCGATTCCTCCCATGTCGGCATTCTCCATACTAACCAGGTCCGGCCGAGCTGGCGCGAGAAGCGCCAGGCGATAGACGCCGGCACCCTCGACGCCGCGGTGATGGAGGACAACGCGCCGGCCTTCGAGATCGAGAACACCGAATTCGGCTATCACTACGGCGCCATCCGCCAGGCGATGGGCGAGGCCGGCAAGCGCGGGATGCGGAACGTGCGCGTGACGCCGGTGATCCTGCCGACGCTGCGCGTCATTCCGGCGACGCATTATTTCTTCAACGTGTTCGAAACGCCGATGGACGATGAGAGCACGGCGACCTACATCGTCACGCACAGCGAACGGGCGCTCGATTACGACGAGATCACGCATGTGGTCGGTCTCGACGACGAGCGCTTCTGGTCGCGCAAGGATTGCGAGTTCCGCGCCACCTGGGACGACCGGCTGGGGCAGGACCGTTCCGACATGCGCACCAACTGGACCGGCTTTCACGGCATCCAGCGCGAGGACGCGATCATGGCGATTTCGTCGGGCCCGATCCTCGACCGCACCCGGGAGCATCTCGTCGCCGCCGACCAGGCGGTGGTCCGCCTGCGACGCCGGCTGATGGATTGCGTGGATCTGGTCGCGGCCGGTCGGGCACCGCTGGGGCTCGAACTGGCCGACCTCACCAAGATACTGGCGCGCGACCAGGACATCGGCGCCAACGAGGCCTGGCAGGATCTGGCGCGCGACCATCTCGCCTTCGCCGCCGCCGCGGAGTAACCGGGCAAGACCGAGCTCTATTCGGGCAGGCCGGCGAGGCGCAGCCCGTCCGCGAGGTCTTTGATAAGTCCCGGCCGTGTGAACCGGGAAAAGAATTCGACGAGCGGCCGGATCCGGAAGCTCGGCTCCAATTCCAAGACCCGGTGCGTGACCGACTTTGCCTCCTCGACACGGCCCGCCAAGGCCAGGGCTCCGGCCTGAAAAGCGTAGTGCGTGCTGAAGCGCGGGTTGGCCTGCATCCCTTTGGAAAAAAATGACGCCGCTTCGTCGAAGCACCGGGCGCTCATGCGGACCATTCCCAGCGCGAGATAGGCCTCCCAGCCCAACGGATCGAATGGACTCAAACGCAACGCGCGGTTGGCATAGTCTTCCGCCAGCGCTGGGTCGCCGCTCAAGCCGTGAACATGCGCGCCGAAAATGAGCGCCATCGCGCATGAACCATTGACCGCGAGGGCGCGAGCGATCGCGCCCGACGCCGCGCCGAAATCATTGTCCAAATGCAGCAGGACAAGGCTTGCGACGGCTAGCGCGGTCGGGTCGTCGGTACCGTGCGCCAGCGCTGCGCGCGCGTGACGCACGCCCGCGATCGCGTCGGCCTCGTGGTAGCCGCCGCGCACGACGCGCATCTCCAAACCCCATGCCAAATAGGCATGGGCGGCGGCGTAATCGGAATCGAGTTTCAGCGCGTCTTCCAGCAGAGCCATGCCGACCGCGGCGTCCTCCGGCATGATTGAGGTGAGATGCGGTAAGGCGCGCAGATAAAGATCGTAGGCGCCGAGATTGCCCGGCGGTTTGCGTCGTGCGCGCTCGATCTCGGCGCGCCGCACATTCGGCTCGATCACGCCGACGACGCTCTCGGTGATCTTGTCTTGCAGATCGAACAGGTCTTCCAAGGCGCCGTCATATTTGTCAGCCCAGACATGGACGCCGGTCTCGGCCTCAATGAGCTGACAATTGATGCGCAGCCGGTTGCTGCCCTTGCGCACGCTGCCTTCGAGCACATAGCGCACGCCCAGCTCGCGGCCGACCTGCTTTACATCTACGGCCTTGCCCTTGTAGACGAAGCTCGAATTGCGCGCGATCACGAACAGCCAGTTGATCCGCGACAAACCGGTTGTGATGTCCTCGACCATGCCGTCGGCGAAATAATCCTGTTCGGGATCGCCGCTCATATTCTGGAACGGCAGCACGGCGATCGACGGCTTGTGGGGTAGCGCCAAGTCGGGCCGCGGCGTTTCTTCCGCGACCTGCGGTGCCATCGCGATGCGATAGACACGCACCGGCCGCGCGATGTTCTTGAGACTCTGCTCGCCGAGATCGACGAATGGCTCCTTCATCCGGTCGCGGACCTGGCGGTACGCGTCTTCCGAGAGACAAATCCCGCCCGGCTCGGCGATGCCTTCGAGCCGTGCCGCGATGTTGACGCCGTCGCCCATCAGGTCGCCATCGGCCTCGCCTACCACATCACCGATATGGATGCCGATGCGAAACAGGATTTGCCGCCCCGGCGCGACCCCGGCATTGCGCTCGATCATGCCGGTTTGCGTCTCGATGGCACAGCGCACGGCGTCGACCACGCTGCGGAACTCGATGATTGTGCCGTCGCCGGCGCGCTTCACGACGCGGCCATGATTTGCCGCGATCGCCGGATCGATCAAATCGCCGCGGAGCGCGCGGAGCCGCGCCAGGGTGCGTTCCTCGTCGGCGCTTGCGAGCCGGCTATAGCCCACCACGTCGGCGGCGAGAACGGCCGTCAGCCTGCGTTCGGCGCGCTGGTTTTCCATCACCGCCCCCCAAGGGTAGATAATCTTATCACCTCGACTATTCGCGACCAAACGGTCCCGGGCATCCGACCGGACCTAAGCGGTCCGCGGAAATCCTTGGCACCCTACCGGCGAAAGCCGCTATCCATGGCTGAAATGGGTCCCGCTTTCCGCCGGGAAAGCGCATTGATCCTCCACGTCACCCAATCCCCGCGCGCCCCTCGATTTAATAGATGCCGCACGCTTCGCGGCGGGCGATAATGGCGGCAACCAAAAGCCCGAACCGCATCCGGAGGATGAGATCATGACCGAGCCGCTGCGATTTCCCGACATTCCGCTCTATCAGGGCTGGGGCGCGCCGGTACGGCTCGAATCCGAATTGCGCGATCTCGAAATCGTCGCGGGCAAGGTGCCGGAGGATTTGAACGGTCGGCTCTATCGCTGCGGGCCGGACCCGCAATATCCGCCGATGCTCGGCGATTCGGTGTTCATCGACGGCGAGGGCATGGCCAGCATGTTCCGCTTCGACCATGGCCATGTCGATTTCAAGAGCCGCTATATCCGCAACGAGCGCTACAAATTGCAGGAAGAGGCGCGGCGGTCGCTGTTCGGGCGCTACCGCAACCGTTACACCAACGACGCGAGCGTCAAGGGCGCCAACATGGGGACCGCCAACACCAATGCCATCTGGCACGGCGGCAAGCTCCTCATCCTGAAAGAGGATTCGCTGCCCTGGGAAATCGATCCCGACACGCTCGAAACCAAGCGGGAATGGAACTATGACGGTGCGGTGAAGGCGCTGACCATGTCCGCGCATCCGAAGCTCGATCTTCTCACCGGCGAGCTTCTGACCTTCTCCTATCAGGCGCGCGGCGACGCCACCACCGATATCGCCTTCTACATCATCGATAAGGACGGCAAGGTCGCGCATGAATGCTGGTTCAACGCGCCCTGGGCGCCGATGGTGCACGATTTTGCCGTCACCGAGACGCACGTCATCATCCCGTTCTTCCCGCTCATCACCGATCTCGACGTGATCAAGAAGGGCGGCCCGTACTATCAATGGCATGGCGACAAGGAGACGACGGTCGCCATCATCCCGCGCTACGGCAAGGCCGAGGACATCCGCTGGTTCCGCGGCCCCGCGACCAGCGCCGGCCACATGATGAACGCGGTGACCGAAGGCACCAAGCTGCATCTGGATTTGTGCCTCTATCAGGGCAATTGCTTCCCGTTCTTCACCACGCCCGAGGGCAAGGAGACCGCGCCGGTGCCGCCGATGCTGACGCGCATGAGTTTCGACTTGGCCTCCAACAGCGACGGCTACGAGACCCGGCAATTGTCGCCGATGCCGTGCGAGATGCCGCGCACCGACGACCGCTATCAGGGCCGGCCCTATCGCCACGGCTATGCGATGTGCTTCGGCCCGGACCGCGCCGGCGGCAGCATGGTGGGGCATATCGATCATCAGACTGGAAAGCTCGAATTGTGGAATCCGGGCGAAGGATCGGGCGTGCAGGAGCCTTGCTTCGCGCCGCGCCGGCCGGATTCGGCCGAAGGCGACGGCTATCTCCTGGTACTGGTCAACCGCATGAAGGAGATGCGCAGCGACCTCGCCATCCTCGATGCGCGGAACGTCGCGGCCGGACCGGTGGCGCTGATCAAGCTGCCGACGCGGATCCGCTCGACCTTCCACGGCATGTGGGTCCCGGAGGGCGCGATGGCGACGGGCATCTATCCGCTCACGAAGATGCACGAGGCCGAGGCCGCGCGCGCCGGAGCCGTCCATTGACCGAATCCGCGCGGAAGCTCTCGGTCGAGGACCGGCTCGACATCCAGGAGCTGTTCGCGAAATACGCCTGGGCGATCGATTTGGCGGACGCGGCTCTCGCGGTCGAATGCTTCGCCGAGGACGGGTTTTTCGATCATCTGTGGCAGGGCCGGGTGCAGGGCCATGCCGCGATCCTCAAGAATTTGGAGGAGCTGTGGTACGACCGCCAGCATTGGTGGTTCGGCCGCCAGCACATCTTCAACACCTTCCTGATGTCGCCGATGGCGACCGAGAGCGGCGACGAGGCTGCGCGAGTCAAGAGCTGGTTCCAGATCCTCCAGTTCAATACCGAGTACCGCACCAATTTCGTGTTCGGCATCGGCACGCGCGACGATGTCTGCGTCAAGCGCGACGGCGTCTGGCGCTTCCTCCAGCTTTACGTCAACGCCTGGACCAGCGTCGAAGCGGTGCCGTGGCGGGGCAGGCTCGACCTCCCGCCTTCGCGCCCGTTCCGGCCCTCGCCGCCGCAACCTTCGTCGCAATCGTGGGCGCCGTCCGCGCCCCAACCCAACCCGAGCGGCGCGCCGCCGGAACTGACCCGCGAACTCTCCCGCGTTCCGCCCCGCGCGGCGGAATAGGGAGAGCCGCTCGGCCGGGCGCTAATTGGGGATGGAGGGGGCACATGGTTGAAACCGCCAAATCCTTCGAGACCAAGCCGGGGCCGGCCGGGTCAAATTCGGTCGGGGGCGCGGCGCGTTTCCTGATCCGGCGGTTCGCGGCGCAATTCGCGACTTCGCCCGTCGCCTTCGAACTCGCGCTGCCCGACGGATCGGTCGAGCATTTCGGCACTGGCCCGACGGTTTTTCGCGCGCATGCGCGGACCCGGCGCGCGCTCCGCGCCATCGCCAGCATCGACGAGGGCCGCATCGGCGACGCCTATGTCGCCGGCGATCTCGACATCGAAGGCGACATGCTGGCGCCTTTTGCGCTGCGCCATTCGATGGGCGACGCGCATCCGCTGACGGCGGCGTGGCGCTTCATCCAGCCCGCGCTCTTCGGCCAAATCCGCACCAACAAGGACGCGATCAGCGCGCATTACGACATCGATCCAGCTTTCTTCCTCAGCTTCCTCGACCCAGAAGTGCCGTGCTACACGCAAGGCATCTATCTCAAGCCCGACGAGGCGCTCGCCGAGGCGGTGCTGCGCAAATTCGACTATTGTTTCAAGGGCTGTGCGCTCAAGCCGGGCGACCACATCCTCGAAATCGGTCCCGGCTGGGGCGCGTGGTTCGAATACGCGTCGCGGCGCGGCATCCGCTGCACCGGTCTCACCAACTCCAAGGTCTCCCACGAATATCTCACCGGGCGCGCTAAGCTTCTCGGTTTCGATTGGGAGATCCTGCTCACCGATTTTCTCGCCTACCAGACCGAGCGGAAATACGACGCCATCGTGATCATGGGGGTCATCGAGCATTTGCCGCAATATCAGGCCGTGCTAGAGAAATTCCATGCGCTAGTGAAGCCGGGCGGCCGCATTTTCCTCGACGGCAGCGCCGCCGTGAAAAAATACGAGCTTTCGTCCTTCATGGTGAAATACATCTATGGCGGCAACCATTCCTTCCTGGTGCTGCACGATCTGCTGGAAAAGATGGCGCGCACACCACTGCGCGTGACCGAGCTGTTCGACGACCGCTACAGTTATTTCCTCACCTTCCAGCAATGGGCGGTGAATTTCGACCGCAATCGCGACGCCGTGGTCGCCCGCTTCGGCGAATTCAATTTCCGGCGCTTCCGCCTCTATCTGTGGGGCGCCGCCTACGAGTTCCTGAGCCGCAGCCTCGATTGCTACCGCATGATCATCGAGCGCCCGGCCTGACGCTTCCCGCCGAGCCGGTCGCTATTGCTCCATCACGCTCGGCGCGAAGATTTCCTCGAGCCGCAGGAGCCGGGGCGTCAGGCCCTGTTCGTGAGAATATTGCGCGGCGGTTTCGAGCGTCTTGCGGTTGGCCGCGATGCCGTGGCGCAGGACGGGCCGCCGCAACCCCGCCTCGGCTTCGCGCGGCAATAGCCCCGTCAGGAAATGATATTCGGTCTGCGCCAGGCGCTCGCGCTCGGCGACGGCATTGGCCTCCTCGAAAGCCTTGTAGATGTTGAGCGCGGCCCAGGGATGCTTCTCGGCGATCTCGCGCCGGATCATCATGCCGTGGTTGACCGGGAAAATACCGGTCTTGCGGAAATAGCGGACGCCCTCGGCCAGCGTGTCACGGAAGAGCGGCTCGATGTCGGGATGGCCTTCCAGATCGACATAAGAGCGATCGACCAGATCGTCCTTTTTCGCCCTGATATAAAGGAGCGTCGCGTCGAGCTCGCCCTTGAGCATCATGTCGCCGATATTTTTCTCCGCCGGAATTTGTTTAATCGTGACGCCCGGGGGCGGTGCGAAATGCGCGGCATGGGCGTGGCTGTGGGAGGGCACGCGTTCCATCCAGAACTCCATGTCGCGCGGACGGACATCGAATTCGTGTTGCAGCACGCCATGCGCCCAGAGGGCCGCGGTCTGCTGGTATTCGGGCACGCCGACGCGCCTGCCCTTGAGATCGGCGGGCGTGTCGATCCGCGCTTCGCGGCGCACCAGGATCCAGGTGTGGAAGAAGCGGTGCGTGGTGAAGATCGGCAGGCCGACCCAATCGCGGTTACCCTGCGCGATCACCATCATCAGCGACGACATCGACATTTCCGACACGTCGAAATCGCCGAAGCGCAACTGACGCCAGAACAGCTCGCTGGGTCCGACCATGCTCGGCACCCAGTCGATGCCGTCCGCCGTGACCCGGCCGTCGAGGGAGTTCGTCCAGCGTTACCTCAAGAAAAATCAGTCGATGCCGTCCGCCGTGACCCGGCCGTCGAGGATCGGCCAGGTGCGCGGGTTCGAACTCATCGCGATGCTAAGCTGGAGCTTCATGGACTCGGTTGCGTTGCCACTACCGCGCGCTCTGTTGGCGCGTCATCGAGACATGCTTCAGGAGCACGACCGCGAGACCGTGGTGCGACGGCACATAGTCGTAAGCCGGCTTCATGGCGTAGATATCGACGTAGTTCCAAATCGGGATGGTGACGAGATTGTCGTTGATGATCTTCATCCCCTCAGCGATGTATTT
>Ga0182024_10009667_pt1 | contig 19876 bp, 16 predicted proteins | sample P32metaG_FD_120480 | JGI IMG/M metagenome (GOLD analysis project Ga0182024, IMG submission 120480) | Permafrost microbial communities from Stordalen Mire, Sweden - P3-2 metaG (Illumina Assembly) | ecosystem: Environmental > Terrestrial > Soil > Wetlands > Permafrost | place: Sweden: Stordalen... | reverse complement strand
ATCGAGTTGCGGCTCTTGTCGTAGAAGTTTTGAAGGACGGTCTTCGCGAATCCCGATGTCATTTCGAGCGCGGACAACACGCCGGTCTCCATGTAATTGGTGTTGTTGCGCATCGACCACACAACCTCTTTATATGGCGGCAACGGCCGGTACCATTCGCGCGCGGTCATGCTTCCAGCGCCTCCGGGAGGTCCACCGCCTTCCGGCGCGTCGACCTTGCGCTTCATGGTGTTTGCGCCGGCATTCCCAAAGGTTTCGTACATGCGAATCATGCCGTTGTGGTTGGACGACATGAAATCAAGATATCCCGGAGACCACATGTCGACAAATGCGTGCGTCCAGACTCCGGGCATCCCGTAGCCGATCATCTTGGTCATCTCGAAATTCGCGAACCACGGCAGCTCGGCATAGAGAATGGGGTCGAGCGTGGGATTTTGCGGAGCTTGGCCACTGAAGGTGTACATGAAGGGCTCGGATTCATGCAGGTCGTGCATGATGGGCGGATGCCAATCCAGATAAAACTTGAGCCAGTTTCGCATGGTGACTTGCGAATAATTGATGTCGCGATTATTGTCGTGGAAAATGTACTTGCCCCAGTAGGGCGGTCCGGCGACGCGGTCCTCTTCGGTCTCTTCGTTGATCTTGTGCCGGTAATACCAATCGACGTAGCGGTCGCGGCCATCGGGCTCCGCGGCGGGGGTTAACATCACGATCACGTTTCGTCGAATCTGATCGAAGAGCGGCGATTCCTCCACCGCGAGCCGATAGGCCAGCTCCATGAGCATCTCCGGAGGTCCGGTTTCAGCGCTATGGAGGCCGCCGGTGAACATATAGATGGGCTTGGCCTGGGCGATGATCTGGCTGGCTTGATCGGGGGACAGACCGCGCGGGTCGGCTAGCTTGGCAAGGTATCCTTTATATGTGTCCAGATTGCGGATGGTATCTTCGTCGGCAATCGCGACCACCATCTGCTCGCGGCCCTCGTCAGTCTGACCGGCCGGAAGGATTTTGACGCGCTTCGAAGCGGCGGCGAGCGCCCGATAGTAACGATCCAGATCGGCGACGTGCGTGAGTTTCTTGGGCGCTCCGACGTAGTATCCTAAGACATCTTTAGGGCTCGGGACGCCGGTGATTTTGGGCAAATGATCCACCAGCGGAGTCATGAATTCGGGCCGAGTGGTCCATTCTTTGACGAGCCTGGCGTAGTCGGGGTCCTGGGGTTGCTGGGCCAGAGCCGCGACGGCCAAGGCGAACAGGGGAATTAGGTTTCTCATATTATCTCGGAGACATGGCCGCAAGCGAAGAGACCAGGCGATTTCGGTGCAAATACATAACTGGGTCCCAGTTTATCGCACCGTTTCGGTCGGAGGCGCTTTAGAAGCGATACAGTAGTCTAGCCTTTGTAAAGTTCTGTGAGATCGCAATCGAGGCGTGAACCGACGTGGAACTTGAACTGAAATCCCGACGTCCAAACGAGAATATGCAAACTTGCTTCTTAAGGAACGGCCGGGGCCTTTCCAAAATGGTTATGGTACTTTCGCTCAGCGCCGCAGTCCCGGCCGGCGCATGGGCGCAGCAGTATATCATCGGCACGGTGGCTGGGAATGGCACTGCAAATTTCTCGGGTGACGGAGGCGCAGCGACCTCGGCCACTCTGAATGGACCGATCGGCGTGGCGCTGGATAGCTCCCTAAATCTTTACATCGCCGATGTCGACAACGAGCGGATCCGAATGGTTTCGGGTGGAGTCATCTCTACACTGGCGGGCAATGGCACAACCGGCTACTCCGGCGACGGCGGCAATGCCACAGCAGCGGAGATGTTTAGTCCCACGCGGGCAGTACTGGACGGCTCAGGAAACGTCTATATCGCAGACTCCAGCAATGACGTGATCCGCATGGTTGCGCCCGGTGGAATCATCAGCACCATCGCGGGCAATGTGTGCACGACGACCGTAAGCGCTACCTGCGACGCCGGCTACTCGGGGAATGGCGGAGCGGCAACGGCCGCGCAACTGAACTATCCTCTGGGCCTGGCGGTTGATTCGGCGGGTGATTTGTACATCGCCGACAGCGACAATAATGTCATTCGAGAAGTTTCGGGCGGAAACATTTCGACCCTCTTCTTCTCTCTGCACCTGAACGATCCGTCCGACGTCGCGGTGGACAAGGAAAACAATCTTTATGTCGCGGATCTCAATAATAGCCGAATCGTAAAAGTGACATCGTCGGGAATAGCCACTATATTCGCAGGCAACGGGACGCCAGGGTTCGCTGGAGATGGCGGTGCGGCATCCAAAGCGCAGTTATCATATCCAACCGGCGTGGCGGTAGATGGCGCGGGAAATGTTTACATCGCGGACACGCTCAACCAGAGAATTCGCAAGGTGGCGTCAAATGGAACCATCTCCACTATTGCCGGCACCGGCCAGCCGGGCTATGGCGGAGATGGGGGGCTGGCATTGTCGGCAACGTTCTCATCTCCCCGCGGACTAACGGTGGACCCCTTTGGGACGGTGTACGTTGCGGACACGAACAACAATGTCGTTCGGATGCTCGAGGCGCCCAGTCCCGTCATCCCGTCTAACGGCGTCGTCAATGCAGGCAGTTTCACGGTGGGCATTTCGCCCGGGGCTCTAGCCACCATCTTCGGCAGCAACTTCTTATTCGTGAATGCCAGCGCCGGGCTTCCCCTGCCCAGCACTCTAAGCGGCGTACAGGTAAGCATCAATGGGCGGTTCGCTCCGGTGCTTTATGTAAGTCCAACTCAAGTGAATTTTCAAGTGCCGTGGGAGACGGCGACGGGAACGGCGAATGTTGTTCTCAGCAGGAACGGCGCGACGAGTAATACCGTCACTGTGCCGGTGCTTTCCGCAGCTCCCGGACTTTTCATAGAATCATCCGGCGCGGCCGTCGTTCAAAACCAGGATTACAGTCTCAATCAACCCACCAATCCGGCGGCAGCCGGCAGCGTGATCATTGCGTACTTTACGGGGTCAGGACCACTAAGTGGGACGGTGGCGGACGGATATGCCAGCCCATCCTCTCCTCTTTTACAGTCGACATCGCCCTACTCTGCCATGATCGGCTCGGCGCCCGCGCAGGTTCAGTTTGCGGGCCTCAGTCCGGGATTTGTTGGGCTCGCGCAAGCCAACATAGTTATTCCGGCTGGAACTGTAAGTGGGACTTATCCACTTACAATTACCATTGATGGCCAGGCTAGTAATTCGGGAAACGTCAGTGTACAGTAATAAGCGCGGCGGCGTGGCGATATAGCTTATGCGCCAACGGAGGTGTGCCGTGCATACCGCGACATTGGTTGGGCTGTTTGCTGCGCTGGTTTGTTCCGAAAACGCATTCGCGCAGCCTGTAGACGAGCCCGCGGCAATCATCGAACTTGGAGGAGCCGCCGGCTGGAGTTTAAGAGACGGCGGGTCGAGCTTTGGCCCGGACATCGCGGTTGAAGTTACCCCGATCGAGAAGTGGCTGGAAATTGAAGCGGGCGTTACGCCGCTTTTTACCCGTCATTCGACCGAATGGGGCACCGACCTTCTTTTTAAAAAGCCGTGGACTATCTCCGAAAAGGCGGAGTTCATGTTGGGTGTTGGCCCGGAATGGGTTCATAGCACGCAATACGGAGTGACCACAAACTCATTGGCCGGCGAAGTCGTGCTGGATTTTATGTTCTGGCCTTCCAGCAAACATAGATTCGGCTGGTACTTCGAACCGGGTTACGAGTATAACTTTGGGCGACAGCATGAGCGATCGATTGGAATCACCGGGGGCCTGCTTATCGGGATTCCAAAGCGGCGCCGGTCCGGAGCTTAGGCACAGCGCATGAATCAGCAGCACGGCATGGTCAGTGGGCGCGCTTGAGGATGCATCCAGCGATCTTTTGGAGCGGTAAAATCTCATCCACGGCGCCGCGTTTGATCGCCTCGTTGGGCATTCCAAAAACGACGCAGCTGGCTTCGTCCTGAGCTATCGTGGAGGCGCCGGCTTCTTTCATTTCCAACATCCCGCGGGCGCCATCGTCGCCCATTCCAGTCAGGATTACAGCTACGGCGTTCTGTCCGGCGTAGCGCGCCGCTGAACGAAACAGCACGTCCACCGAGGGCCGGTGGCGTGAAACCAATGGTCCGTCTTTTATGTCCACGAAATATCGCGCGCCGCTGCGCTTCAGGAGCAGGTGGTGATTGCCGGGCGCAATCAGCGCATGTCCGCGCAGAACAGTATCATTGGTCTCCGCTTCTTTCACCGAGATTTCACACAGGCTGTCCAGGCGGTTGGCGAAGGCCCGGGTGAAAACTTCAGGCATATGCTGCACCACCACGATTCCGGGAGCGTCCGCTGGCAGGACTTCCAACAGCGAGCGAAGAGCCTCAGTGCCGCCGGTAGAGGCTCCGATCACGACCACTTTTTCGGTAGTTTCGAGCACAGCGCTGCTGGCGCGCGAAAGAATGGCGTCGGCGGTAAGCTTCGGCTCCGGCATACGGCTCGGCTGGCCCAGGCGCAGGCGAGCGCCGGCCGCCCCCTTTACGGCTTCGCACAGGATAACGCGTGACTCTTCTAAGAACTGCTTGGTGCCAAGCCGGGGCTTGGCGATGATGTCGACGGCCCCGTACTCCAGAGCCTTGAAGGTGTTCTGGGCGCCCTCTTCTGCCAGGGAGGAGCAGATTATCACGGGGATGGGGTGCTGGCTCATGATCTTCTGCAAGAAAGTGAGGCCATCCATGCGAGGCATCTCAATATCGAGCAGGATCACGTCCGGCACTTCGTCTTCCATACGCTCGGCGGCGACGAAGGGATCGCAGGCTGTGCCCATAACTTCAATGGCCGGGTCTCCGGATAGCACTTCAGTCAGGGTCTGGCGAACTACGGCGGAATCGTCAACGATGAGGACGCGAATCTTTGATTGGCTCATAGTGGTTTGGCTAATCATGCAACCCCCTGAACTCCGTTCACCGCAGTCGCTCGCTCCAGGCCGCGAGCCGGTGGAGCAGCACTTCACCGGTCCCTGTGTGGAAATGAATTCTGCGCCCGCGAACTCCGCCCAAGTCGGACGCGGACACCGTGAAGCCTTCTTCTGCCAGCACCTCCATCGCCGCCTGGCAATTCTGAGCGCCCACTGTGGGCCGATCGGCATTTATCCGGCCGACCGGGAGAACATCGGCGCCGCCGAAGAGTTTGACTTGCATTTCATTCCGGCGAGCCCCGAGTGCGTCGAACTGTTCGGCCAGGTAATGAATACTGAAATCGATATAGCGATGCCCCTCGGAGGTGTTAAAGGTCGAAGGCCTGGGATTCGGGCACCGTGGCAAAACGCCATGGCACAGCGCGCCGGCGCCCAAGCGGGCGCTCCAGAATGTGATTCCCACGCAAGAACCTAAGGATGGTCCGCAAAATCGCGGGGCTTCGAGCCAGATATAGTTCTCCTGGTTGAAGGTCCAGGTCGGGCAAGATTAGGGTGGAATCAGGCATCAGGTTTCCTGTAGACGGACGGTGCAACGGGAACCAGCGGCAAGTCCATCCCTTGCAGTGACTCGGAATGTCCCGCGAAGAAATACCCGCCCGGCGCCAGTTGGCGGGTGAGCTTTCCCAAGAGACGCACTTGAGTAGACCGGTCAAAATAGATGATGACGTTGCGGCAGAAAATAATCTCCGGCAACTCGGCCAGCCCAAAGTCGGCGTCCATAAAGTTCACACGCCGAAACTCGATCAGGGCACGCACTTCGGGCACCACCCGGAACAGGTCTGATGCCGGATCGCGGCTGCGCATGAAATATTTCTTCCGCAGGTTCTGCGGAACAGGCCCGAGCGACTCGGACTTAAAAATACCCAAGGCGGCCTTGGTTAATACAGCCGTACTAATATCGGTGGCTAAGAGGCGGAAACTGAAGCCGGGACACCCCTCGGAGTATTCGCTGAGAACCATGGCCAGAGTGTAGGGCTCTTCACCGGTTGAGCAGCCGGCGCTCCAGATCAGCGACTTGCGGTTGGCGCCTTTGCGCGCCGCCAGGTCCGGTAAGGCTTGGGAGACGAGGTAGTCAAAGTGTCCCGATTCGCGAAAGAAATCGGTCTTATTGGTGGTGATGACGTCGATCAGGTGGACGAGTTCGTTTTCTTTTCCTTCCCGCGCGAATACGCCTTTGCAATATTCTCCGAAGGTTGCAATGGCGAGGCTTTGCAGACGGCGCCTAATCCGGATCTCCACCATCGTCTTTCTGTCAGGACTCAAGTTGATGCCGGATTCGCTATAAATCAACTCGCGGAGCCGCTCGAAATCCGAGTTGGAGAGCCCTTCGTTATGTGCACTCATGAGCGTACTTACAGCGTGGCTTGGGAACGGGGCTCTCTTTAGCCCCTTCCTCTCAGGCGTGTATTTCAGCCACGGGTTTGGCTAATTCCACGCCTCGGACGGCCGAAAGCTCCTCGGAGGAGAAAACACGGTCCATGTCGAGGATCATGATGAACTGCGCGTCGCGCTTCCCCATACCCTTGATGAAGTCGGTCCGGATCTGGGTGCCGATTCTGGGCGGAGGCTGAATCTGGTCCGGCTCCAGGTCAATCACCTCCTCCACCGAGTCAGCCAAGGCGCCAATGACGGTGGATTCGCCCTCGAGCAACATTTCCACTACGACGATGCAGGTGTTGACGGTCTTCTCCGTCTTCGACATCTCGAAGCATAACCGCAGATCGACGACCGGCACAACGTTGCCACGTAGGTTGATGACACCGCTCATGAAATCGGGCGTACGGGGAATCTTGGTGATAGTCGTGAAATCGAGCACTTCACGCACTTTGGAGACATCGGTTGCGTACACCTCGTCCCCTAATTTGAAAGTCAGGTATTGCCGCGTATCGGTGATTTCGGTAACGCTCATGATTGGTTTCCTTTCGCGTCCTAAGAAAGTTGAGGCGCGCGCCCAAAAGCGACCCGCGCCTCAGAGTCTTTAGAAACGCTCAAACTCCTTATCAATTCGATCACCGCTCTCTCTCATTTTGAGAGCGACTCCGGTTTTAGCCGCCTTTTTCGAGGCGGCGGGCGTAGTCTGATGGCCCGCCGCGGCGTGATGGCCCACTGCATCCTGCAACTGGTTCAATGAAGCGGCGGATTTGGGTTGTGTGGATTTGGCGGGCGGAGCTTGTCCGGCGTCTCCGGTCCGGAAGAACCCGAGCGCGCTCAAAAGCTGGTCGGACTGGCCCGTAAGTTGTTCCGTCGTGGAGGCCATCTCTTCGGCCGCGGAAGCATTCTGCTGAATCACTTTTTCGAGTTGTTGCAGGGCCTTGTTAATCTGCTCGGAGCCGGTGTCCTGTTCCTTGCTGGCCGCGGTGATTTCCTGCACCAGTTCGGCGGTTTTCTGGATGTCGGGGACCAGTTTGTCGAGCATCTCCCCGGCCTTCTCGGATACTTTCACGGTCGTACCCGAAAGATAGTTGATCTCCCCCGCCGCCTTCTGGCTGCGCTCAGCCAGCTTGCGGACCTCCGCCGCCACCACGGCGAAACCCTTACCGTGCTCGCCGGCGCGCGCGGCTTCGATGGCCGCATTCAAGGCCAGCAGGTTGGTCTGCCGGGCGATCTCCTCAATGATGGAGATCTTGTTGGCGATTTCCTTCATCGCCCCCACCGCCTCCAGCACGCACTTGCCGCTCTCCTGGGCGTCCTTGGCCGATTTGGTTGCAATCTTATCGGTTTGCTGCGTATTATCGGCATTCTGCTTGATATTGGAAACCATTTCCTCCATGGAGGAGGAGGCTTCCTCGGCCGACGCGGCCTGGGCGCTGGCGCCGTTCGACACCTCCACCGAAGCTTGGCTGATGGATTGGCTGGCCGACGATACCTCGCCCGCGATGGTGCGGACGTCCGTCACCGTGCGAGTAAGGCTGGAGACCATCGTAATCAGGGCCTGCATCAGCTTGTCTTGGGCCGAGCGCTCCCGAAGTGAAACCGTCAGATTGCCCTGGGCGATCTCTTCGGCCGCATGCGTGACGTCACTCATGGCGACGATGAGCGTGTTCAGGTTGTTCTTAATGGTATTGAATTCGCCGTGATAAGTATCGGTGATCTGGGGCGGAAGGTCGCCCTTGCTGATACGTTCCACATAGTTGGCGGCGACATTAAGCGGGGTAATGACGGCGTCCAGAATGGCATTTACCCCGCGCACAATGTTGGCATACGCGCCCTGAAATTCATCCTGATTGCCGCGCTCGAGTAACTTTCCTTCTTTCGAAGCCTCGGTGAGGCGCGCGAGTTCCTTCTGGAGGTTCTGCACTACCGTGCCCACGTTGTTGACCGCCAGCTTCATCTTTTCGTGATCGCCCTTATAGGTCTGCGCGATCAACTCGTCGATCTTCCCACTGGAGATCTGACAGAGAATGCGATTACCTTCGCCGATGGGCAGCAGGATTGCATCCAGCATGGCATTTACCCCACGTATAATATCGGCGTAGGCGCCGCGGAACTGGTCCGGCTTGCCGCGCTCAGTTAGTTGCCCTTCCTTGGAGGCATCCGTCAGGCGCATCAATTCTTTCTGCAGGCCTTGCACCACGGTGCCCACGTTGTTGACAGCCTGCTTCATCTTCTCGTGATCGCCTTTGTAGGTCTGCGCGATCAGCTCGTCGATCTTCCCACTGGAGATCTGCGCCAAGATTCGGTTGCCTTCGCCGATGGGCAGCAAAATCGCGTCCAACATCTCGTTGACGCCTTGCAGCATTTCGCGGTAAGTTCCCTGAAATTGATCCACTTTGCCGCGTTCTTCAAGACGCCCTTGGCGGGATGCTTCCACCAGGCGCATAATCTCTTCGGATACGCGCTGCATCTCCCGGTCTACCGTTTTCGCCCCGCGGCCAGCGCCGGCGCGCTCGTCGGGCGAGCCGTATTCCAGAACGGCCGTACCGCCGTTCGCGAAGCTGGGCGAGTCTTTCTTGCCGCTTACTTTACGTACCATCGATATTGTTCTCCTTTTTCGAACGAATCGTTTTGCCTACTTGGAATGTTGCCTGCTCACACTGCGCCCCCTATTGGGGTGAGCGTTTTCTTCTGAGACATGCTCTGGACTGCGTTTTGGACCAGGCGGTGCGGATCGAGAATCAGAGCCACGGTTCCGTCTCCGAGGATGGTGGCCCCCGAGACCACCTGCACATTTCGATAGAGCCGGCCCAGATTCTTGATGACCGTCTGATGATCTCCGAGCACCTGGTCTACGACGAAACCATATCTGCCGTGCTCGGTTTCGACCACCATGATCTGCTCGGTTTCAGGCTGCGCGCGGTCCATTTGGAAGTACTCGCTCAGCCGGATGTAGGGAATAAGGTCGCCGCGCACGGTGGCCCTGTGTCTGCCGTTCGACGCCACAATGTCCCGGCGGGTCAGCTCAACACATTCCAGACTGTTGGCCAGCGGCAGAACGAAGTGCGCTTGCCCCACGCGAACCAGCAACCCGTCGATAATGGCGAGCGTAAGAGGAAGGCGGAGCGTGACCGACAGTCCGGCTCCCGGCTTACTGGCGATATCGATCGATCCCCTAAGTCCCTCCACGCTGCGCCGGACTACATCCATGCCCACGCCCCGTCCGGACACTTCGGTGACCTCTCGCGCCGTGGAAAACCCAGGCGCCAGGATCAGCGAAAAGATCTCGGATTCCGACAGCCGGGCCGCCCCGTCGATCAAGCCCTGTTCGACAGCGCGGGCGCGCACCCGATCCACATCCAGGCCGCGTCCGTCGTCTGAGATCCGGATCAGAACGTTCGCTCCGGAGTGCCGTGCCGACAGATGAATGGTTCCGGTGGGCTGTTTGCCCGCCGCGCGACGAGCTTCCGGCGTCTCGATGCCGTGATCCATGCTGTTGCGGATGAGATGCACCAGCGGATCGTTCAACTGATCAATCACGGTTTTGTCCAGTTCCGTATCGGCGCCTTCGATGCTGAGCTCGACGTCCTTGCGCAGCTCGATTCCAAGGTCGTGCACCAGCCGGCGGGACCGTTCAAAAGTGGTTTTGAGCGGCAGCATGCGGATGCTCATCGAGTTTTCTCTAAGCGCCGCGGTGAGCCGGTCCACCGACTCCGATATCTCCAGGATGTCTGCATCATCGCGGCGCGCAGCCACTTCGCTCAACCGGGCCTGGACGGTTACTAATTCGCCCACCAGATTGACGAGTTGATCCAACCTTTCGGTCGACACGCGGATACTAGACGCGGATCCGGAACCACCAGCGTCACGTCTGCCCGCGCCGTTCTGCCGGGCGGGCGCTGTTAACGCCACGCCTGTTTCGGCCGACTGGTCGAGCGCCGGCTCGATGCTAAGCTCCGAATCATCCTCGACGAATATGAAAACATCGCGGATCGCCTCAAGCGCCGCCGCTGCCGTGAAAACCATATCCCAGGCCAAGTAGCAGCGCTCCGCGTCGATCTGGTTAAGCCCAGGAATCGCGGCCGTGTCTAACGTGACGCGAAGCTGACCTAATTCCCGCAATTCCCGAAGGATTAGCAGAGGATTGATCCCATTCAGAAGAACATTCGGTCCAGGCCGAAAGCGGATCCGCCAGGTCTGAAACTGCCCGCTACTCCGCACCACCGGCGCCAGGGGTGAATGCGTCTCTTTTTCGCGTTGGGACGCGGCCCCGCCCGTCAACTGGCACAATTCGGCGAGAATGCCCGCCGAGCGCCCGCGGTCGAGGGTGCCTCGGCCGGCAGCCTCATCCAACATGGCCTTAATCTGATCGCCCGCGGCCAGCGTGAGATTAATTAGTTCGGCCGTGGCTGACAGGCGTCCATCCCGCAGCTGATCGAAGGCCGTTTCGAGATTGTGCGCAAAGGCCGCAAGGTCTTCGAAGCCGAACATCGCGCCCGACCCTTTAATGGTATGCAGAGCGCGGAAGGCCCGGCCGACAATCTCGGGGTCGTCGCGTTTTTGATCCAGCTCCAACAGCGCCGATTCCAGTTCCGCCAACAGCTCGCGTGCTTCCTCCTGGAAGGCCTGTTTGTACTGGTCCATTATCCAAGCACTTTCTTAACCACCGCGAGCAGCTGTTGAGTGGCGAAAGGCTTCACGATCCAGCCGGTGGCCCCGGCTGCCTTGCCCTCCAACTTGCGGGTGTCCTGCGACTCGGTGGTAAGCATGATGATCGGAATTCCTTTATACGCGGGATTTGCGCGCAAGCTCCGGATCAGCCCTATGCCATCCAGGTTCGGCATGTTCAGATCGGTGATCACCAGGTTCACGGTCTTCGTCAGCTTGGTTAGCGCATCCTTCCCATCCGCGGCCTCAACCACGTTATATCCGGCGGCGGACAGGGTGAACTTGACCATCTGCCGCACGCTGGCCGAATCGTCGACGGTGAGAATTGTCTTGGCCATCGGTCACTGCGGAATCGAAAGCCCAGGAAACGGCTCAAAGCCCGCTTCCCGCGCGGTTGCCGCGGCCCGCTCCGGAACGAGGACCGTTAATTTAGTTCCCGCCTGCGCTGTATGGCGCCCGGCCGCCCAAAGAAGCTGCATGACTGTGATATCGAACTCCCCGATTCGCTCCAGATCCACGTGCAGATCCGTTCCCGCCGCTACGCCTTCCAGCAGCACTTGCTTCAGTTCCGTTGCGGATGTGACCGTGAACTCACCTTCCAACCGGATGATCGAACGGGACTCGCCTCGTTCTATGGTTACTGGCAAAACCCTGCTCCTTGCAAAAAATCACTGTGTCCAGACCCAGCATGCTGCTTGTGAATCACTATCTTTCGGAATTTTGCTAGCCCACTTCGTTTCTCTTTTGTGTTATCGGCGAATTGGAGGTTTTCGACATATTCCGCAGGGGCTAATCTAGCTTGTCCACACGAATGTTCCCAAGGCTTGTCGACTGGGCGTTTTTGTCGATAAGACTTCCATGTTCACGCCGGTTGGCCAACTCTCGGGATTTGCGAACACACTCCGAACCCGGGTAACGAGCGGCCTATTCAGGTTCTCGACATTGCTTAATTTGAGTCGTTTCACTGCTAGGCGCCCGCTCGAAAGCTTGGCCGGGTGGAGAATGACCGCCGGTCAAGTCATCAAAGACCTGGAAAACCTCAACAGTTTGACAGAGCGTGATTTTCTCAAAGTCGGCGAAAAGCTGATGGAATTTCGTTCGACGGCGCGCCAGATTGCTTCCGATATGGCGGCCGTGAGTGAGCTTATCGCGGGGGAGCATGGACGCAGCGCTTCGCATGCGCTTACCAGGGTGCTGGAGCACTCCAGTGAGATGGATGCGCGCATGGAGCAGAGTGGCCGGGCCATGGCAGAGGTGCGTGACCTCTCGGGCCGCATCCGGCTCGCTTTCGCCGGGCTTCGCAACCGGGTATCCGTCTTCAGAACATTATGTACGCTGACGCAGATTGAAACGTCACGGCTGGGAAACAGTGGCGTCGACTTCGGCGACCTGGCGACTGAAGTGAGGCCGTTGTCGGAGACTATCCAATCCAGCGGGGAAGGCATTCTGGAGGCGGCGTCCCGGCTCGATCAAGGTGTCCGATCCGCTATTCGGAGCGGTTCCAGCCTGAAGGCGCGGCAGCTCAAGGAACTGCCCGCCTTGATCGATGGTATTACCAAGAACTTGAAGGCATTCGAAGAATGGAGGCAGCGGGCGGTTGAATCGTCCGCCCGGCAGGCGGATCAGTATGGCCTGGTGTGTGATGCGATCGAGGGCCTGGTCCGATCCATTCAATTCCACGATATAACGCGGCAACAGATCGAGCATGTGGCCGAAGCGCTTGGCGAGCTCTGCGCGGAATCCCAGAATGGGCGAAATTCCTCCAAATCATACCCCCCGCACGCCCGCGTCGTTTTGACCGTGCAGTCCTCCCAATTGTCCGGCGCCGCCAGTGTATTTGCTTCATCGATCGAAAGCATGGAACGTGATCTCGAAAGCATCGCGGGGCAGGTGCGGGATATGGCGAAAGCAAGCCGGGAACTGGTGAGCAATTCGACCGATGACCGGGGTTCTTTCTTTCTGCGGATGCAGGAAGATCTTAGCGCCATTCTCAAGATGCTCAGTACCTGCAGCGCTGCGCAGGCCGACCTGCAGTCCACCGCTCGAAAGCTGGACGGAGTCATCGCCGGTATGCAAAGCTCAGTCGCCGAGATCGGTGGGATTGAGATTCGAATTCAGCGTATCGCCACCAACGCCACTATCCGGGCGAGTCATATTGGAGCCGCGGGAGATGCGCTCAATGTCATAGCAGGAGTCATGCGGGGCGTGGCTCTCGATTCCAATGCGGATACAGAAGACGTGGCCGCGACACTCTGCCAGATGAGTGCGACCTCGGGTAGCGTGCAGGGCGTTTCGGTGCCGGGTGATTCTGGCCAGGCAGCCTCGGGCGCCTCGGCGGGTACTGACGAGGTCATTGAAGAAATGAAAAGGACGGTACTGGAACTGCATGCCTCGAGTGAATCGAGCTTTAGCCGGGTCGATGAGATCGCGGCCTTAGGCGCTCGGCTCGCCGGGGACATCGACGCAGTTCGCGGCGGCTTCTCAGCGGGCGCGCTTTTTGCCGAAGTGGTTGGCCGCGCCATGGGCGAACTCCAACGGATGGGAACACAAGCCGCAGCGTCGTCTTTGGGCGGGGCGTCGTCTTTGGCCGGGGGGTCGTCTTTGGCCAGGGGGTCGTCTTTGGCCAGGGGGTCGTCTTTGGCCGGGGGGTCGTCTTTGGAAGGTCTCGAGGTAACTCAAACGCCGCACCTGGATCGCGTGGCTCAACACTACACCATGCAGCACGAGCGCGATATTCACCAGTCAGTGACAGGCGGCTCGCCAATCGCCGAGGTGGCTCCCATCGAGGTGTCGAACATTGCTCTCAAAGATGGAGATTTCGGAGATAATGTGGAGTTGTTCTGATGCGCGAGGAGTGGGGCCGCCGCGCACCGTTGAGCCGGTCGTAGAGGCACAAAAACCGCAGCCTAAGTGCCGTAAAGGTACTCCGGGAGCTGATGCTGTCCGGAACGGTCCTGATATTCGTGGCTGGCGCAGATCGCTAAAGCCTCCCGGTGCGGAAATGCTTGTGCTTGTGATGGATTCGCCGCCTCTAGCTACGAATGTCACTTCTAGGGAATACTTACCGTGCTGCGTACGCCTCAGTAACTCGTAAATCGCCCGACACAGCCGAGGGAAACTTCGAGCTCAACACGAGCTCAGAAGGCCATGTAGACGATTACGCTTCCTGGCGGCCGCGCGAACACAACCTGCGCGGTGTGATGTCCGAGCATAGCCGCGACGGGAATCGACGGGACTGAGCATGAACGGCAGTGAACGAAACCACTCTGCTAACCCAGCCTGCTCCATCGGATAATCGTCTAAATTCTTGGAGGCGCGGACCGGAGTCGAACCGGTGAATAAAGGTTTTGCAGACCTTCATCGCAGTGGAGGTAATTCATGCAGAATCAGTACATCCGCATTCGGTTGTGTAGGAATAAGGCACTTTGAGGCGCCCACGATACCTTGGGGGGGATTGTAATACCCCGCCCGGCACCGCGCTGGAAGCTAAACGGCGAAGGCGGATGTGGACCACATCCACGCTCCGCTAACTCTGTCGAGGGTCCGAAGGTGCGCTCGTGCTGGACCCGAACGGAGTGGGCGCGGTTAAAATGCCGGGATTGGATTTGCGTCGGGGACTCTGGGCGGGGATGGCACGCCGTAGCGTAGGAATGCTTGGCCGACACATCCTGGAATCAAGCGAACGCTGGGCGATAATGCCAGTACGTTGCGGGAGTGTGGCTCGCATCCAACGTCTCCTACGTGTGTTCGACGCTGCCGAGCGCCAAAACCCACTCCTCATGTTGCAAGCCCTACACGAGATCGTCGCGCAACCCGGAAGGAGAACCGTAGATCCAACCCGCCCGAATTGGGACGAAATATGCGAGCAGGTGGGGATTACGCCGGAAATGGTACGGCATTGGAAACAGCGCACCGCAACGGAAACTGATATTCGCAGGTTGCTAGGTGAGCAAAGCCCGTCGCCGGGAAAGCGGGAACCGGATAAACTTGCCGAAGCCTTCAAAGAACTACGCCGGATCGTCCAGACAAATCAAAGGCATGATACTCCGCTCGCGGAAGAACTGGCCGCACGGTAGCGGTTTTCGGGAAGTAGAATCCCACTTGCAACCGAAATCCACCCCGCTGGAGCGATCGGGAAAAATCGCGTACCTGAACCTCTTGAGCCAGGTTGAGGAAGCGCGAGCAAAAACGCAGCGGGCAAAAGCCGCCTTAAGAAACACACGTCGGCGAGCACGGTTGTTAATATTTTGGACCTTCGCGGCGAATGATCTCCGATCCTACCCGCTCTCCGCAGTATGCCTACATGGTATCCATATCGGCTTGGCACTTCTCGCATTTCATAGGATGTTCGGAGCCGCGAAATAAGGGTAGGGCGACACGACCTGGCGGGACGCCGTCAATACAGTGTTGATGCCCACGCTTGCGACATCCGAGGAAGACTTTCATCCAAGCCGACATTCTAACAATGGTTGGCCTAGCAGGGCGATGAAGTGGCGCAAAGTTTTGTTGCTGACTTGGTACCGGCTCACCTTGAACGCAAGCACGAGAAAAAATATTGCAACGTCCGCCCACTTTTCCGCATCTCCGTTGGGTGAAGCCATGCAAACTGTGCGACTTCCTTCGCGCGGAACTTGCTTCCGCTCGCGTGGAGGCCACGGCATTACACTGGGATCGTGCCGCACGCGTAGGGGACGCCCCGGCTGGGTCGCGAGAACGCGCTGCGTTGTTCCAAAGTGCGATGCTGCGCTGGCAAATCGCCGCGTCGAATCTCGAATTTCATTACGCTGAGCTGTGGGAGTACGTTCCGCCGCGCGGGGTGACAACGCACGTACGACCTGCCACGGGAACAAGCAGATCACCATAGTAGGTCGTTATCGCTGTCCATGCGGTTCACCCCCGCCCGTGCTCTAACCGCACCAAACCCGTCGTGATCCGCAGGTATCACGATGAAATTATGGTGCGCCGCTCGGTTCCGGGATGGGAATATCCATAGAAATACCCTCGGACGGTGGGGAATAACGAGTGGGAAACCGGCGTACCGTCGAAATAACTGCCCGAAACCACCCAATTCCACCTCGGCGTTGCGGTTCCGATCGTCCCGGTCCAAGAACGTGGAGGATGCTCTCTATATCTTATGAGGCTTCCGCGAACGGGAAGCTCACCGGGAAATCGGTGGTTATCATCGCGTAACGAGCGATTACCGATCCCCCGCGATCCGCTCCCGCTGAGCGTCCGACCGGCGCAGCCCCAGAATACACTCTGGATTTCCGTCGCATAATGCGCTAGTAGTCGGTAAGAATTATTCTATTGTCTGCCGATATTTAGAAAGTAGCCCCATGACGCGCCTGCTCGATCACCGTGACAACGATCGGCTGGCACGTACTCTCAAAGTCGCAAAGAATCTCCCCCCTCTTTCTCCGATGGTTCGTCATCTGCTTGCGACGCTTTACACATCAGGCGAAAACACTTCCCTGTCCCAAATAGCGATTTGGGTCGAAAAGGACGCGCTCACTGCGGGCAAAGTCTTGGCCCTGGCCAACTCGGCATATTACGGTCGCACCGAGCCGGTCCTCACGATACGTTCTGCGATATCGCGGCTGGGGTTGGACGCTATCCGCAATCTCGTCGTGAGTATGGCGATGGGTGGATATTGGAACAGAATCCCAACGCCTCCGGAGTGGTCCTCCTCACGCTTCAATGCTCATTCGATTGGCACTGCGGTCTTGTCTGAAATGATTGCCGGGGCATTGAGTCCCGAGGACGTACAGGCAGCGTTCCTAGCGGGGCTTTTTCACGACATCGGCCACGTCGTCATTGCACTCGCATTACGCGACAATCCTGATGCTCTCAAACGCCTGGGCGTGCTTGAACACCCGCAACTGGGACAACTGGAGGTGGAACTCGTCGGATTCTCTCACGCAGAACTGTCAGCCGCAATGGTTCGATCGTGGAATTTGCCCCTATCCATCGAGAACGCTGTGCGATTTCACGAAGAACCCATTGACGCGGACCGAACCGATTCCGGCAGCGTGGCGCTGAGTGACATTCTGTATGTTGCCGACCGCTATGTGGATTATGAGGGTCTTACGATCAGGGGAGCGCGCAAACCAAATACGGACCATCTTGAGCTAATACGTCAACTTAATCTCGGTATAAATGATTCGATCATCTTTAGCCGATTCCACGATGAGTTGGATATTCTGTTGAGCATCCTATGACGGCTCCGGCGTTTGGGGGGAAGGATGTTTGTTGCTGAAACCACGCTAATGCGCCACGCCGACATCCATGAAGCGAGGATGGTCACCTTTTTCTGTTGAACAGCGTCACCGGCCCAAACTGCTCAATGATTTGAAACCCGGCACGCGGATCGTATCGAATACACTCGACATGGGCTGGAAACCTGACAAAGAACTGACGCTCGACGACACGGCGGACGACTATGGACTTAGCCACAAGTTTTTTCTCTGGATCGTCCCAAGGCGCACCGAAAAGTAGCGCCGACGCCGCGACGGATCAGCGTCTCCACATCTGCGTGAACGCCGTGAAAAACCGGGTGAACTGTGGGATTTCACGTAGTTCGATGCGAGCTTTCACCAACCTGCTCATGGAAGCGGCCATTAGGTGAACCTTCGTGGCGCTGAAACAGATTCAAGTCTAACGCTAGGGTCGCAAGCGCGACGGTAGCCGGGGAATCTCCGTGAAAAACAACATGTTGAACCCCTGCGTTCCAGAGCTGACATGCGGATTCAGGGTCGTTCGGAGCGATTACGAGGAACCTCCGTAACTCGTGCCATGCAAGCGATAACGTGTCGAACCTTTTCTTATCAATCACGATTACCCCATCGAGCTTCAACTCCGGCCAGTCCATAATGTAGACCTGGCGTGCCCCATGACGCAATAACAAACTGCGAATAACGCGTGCGTTTGCCGGATCATCGATCGCCAGTTGGATGGTGGTCATGAAGTTTCCTTGGGTGTTGGATGGGGTTCGCTCGAACATTAAAGTCTTCGCAACTTCGTTGCCAACACCGCTTTCGGCGTTGCCGTATGCCGTTCCAACTCTTTCGCGGACGTGGCGGAATCGCAGATTCACGCCGCGACGGCTCGGCCGGGAACTATCGGACGTGGTGGCGGTGCTGGACGTCGGAGCGCGGGTAGATCGAGTGATGCGCTAGGATTATGCGATCCAGAGCTTTCAGGTAGATCTAAGCGCGAACGGCCCGTGCGAGAATTGTATCCGCAGCCGAGAATCATGCGAATTGTCATTCGGGTCGTTGGCGTACTGCTGGTAATCATTGGCTCTATCTGGTTCCTACAAGGGGTCAATGTACTACCGGGAAGCTTCATGACCGGCCAGATTCGATGGGCGGTGTACGGAGGAATCTCCGTGGTGGCGGGAATCGTCGTGTTGGTTGCTGCCGGGAAAAGACGAACGCTGAAGGGGTAGTAAGTCGAGATAGAATTAAGCTGTGTGCTGAACGCGCCTCATTGCGGCAAGAGCGTTGGATAGCGGTTCAAAATTTCCGTGCGGCCATCCAGGATTTGGTCGTACTAGTTGACCGTTCAGGCTCAGCCACAGACTTCAATCTGGCTCATCTGCGGATAAGAGCCACTCGCGGCGCTTGCGAAATAGCACGAGCTGCGCTGGAACTTCACCGAGCAGAACATGGCTGTTAAATTCAAAGTAGCCCACTACCGAGCTTTCGGTACCGTTGACAAAGCGTGGCCCGTTCACTGCCGCGTTCACAAATCTCTGCGCGTCACGCCCGCCATGGGAGCTGGGATCGCGGATTATGTTTGGGAAGTGAAGGAACTGCTGGGAGCGTAGAATTGGAGGAGGTTGGGGGACGCCTGCAAGCAGCCCTTTAGTCACACTTTTGGGGCGCAATCCGAGAGTAGTGCTGAGCGTGCCCAAAATGCAAGGATTCTTCGGATCATCGGGAACTTTATGGTGCAGGGTCGTTCCGATCTTCGTAACCTCTGATATGACGGCCATTGTTATCGTCTACACTTCTGCGGACTTCATAGTCGCAGCCGATAGCATGGTGCGATGGGACGACGATACAACGTCTGACGACACAACTAAAAGGAAGGAGAGTAAAGAAGTCCAGAAAATATTCCTAGTGACATCTCCTGGCATGATTGGCCTGTACGCCATTTCTGGATGCCTTATGGCCAATCAAGACGGCTCCTTTGATTTAGTTGCTGAGACCATAAGACAGGCGGATTTGCTCTCAAATAAAAAGTGCGACGGACATCGGGACTACGTGGACCGCTTTTGTCGCGTTACTGAAGCGATACATCGGTGAAGCGAAGCGAGATGGCTTGATCGTAGAATATAGAGACAATCCTGCACTACCCCCAGGCCGCCGCTCATTATTGGCAACCCTCTATTTCGTGGGCTACTGGGACGCCTTGCCGTTTTGGACAATCGCTGAATTTCATAATCGCGTTCAGGCCAAAGTGGTCGTCGTTCCAAACGATCCAGTTCTAACGCCCGGAAACAATGTCGCGGAGGGATCAATCATTATCGTTTTCACAAACGTCGTGTGCGAAATCATCGTAAAGTGGGCTGGCCGGAAGCCAAGGGGCGCTTTTGTCTCCATGTAATTCGCGACCAAAGCTCGATGCGACCTTCATTTTCCACGCTCTAATAAGTAGCAGAACTTATCACGTTCTGCTAACCCAGAACCTGGGAAATATTCCAGGTTCGGTGGCGTTCAACCTGGCAGGAGGAAGAATCGGTATGGACGACCGACCGACTATCACCCTTCATTACGTTCAGAAAAACGGACGACGCGAAAGAACCAAGCTGACTCACCATACGATGTGTGAAGCACGGCAAGTAGCCAAAGCGGTT
>Ga0182024_10009666_pt1 | contig 19876 bp, 18 predicted proteins | sample P32metaG_FD_120480 | JGI IMG/M metagenome (GOLD analysis project Ga0182024, IMG submission 120480) | Permafrost microbial communities from Stordalen Mire, Sweden - P3-2 metaG (Illumina Assembly) | ecosystem: Environmental > Terrestrial > Soil > Wetlands > Permafrost | place: Sweden: Stordalen... | reverse complement strand
GACGAGCTGCTCGCCCGGCTGCGGGCCGCCGTCCGGCGGGCCTCCCGCGCGCCGGACGAGCCGGTCGTCGTCACCGCCGACTTCACCGTCGATCTCGCCGACAAGCGCGTGACCAGGAACGGCGCCGACGTGCGGCTCACCCCGACCGAATGGCAGCTGCTGGAAGTGCTCGTACGTCATCATGATCGGCTGGTCACGCAGCGGCAGCTACTACAGGAAGTCTGGGGTCCCCGGTACGAGACGGAGGGCAACTACCTGCGCGTCTATGTGGCCCACCTGCGCAGGAAACTGGAACCTGACCCGTCACGGCCCCGCTACCTGCTGACCGAGCCGGGGATCGGCTACCGGTTCACCGGGGCGGAGAACAGCCGCTCAGTCAGGACCTGAGGACCGCAGTTCGTAGACCGGGTTGTAGATCGTCAGCTCGCCCTTGATCCTGGCGACGCGCCCGTGCACCACGATGCGGCGGCCCGGGCTGATACCGGGGATGTTGCGCCTGCCGAGCCAGATGAGGGTAACGCTGCCGCTGCCGTCCCAGAGGTCAGCTTCCATGGTCAGGCTCTGCCCCCTTGGCCGCAGCGTCACGGCCCGCAGCGTGCCGGCCACCTCGGCGACCTCGCGGTCCTCGACGTCGGCGATCAGCTTGGCGCTGACCTCGCCGATCTCCTCCTGCAGCTCCTCGGCATGCAGCTGATCATGCCCGGCGGTGAGCCGCCGCAGGGCCGACAGCCGCCGCAGCCGCGGTGCCGGGCTGGTGCTGCCGTCCGGCCTGGCAGGCACGGAATTGCGCACCCTGGCCTTGGCGGGGGGGCCTGGCTGGTGGCTGCCGCTGCTGCCTGCCTCGCCCTGCTCGCCGTTGAGCGATCCGCCCGGGTCCGGCTCCGGCGCGCGCGGCCCGGCCGGCCGGAGCGAGCCCGGCTGCCCGTGGGCCCGCTGCCGGGTCGCCGAGCTCAGCTGGTAGGGCACGCTGGCGACCACCACGCCGCGCTGCTGCAGCAGCCGGGCCTTCAGCCTGAGCGCGGTCTGGTTGTGCAGCACCTGCTCCCACCAGTGACCGAGCACGTACTCGGGGATGTAGACCGTCACGATGTCGCGGGGGCTCTCCCGGCGCAGCCGCTTCACGTACGCCAGGACCGGCCGGGTGATCTCCCGGTATGGCGAGGCGATGATGGTCAGCGGTATCGCCATGCCGCTGCGCTCCCATTCCTCCTTCAGCCGGAGCGTCTCCGCCCCGTCGACATCGACCGTGATGGCCTGCAGGTGGCTCGGGCTGGTCGCCCGCGCATAGGCGAGCGCCCGCAGCGTCGGCAGGTGCAGCTTGGACACCAGCACGATGGCCCGGTTAGTGGCCGGCAGCGTGACCGGCGCGTCCAGCGGCGGGATCAGCTCGAGCGCCACGCTGGCATAGTGCCGGTGGATCCCGCGCATGGTGAGCCAGATCACCGGCATCGCGACCACGACGATCCAGGCTCCGCTGGCGAACTTGCTGACCAGCACGATGGCGAGGACGACAGCCGTGACGCAGGCGCCGACCGTGTTGATCGCCCTGGACCTGATCATGCGCAGCCGGGCACTGGAGTCGGTCGTCCCGCGCAGGCTGCGGTTCCAGTGCCGGATCATCCCGGTCTGGCTGCAGACGAAGGACACGAACACGCCGATGATGTACAGCTGGATCAGCCGGGTCGGGGACGCCTGGAAGATCACGATCAGCAGGATCGCGAAGCCGGAAAGGAGCAGGATCCCGTTGCTGAACGCCAGCCGGTCACCGCGGTTGCGCAGCTGGCGCGGCAGGTAGCCGTCCCTGGACAGGATCGAGGCGAGCACCGGGAACCCGTTGAACGCGGTATTCGCTGCCAGCACCAGGATCAGCGCGGTGGCCAGCTGCAGGAAGTAGAACAGCGGCGATGACCCGCCGAAGACGGCGGTGCCGACCTGCGCTATCACGGTCCGCGGCGTCGTCCCGGCCGGCACGCCAGCCAGATCCCCTGGCTGGCCGGCATGCACGTGGCTGACCAGCGCCAGCGTGGTGATCCCGGCGAACATCGCGACGGACACCCCGCCGAGCAGGGCCAGCGTGGTAGCCGCGTTCTTGCTCTTCGGCAGGCGGAACGCGGGCACCCCGTTGCTGATGGCCTCCACGCCGGTCAGCGCGGTGCAGCCGGACGAGAATGCCTTCAGCAGCAGGAAGATCAGGGCCAGGCTGGTGAATTTCTGGGCTGATTTGTACCGGTAACTCGCGCTCACGGCCCGCAGGTGCTCGCCCAGCCCGATCCGGGTGGCTCCCCACACGATCAGCAGGGTCACGACGGCGATGAAGCAGTAGGTGGGGATCGCGAATGCGGTGCCCGATTCCCGCACGCCGCGCAGGTTCATCACGGCGATGGCCGCAACCACGATGACCGCGATCAGGGTCGCGTGCGGGTACAGCACCGGAAACGCCGAGGCCAGGTTGGCGACCCCGGAGGAGACCGAGACGGCGACCGTCAGGGTGTAGTCGACCATCAGCGCGCTGGCGACCGTCAGGCCGACCCGGGGCCCGAGGTTGGTGGTGGCCACCTCGTAGTCCCCACCGCCGGACGGGTACGCGTGCACGTTCTGCCGGTAGGACGCGACGACGACCAGCATCAGCAGCCCGACCGCCAGCGCGATCCACGGCGTGGCGGAGATGAGCGCGATGCCCCCCGCGGACAGGACGATCAGGATTTCCTCGGTCGCGTAGGCCACCGAGGACAGCGCATCGCTGGCAAAGACAGGCAGCGCGATCTTTTTCGGGAGAAGGGTATGGCCCAGGCGGTCGCTCTGCACCGGCCGACCGACGAGCACGCGCTTGACTATCGACACGAGCGCATGGTAGGCCGGCGCATGGCTGTCCGTACACCTCCGGGCTGGTATCGGCGCGCTCGAAGCGGGGTTTCCGGCTGGTCCCGGTGCTGCCGGACGCCCGCGGAGAGCGCCGGGCGGTAGCGCTGCCCGGGCCCGCTCCGCAGCCGGGCGCATGGCGTTCCCGGTGGCCGGCTGGCCGGGAATAGCGGCCGGATTCACCGGCAGCAGGCCCGGTACCACCCAGGCCCGTATTGCACCTGCTCAGCGAAATGAAACGATCGTGGCGTGACGTTGCGCAGGGACGACCCGCCGCCGGGCGACCGCGCGCACTCGGCCGGCCCCGCGGATCCTGGCCTGGTGCCTCCTGACCTGGCGGATCCCGGCCTGCCGGCTCCCGGCGTGGTGCCTCCTGACCTGGCGGATCCCGGCCTGGCGGATCCCGGCCCGGCGCCTCCCGGGCTTGTCCCGCCCATCCGGGTGCACGACCACCCCGTGCGCCGGGTCAGGCGGCCGGTCGATCTGCTGCGGTTCACCATTGACGCCACCGAGATCGCGCTCGTAGCCGGGATCGGCCTGGCGGCGCGTGCTGCCACGACCGGCGCCGAGACCGACATCGTGGGCGCCAGCCAGCATCTGCCCGCCTCCCTGCTTGCCATTGCGCGCCCGGCGGCGCTTATCGCCCTGCTGGTCCTCCCAGTGGCCCTCGCCATCCGCCAGATCGTCCGCCGCCAGCCACGGCAGCTTGCCGAGGCTGCGGCCACGGGCATCCTGGCGGTCGTTGCCGTGGTCGTCGTCAATGCCGCGCTGCGTACATCCTCGGCCCAGGTGCTGTACGACGCGATTACCATGGCGCACCCGGGCGGAAGCACACTGCCGCCGCTCGATGCCTGGCTGGCGGGCTTCGCGGCCTACACCACGATCATCGGCGTGAGCGGGCGCCCGCGCTGGCGGACGGCCGCGTGGCTCACGGTCATCACTTACTCCCTGGGGAGCCTGGCAGCATTGCAGACGACGGTGCTCGCACTGCCCATCACGCTGCTGACCGGCCGGGCAATCGGCCTCGGCGTGCGATACGCCACCGGTTATCAGGCGCAGCGCCCGTCAGCCGCCGAGATCGCGCGAGCGCTCGGCCCGCCCGGCCGCCTCATCGCCGAGATGCGGCGCCTGCCCGCGACCGATACCGGGTCCCGCCGGTATGCCGCGACGATGCAGGACGGCAGTCAGCTCGATGTCACCGTCTTCGACCGGGACCAGGAGGCGGCCGGCCTGGCCTACCGGCTCTACCGCTCGCTGTGGCTGCAGGCCCAGGTGTCACGCTCGGCACTGCTGTCGCTGGACCGCGCGGTGGAGCGGCGCGCGCTGCTGTCCTACGCGGCCACGGAGGCCGGGGTCCTGGCACCCATGCTGCGCGCCGTCGTCCGCGCCGGACCTGAGGCCATTGTCTTCGCCTATGACCATCACCCTGGCACCACGCTGGCGGAATTGCAGCCCGGCCCGACCGACGCCCTGCTGATATGCGCCTGGAATCAGGTGCTGCGACTGCACGAGCACCGGGTCACGCACCGCGCCCTGACCGCCGACCAGCTGCTGCTCACCCGCGATGGCCAGGTCATGCTGCTGGGCCTGGGCAATGGTGACGTGGCGGCGAGCGACCTGCAGCTCCGTCTCGACGTGGCCCAGCTGATCGCCGAGCTCGCGCTGCTCGTCGGGCCGGAGCGGTCAGCCGACATCGCGCTAGGAAAGGTCGCCCCGACCGAGCTCTCCGCCGTGGTGCCGCTGCTGCAGCCCGTCGTGCTGCACCGCGCCACCAGGGCCGCCCTGCGCCATCACAAAGACGTGCTGCCGGCGGTCAGGAAACGGCTGCTCGGCGCGACCCAGCGCGACGTGGTGACGGTCCAGCTGGAGCGGATCCGGCCGCGCACCCTGGTGACCTTGATCGCTGGCGTCGCGGCGGTGTACCTGCTGGCCGGACAGCTCGCCTCGGTCCATCTCAGCACCTTGCTCCGGTCGGCCAACTGGCGCTGGAGCATCGCCGCGCTCGGCTTGTCGGCGGTTACCTACCTCGGCGCCGCGTGGTCGCTGTCCGGTTTCGTGCTCGAGCGGTTGAGCCTGGCTCGCACTTGCCTGGTCCAGGTGGCCGGCTCCTTCGTCACCCTCGTGACGCCTGCCGCCGTCGGCGGGGTCGCCCTTAACATCCGGTACCTGCGGCGCAACGGCATCTCCGCGGCCGACTCGGCCGCGAGTGTCGGCGCGTCGCAGCTCGTGACGTTCACGCTGCACATCACCCTGCTGGTAGTCTTCGCGGCGATCTCGGGCACCGCCCAGGACCACTCGCTGCGACCGCCGGAGTGGGTCTTCTTTGTCATTGCCGGTCTCGTCGCCGCCGCGCTCGCCGTGCTCGCCGTCCCGCCGGGGCGACGGCTGCTGCGGGCCCGCATCGCCCCGATGCTCGGGCAGGTCATCCCGCGGCTGGTGGATGTGGCCCAGCAGCCGGCCAAGCTGGCCCAGGGCGTCGGCGGAACCCTCCTGCTAACCACCGCGTACATCCTGTGCCTGGCCGCATCGGTCCGCGCGCTGGGCGGATCTTTGTCATTGCCGAGCATCGCCGTGGTCTATCTGACTGGCAGCGCCCTCGGGTCGATCGTGCCCACGCCGGGAGGCCTTGGCGCGGTCGAGGCAGCCCTTTCGGCCGGCCTCATCGCGGCCGGCCTGCACGGCGCGACCGCGATCAGCACGGTACTGCTCTTCCGCACCCTGACGTTCTGGCTCCCCGTGCCCGTCGGCTGGGCCGCCCTGAACTACCTGCAGCGCCAGCATTCGCTGTGACCGGCTGCCGCGCCGCCGGCCTTCCCCTAGCGCGCAGGTCGCCTTCCGCGCGGTCCGGCGCGCTAGGTCAGCCGGGCGACCGCGAGCGATGCCGCGAACAGCACGGTGGCCCAGGACATCGCCCGGAGCGCTTGCTCAAGCGGGGCAAGGAGCGCCGCCGAGTCGATCGTCAGGGTCTCGCCGGTAGCCAGCGTGATCGTGCCGTCGACCCGCGCGGTCCGGCGCCGGATGGTCCGGGCCGGCGTGCTCAGGCGCCGCTGCGCGGCCGACAGCGCAAGGGCGCCTGCCGCCGCGATGACGGGAGCTAATGCCAGCCCGCCGGTCTGCGCGGCGTACGCGGTCAGGACCGGGAAGGCGCCCCACGCGACCGCGAAACCGAGGTCGGTATGGATGATGCCGCCGAAAAGCTCAGCGTTATAGGCGACGACCAGGACCGGGCCGATCACCATGAACGGCAGCAGTCCCCAGCCGGCCCTGCTGATGCCCGCGACGCCCAGCGCCACCGCGCCGGCCAGCCCGGCCACCGCGACCGCCGTCAGCGCCGCCGCGGGTATCCGGGTCTGCAACGGCCGGCCCCGCAGCTCGTCCAGGGCATGCGCCGCCAGCCCGACCGCGAGGAAGAAGGCGATCAGCGTGGCCAGCAGGGCCGGCAGCCGGACCCGGGGCGCCAGGGCGGCACCGATCACCACGTACGACAGGTGCCACGCCGTATAGGGCGGGTGCAGCAGCGTCCACCAGTCCCGCCACGCGCCCTGGCGCGCGGCGTAGTAGGCAGGCCGGGACTCAGGCCGCGGCGCCGCGGCCGTGGCAGCCGGCTCCGGTGGCATCTGGCCGGGGGAGCCCGGGCTGCTCCCGTCAGTCACCGGCACGGGTTCCCCACATCACGAGCCCGCCGCCCAGGCTCATGACCTTGACGCCGACATCCTCGAATCCCGCCCGCCGCCAGGCCTCGACCGTCCACGAAACGGGGTACCGGCGATAGTGCCGGGAGATGTTAGGGCCGAGGAAGCGCCCGACGGTGAACCACTCGCGGCCGCCGGTCAGCGCGCCGCCGACCGGGAGCAGCAGCCGGGTGTAGAGCCACCACCAGAATCGCCAGAAGAGCGAGGGCGGGCGCAGGAACTCGAGGCTGGCGACCTTGCCGCCCGACCGCACGACCCGCGCAAGCTCGGTCAGCGTCGCCTGCGGATCCTGCACGTACCTCAGCAGGTAGGTGAAGGTCAGCGCATCAAAGGAGCGGTCAGGGAACGGCAGTTGCTCGGCCCGGCCGGCCACCAGCCGCACCCGCCCGCGCAGCCCCGCGGCGCTGACATTGCGCTGGCCCTGCCGGAGCATCTGCTCGGTGAGGTCCACACCGACTATCTGCGCGGTGGTGCGCTCGGCGAGCTGGAGCGCGACCCCGGCGGTCCCGGACGCCACGTCGAGCACCGCCTGGCCGACGGCCGGCGCTACCTGGTCGACCATGGCCCGCCGCCAGCGGCCGTTCTGGCCCATCGAGAGAACCTCGGCCAGCCGGTCATACCTGGCGGGAAGCGGGGTGAACAACCGCTGCGCGAAGCGATTGCGTCCCATGGCGGCGGGAAGCGTCATGCGCGTCTCCTCGTGGCTCGCAGGATTTCAACGGTACGCCTGGATAACGGCGCCGGCGCGCCGCAAGATCACCGGTCGGCTCTTTAACGAGCAATCCCCGTTACTGCGATGAACATGCGGGCGGCGGCGATGGCCGGCCGCAGAGTGCCCTCCTGGCCAGGCAGGATGCGCCGGGCGTCGAATGACATGCCAAGCCTTTACCAAACTGTGGTTTCCCGTTTACTCAAACGCAAGTTACGGTCTCGACGACCCTCATTACTGCGATGTACATTTGAATACTCTGAGTGTTCGTCGCGGTCGTCGCATCGTGGCCGAAGGAGCCCGCATGATACGAAAGTGGTCCATACCGCTCGCAACCCTGGCCCTGGTGTTCGGATCCATGCTTGCCGCAGGCACTGCCTCGGCGGCCGCGATGGCGCCGCATCCCGGCGCTTCGCACTTCACCCCGGGCGGCCTCATGGTCCGGCCCGCCGGGCACGTGGCAGGCTCGCCGAAGGCGCACCTCAACCAGGCTGAGAGCACGAACTGGTCCGGCTACGCCGTCACCGGCGCCAGCGGGGCTTTCCACAGCATCTCCGCCAGCTGGGTTGAGCCCACCGGGACCTGCACCTCCAGGCGGTCTGCCCAGTACTCCAGCTTCTGGGTCGGCCTGGACGGATTCAACAGCAACTCGGTCGAGCAGACCGGCACCGACGTGGACTGCAATGGCAGGACGCCGGTGTACTACGGCTGGTACGAGATGTACCCGGCCTTCCCGGTCAACTACACCAACACGGTCAAGCCGGGCGACCACTTCAGCGCCTCGGTGACCTTTACCGGGACCGAGACCTACACCCTCGTGCTGACCGACAGCACCCAGGGCTGGACGCACACGACGGTCAAGAGCCAGACCGGCCTGGCTCGCTCCTCGGCCGAGGTCATCACCGAGGCGCCATCGTCCTCGTCTGGCGTGCTGCCGCTGGCCGACTTCGGCACCGTCAACTACAGCACCTCCAGCGCCAACGGAACGTCGCTGGGCACGCAGAAGCCCACTGAGATCATCATGGTCAACAACAGTGGCCAGCAGAAGGACTCCACCAGCGCAATCTCCAGCGGCGGGGCGTTCAGCAACACCTGGATCAGGAGCAACTAACCCGGCACCCGAGTACAGGTTCAGCTAGCCCCACGACCGGATGATCCTGTCCCGGCAGCCCGCAGCTGCCGGGACAGGATCACGTCCGCAGGCCGGCGGGCCCGGTCGCGGACCTGACACTGATGTTTCGTGTCGATGCTCGGCGCGCCCTCGGTCCGTGTCCTGCTCGACGTGCTGGTCTTCCGGCGCGCGCCGGCGGGCTGGCGAGACGACGACCTGGCATTCGTCCGCGACTGGGGATTCCCCCTCGGCGGGCGCGGCGCTGGCGCGCCCGTCACCATCTGGCAGGGCGGCCAGGACCGGATGGTGCCCTACGCCCACGGGGCCTGGCTGGCCGGTCATCTTCCCGGTGCGCGCGCCCATCTGCTGCCGGGCGAAGGCCACCTGACGCTCGCCGTGACCGCGTTCGGCCAGATTCTCGCCGATCTCCTCGACCTGGCCGACCTGCCGCCTGCCGGCTGCGGCAGCCAGACGACCCGATCTGTCGACAAATCGACATCCATATAGGCGAGCACGTCGGCGTCGTTCGCCAGCCAGATGGATCGCAGCGCCCTGCCGCGCCCAGGCTGCTCCAGCCGAACAGCGCGGACCGCGTCAAACTCGCTCGCGAGAGCGAGCGCCACGGCCCAGGTCCCATCGGAGCTGCACTCAGACCGCTTGCCCCCTGACCACGGAGGATCCGCACGCTGGGGACCGGCCGGATCCTCCGTCTTGATGCAGAACCATCGCCGTCGCCCAGGCGCGGACGCCGTGCTCGGGGGCGGCGCGGGGTTAGTCAGGACTGATCGGGCGGTGAGCCATCGGCGCCAGGAAGCGGCAGCGTGATCATGAAGACCGTCTGCCCCGGCCGGCTCGTCACCTCGACGCGCCCGTGATGGGCCGCGACAACCGCATCTACGATCGCCAGTCCGAGGCCGGTGCTGCCGGCCGCGCGGGACCGGGAGCTGTCACCGCGCACGAACCGCTCGAACAGCTCGGGCTGAAGCTCTGCGGGAATGCCGGGACCGTCGTCGGCCACTGCAAGCACCGCAGTGCCTGCGGGCACATCCGGCCGTCCCGGCGGCCTGGCAGGTCCGCCCGACGGCCTGGCGGGTCCGCCCACGGGACCAGGCTGGCCGCCTGACAGGTTCGCCTGGCCACCAGGCCGACCTGGCCGGCCGCCTGACGGGCTGGGCTGCCCGTCCGCCTGGGCCAGCGTGACGGTCACGGTCGTCCCCGGCGGAGTGTGCCTGGCCGCATTGCTCATCAGGTTCGCGAGCACCTGGCGCAGCCGGTGCTCGTCGCCGCGGACGACGACGGACTGTCCCGGCAGGTCCAGCTGCCAGCGGTGATCCGGCGCGGCTACCCTGGCGTCGCTGGCCGCGTCAATCGCCAGCCGGGTGAGATCCACCGGATCGTCCGCCAGCGGGCGGCCCGCATCGAGTCGTGCCAGCAGCAGCAGGTCATCGACCAGACCGCTCATCCTGGCTGACTCCGACTCCACCCTGGACAGCGCATGCGCGACGTCGTCGGGCAATGCGCCGGGGTGACGCCGGGCAAGCTCGGCGTAACCCCGAATCGCGGCCAGCGGGGTGCGCAGCTCGTGACTGGCGTCGGCGGCGAAGCTGCGCAGCCTTGCCTCGCTGGCATGCCGCCGGGCAAGCGCGGACTCGACATGCCCGAGCATCCGGTTGAACGCGACGCCCAACTGGCCTACCTCGGTCCGCGGGTCGGCGTCCGGCACCCGGTGCGGCAGCTCCACCTCACCGCTGCCCAGCGGCAGCCTGGTGACCTCGGCGGCCGTGGCGGTCACGCGGCGCAGCGGCCGCAGCGACAGCCGCACCCAGCCGGTGCCGATGATCCCGGTGAGCAGCAGCGCGATCGAGAAGACGGCAATCTCCGCGATCTCGACGCTGTGCAGCGTGCTCTGCATCTCGCCCAGCGGCAGCCCGGTGACCAGCACGTCGCCATCGGGGGAGCGGACGGCAGTCAGCCGGTACTCGCCGTGGGCCGACGGCAGGTTCCGGTCGTAGGGCCGGCCGTTGGCCGGCAGCCGGGTGAGCACCGCCTGGTCCGTGACGGACAGGTGGCATGTGCCGTTCACGATGTTCGCGTAGCTAACCGCGTACTTGACCAGCTGAGCACTGAATGTCCCGGCCGCCTGGCCGGGAATCTCGTTGCCGCACTGCAGGTCCGGCGTAGGCGGGCCGTTATCCGGCGCAGCCGGGGGCGGGCCGCCCTGGTCCTCCACACAGGAGACATAACGTCGCCCCGCGGCGCTGAGCTGCGCGTCGAGCTGGTGGAACAGAAATCCGCGGAGGGCCAGGTAGGTGACCAGCCCGACGCACGCGCAGGCAACCGCTAGCAGCGCGACCAGGCCGGCGATCAGCCTGCCGCGCAGGGTCCGCCCGGCCAGCCAGCCGCGAAGCCCGGCCCGGCGCCGGCCAGCCGGGCGCCGGCCGGCTCGCCGCGCTTCGCCCGGGCTCGGGCTGGCCGGGCTCCCGGCTGCCCTGGCCGCAGCGTCGCTCATGGCCGCATCAGTCCCTGACCTCAGCCGCCCGGCTTGAGCACGTAGCCGACGCCGCGGACGGTGTGGATCACCGGCTCACGACCGGCGTCGATCTTCTTCCGCAGGTAGCTGATGTACAGCTCGACGACGTGGGCCTGGCCGCCGAAGTCGTAGTTCCACACCCGGTCCAGGATCTGCGCCTTGGACAGCACCCGGCGAGGGTTGCGCATCAGGAAGCGCAGCAGCTCGAACTCGGTCGCGGTCAGCTCGATCAGCTGGCCTGCCCGGCGGACCTCCCTGGCTTCCTCGTCCATGGTCAGGTCGCCGACCGTCAGCTCGGTCCCGCCGCGCGCCCGCGCGACACCCGCCCGGCGCAGCAGGCCGCGCAGCCGGGCGAGCACCTCTTCCAGGCTGAACGGCTTGGTCACGTAGTCGTCGCCGCCAGCGTTGATCCCGGCGACGCGGTCCTCGACGGCGTCGCGCGCGGTGAGGAAGAGCACGCAGACATGCGGCAGCTCGGCGCGCAGCCGGCCGAGCACCTGCAGGCCGCTCAGGTCCGGCAGCATGACATCGAGCACGACGGCGTCCGGCCGGAACTCGCGGGCCGCGCGGACCGCGCTCAGCCCGTCGCCGGCGGTCCTGATCTCCCAGCCCTCGTAGCGCAGCACGCTGGCCAGCAGCTCGGCCAGGCTCGGCTCGTCGTCCACCACCAGGACCCGGATCGGCGTCCCGTCCGGCCGGCGCAGGGCCGGTTCCTGGTCGCTGTGGGCCGGCTGCGGCGTTGCTGTCATGCTCATCATGATTCCAGGGTGCTCGTACTTGCTACGCCGCAGTTATGCGTTTGCTCTGAGTTTGCTCTGAGTGCCATCGCCGGCGGGCCGCCGGTCTCAGCGCACGGCGGAGAGCAGCAGGGCGAGGGCCGGGCAGCTGGCCACCGCGCGCCGTGCCTCGCGCTCCAGGCCGGGCGGCACTTGCTGGCTGGCCAGCACCGGGTAGCCCCACTCATCGAGCGTGATCAGCTCGGGCAGCAGCTCGGCGCACAGTCCGTGCCCGCCGCAGGCGATCGGGTTGATGCGCAGTTGCTTGCTCATCGCGGCATCCTCCAGTCGTTCTCGCTGCCCGGCCCGGCGGGCACCGGCAGGAACGCCCGGCCGGCCGCCGCCGTGCACATCCCCTGCTGGTGGCTGCGGATCTCGCCGGCGAATACCTGCAGGCCGCTGCGGACGAACCGCATCGCGCCATCCGGGTGGTGACACGCGCCACGGCCCTCGACCAGCCCTGCCCACCGCTCAAGATCAGCAATAACGCAGCCATCCGGCCGGCTCCCGGACAGCTCGGCGAGTGCCGTCGCGATGCGCGGCAGTCCGTTCAGGCACGGGCCGCACTGGCCAGCGGACTCCAGCGCGAGATAACGGGCGACCCGGGCCATCTCCGCCAGCCCGCATGCGGCCGCCGGGAGCGCGGCGAGTACGCCCGCGCCGGCCGAGGCGCCGGACGGCCGCAGCCCCGCGTCGCTCAGTGCCAGCCGCTCGGCCCGGCCGGCCGGGAGCCATCCGCCGTGGTAGCCGCCGACCAGCACGGCCTGCACATGACCGGGGAAGCCGAGCAGGTCCCGCAGTGGCGTGCCGAGGGCGGCCTCCGCGACGGCCGAGCTGCCGTCCGCCTGGCGGATGGTGCACAGCATGCTGCCAGGCTCGTCCGCCGTGCCGATGCCGCGGAACCATGCCGCGCCGTATCGCGCGATCAGTGCCAGGTGGGCAAGTGTCTCGACGTTCTGCACCAGGGTCGGCTGGCCGCCGACGCCCCGCTCGAACGTGCGCGGCGGCGTGAACGCGGGCACTGCGGCACCGCCGTTGATCACGTTCACGGCCGCCGTTTCCTGCCCGGACAGGAATCTCGGCGGGGCCGCCACGACCTCAACATCGGCGCGGTCGAGCCCGCCTGACCTCCGTTCGGAAAGAAGGCCGATCAGCTGGTCGCGCAGGGCCAGGTCCGCGTGCAGGTAAAGCACCGTGCGGCGGGCGCCGACCGCCTCGGCGGCTAGCTGCAGCCCGTCGAGCACCAGGTGCGGCGAGTAGCGCAGCAGCGTCTTGTCCTTCGCGCTGAGCGGCTCGCTCTCGGCGCCGTTGGCGACGACGACCGGCCTGCGGCCTGCCGCCGCGACCGCGGTGAGCTTGCGGCCCACCGGGAAGGCGGCGCCGCCGCGGCCGGTCAGGCCAGATTCCGTGACGTCGGGGATCAGCCGGCCGGGACCGCCGCGGTACGGCAGCGGGCCATGCTGGTCCAGGTGAGCGGGCAGCCCGGCCTGGCGGCCGTCAGCCGGCAGCAGGCGGGGGAGCTGGGCCGGCTGGCCGCCGGGGCGCGGGCTGCCCGCGATCAGGAGGCTGGTGCCGCGGGTCGTCATCGGGCACCTGCCTGGCTTGAGAGCACGGCGGCGACCCGCCGCGCCCGGGGGATGGTCCGCAGCGTGCGCTGCGCCCGCCAGCCGACAGCGCCGGCCACGGCGAGCGTGCATGCGGCGGCGAGAGCAAGCAGCGGACCGCCTTGCAGGTCGCCGCTGCTGCCGATGCTGTGCGCGAGCGCCACCGGCCAGGATGCGTAGGCCAGCCAGTGCACGGCCCGCCACGTCCTGCGGCCGATCCTGGCCCGCGCCAGGCTGGTCACGATCAGGGCGATGATCAGGTCGAGGGACACCGCACCAAGGCCGATCCACACCGAGCGGTACGGCGACGCGAGCGGGATAAACACCGCGGCCAGGCCGATCGTCACGAACGGGTCGGCGATAGCGGTCGCGACGTGCACGGCGACGAAGCCGACTGCCAGCAGCGACAAGTTGCGGTGCAGCCCGGTGACCGCGAACCTGGGCAGGCCTGGCAGCCGGCCCTGCCGGTTGACCAGGATGCCCAGGACCATCACGGCCGTGAGCAGCACCAGGCTGATGATGCCGGTCGCCCGGCTGGCGTACCAGAGCGCCGTGCCGGAGGTGATCCCGCTCATCGCGGTCCTGCCTTTCCGCGGGCGTCCTTGCGGCCCGTGCTGTTCTCGTCGGCCGCCGTGGTCCGGCGGCCCGTACCTGCCAGGTCGTCAGCCGCCGTGGTCTGGCGGCTCATACCTGCCAGGTCGTCAGCCGCCGTGGTCCAGCAGCTCATACCTGCCAGGTCGTCCGCAGCCGGCCATCCGGCTACGGTCCGGACCCGGCCCGCTGCGTCGACGAGCCGGGCCGGGTGGCCGAGGCCGGCCAGCCAGCCGGTGGCCTGGCTGCCCCTGATGATCGCCGCCGTGCTAGCCGCGCTCGCTTCCGCGCAGCTCGCGGCGGTGACGGACACGGTGCGCCAGGCCGGGACATCCGGCTCGCCGTGGCGCGGGCGCAAGATGTGCGCAAGAACGTCACCGCCATGGCGCCAGCGGACCGCGCTGGCACCGGAGGTGGCCAGGCCGCCGCTCTCGATCGACACCACGGCGGCGGGCCCGGCCGACTGGCCGGCCACGGGACCGCACTTGTCTTGCACCCGGATCCGCCAACCGCCGCGCGGCGGTTCACCGCAGGCCGCGACGTCCCCGCCCAGGCTGATGAGCACGCCGCAGCCAAGGCCGGCGGCGATACTGGCCGCTGTCCGGTCCGCGGCCCATGCCTTTGCGGTGCCGCCGAGGTCGAGCCAGGTGCCGGGCGGGAGCTCGAGCAGCCCGTTTTCCTGGTCCAGCCGGACCTGCCGCCAGCTGGCGGCGGCCGTAACGACGAAGCGCACAGGGGCGCCGGGTCGCTGCGCGCCGGCCCGGCTGAGCGCGAAATCACCGTGCGTGGCGGCGGCCCGCTGCGCGCGGGCACGAGCGAAGGCGCCGTCCGCGTTCGAGGCCTGCCGCCCGGCGACCGGGTCGACGTCGCCGCCGGTCTGCTCAGCCGCGCGGAGAGCAGCGGCGATCGCCCCGGCGAGCAGCGGGCTGACCCGGACCGGGCCGTGCTGACGGGCGGCTGCGTTCACGGCAGCGAGTTCGGAGTCGTCACGGAAGGTGCTGCAGGCCGCGTCCACCGCGGCAAGTTCCGCAGTAAGCAGGTCGCGGGCCGCAGGCAGGGCCGCCGGGTCAGTGACGGCCAGCGCCGCCAGCGTCCCGAGGGCCGACCACTCGGCTACGGCCGGCACTGGCAACGCGGTGGCGCTGGCTGACCGGCCGATAGCCGAGGTACCTGGCCGGGCAGCGGCGCTGGTGGCTGGCCGGTCAGTAGCCGGGCTGGCCGGCCAGCCGGCGGCCCGTCGCGCGGGCCGGGCGGTCGGCAGCATGGTCGCCGGCATCACGAACCGCCCGAGGTGACGCTGCTGGTGCCCGAACTGGCGGACGGTGCGCTCGACGCCTTGGTGACGCTCTTGCTCTTACTTGAGCTGCTCGTGCTTGAGCTACCCGATCCGCTGGAGCCTGAGTTTCCGGAACTCGCGGTGCTCCCGGCAGTGCTGCCCGAGGATGCCGAGGCGCTGGAGGCGGCATGCTCAGCCCCGGGCAGCGCGAACGCCACGGCGCCGGCGGCGAGCACGCTCGCCACGCCCGCGGTCGCGGTGACCGCGCGCAGCCGCGCATGCCCGTGATCGCGGTCCGCCATCGCTCGCCTGGTGTCGCGGGAGTGCCTGCTCATCGGATGGGTCCTTCCTGGCTGGGTTCTCTCGTAGCCTCCCTCCCGGTGCTTGGCCGCGTCTCTGGCCCGCCTCTGAACCAGCTATGAGTGGCCGGCCCCGGCGCTACGGCGCGCAGCGCTTGCTGGCGGCAGATGAGACGGCTGTCGGCTCGCACGGCTACGGCTGGCGGCCGGTCCTGTCCGCTGCATCAGCAGACGGCGAGGAATTCGTCAGCGCGGCGCACGAGTTCCAGCTCGCGCGGCAACCGCGCGAGCAGCTCGGGCACTAGCCGGCTGCCGAGCGCGGCTTCGGCCGGATCGGCGGGGCGGGCGCCAGTGACCCTCCCGACGTTGAACGCGATCCAGTCAAGCGAGCTCATCATGGACTGGCCGAGGTCGCCCGGGCGTATCCCGGTGACCAGGCCGCCTGCCGCGCGGTAGGCGCGCAGTACCTCGCGGCCGATGTCCTGCCGTTCCCAGCCGGCCATGGACATGGCCACGTCGGCTAGCTCGCGGCTGGGGACTATCGGCATGGCGACGTCCCAGTCGCACAGCACCGGGCCGTCCGCGGCGAGAACGAGGTTCTTCTGGTCGATGTCGCCATGTGACATGACCTCGTCGCCGGGCCGGTGGCCTGCCGCGCGGGCCAGCTCGGCGATCTCGGCGACGGCGGGCAGGACGGCCTGCAGCTGATCCGCCCACGGCGCGCCAGCCTGCCGTGCGGCCGTGATCAGGTCAGGCCAGCCGTCAGCGGTTGTGGTATCCGGCAGCGGGAACATGCTGCCCGGCCCCGGCAAAGCCACGCACCGGGCAAGCCCCTGGCCGCACGGCCGCACGGCATCAGTCCCTGAGAGTGATGGCCGCCTGCTGCAGCAGGTGCTCCGCCGGATCTATCGCAATCTCCAGGAAGAACCTGGCGGTCTCGCCGTCGAGCTCGACGGCGACGGAGGTCTCGCCATTGCCGCTGGTGAACGCACCAGGGCGGCAGGCACCCGCCCAGGCTGCGGCCACTTTGAGCCGGCGCATCAGCAGCCCGGTGTCCACGGTGCCGGCCACCGGCAGCGAGGCGGGCCAGCTGCCGGCACCGTCGTTCAGCAGCGAAATCAGCGATTCGAGGATGCGCGCGAGCGCCGAGTCCGGGGCGGGCGGCACGGCAAGGACGAGCGACTGGACGCGGGGGGGCCGCTGCGGGGTAAGCCGGATCTCGGCCTGGACCACGCCGTGCTCGCCGCGCAGCCACCACCGGCAGTGCGCGGGCGAGTCGAACTCTGCGGGCCGTGCCTGATCCTCGCTGAAGCCCCCGATCCGCTGGCTGATCAGCTCGGCACTGTGCCGGCGCTCGGCATACGGCGCATCCTGCGCGACATTCGCGGTGAACAGCCGGCTGGCCACCGCGTCATCCCAGGATCCGAGCAGGCCCATCACCGCACGCTGCCCGTTCAGCGTCTCCGGCCACGGGGCGCCTGGCGCGGGCACCGGGCCGCCGACGGTCAGCTGGCCGGGCGTGCCCGACCGGGACCGCAGCAGGGTCTCCAGCAGCCTGGCGCCGAGCGGGAGGGCCGGCGCGTAGGTGCCGTTCGCGAGGACGATGAGGCCGATCCCGCTGGCCAGATGCCAGCGCATGTGGCTGCCGAAGCCGGGGTAGCCGCCGCTGTGCTGGACGATCCGGCCGTGGGCTGTGTCGTCTTCGACGAACAGCCCGAAACCGTAGCTGCCAGGGCCGGGGTCGGCGGGGATCGACGGCGGCAGCGGCGGGAGGGCCACCTGCGTCAACTGCATCTCGCGCCGGGACCCGCGCCGGAGCGGATGCGGCCCACCGGAATCAGCATCGCCAGGGGGGAAGGCCGCGACGAAACCGGTCACCCAGCGGGTGAGGTCGCTGACCGAGCTGAATATCCCGCCCATCGGGGCGAACGCGCCACAGCCGTCCGGGACGAGTTCCTCCCAGCCGGCCGGACCGCGCCGGTAGCCGCGGGCGAGCTGATCGCCGGCGAACTCGGCGGCCTCGAACCCGGTGCTGGCCATCCCGAGCGGTCCGAGCAGGCGGGTCCGCACGAAGTCGGTGTATCCGGTGCCCGACGCCGCGGCGATGACTCTGCCGAGGATCGCGTAGCCGAGGTTGGCATACTCGAAGCGGGTACCTGGCGCCCAGGAAAAGCGGACGCCACCGGCGAGGAACTCCGCGAACTCCTGGTCCGGGGTTCCCTGCTCCCGGTCACCCCAGGGATCGTCGGTCGGCAGGCCTGCGGTCATGGTCAGCAGGTTACGGACGGAAATGGGCGGTGAATCGGCGGTCACCGGGCGCTGGCCGCGCAGTTCGGGGACATACTCCTCGGCCGGGTCGTCGAGGGCCAGCGCGCCGTCGTCCCGCAACGCCAGCACCGCTGCCGCCGTGAAGCTCTTCGTCATCGAGGCGATCCGGAAAACCGTGCCGGCATCCGGCACCGGTCCGCCGAGCCATCGCTCGCCGATACCCCGGGCATGCACCAGCGAGCCGCCTGCCACGATCCCGTACACCAGCCCCGGCTGGCCGCCACGGGCCAGGTAACTGTCCGCGATGGCAGCCAGTTCATCAAGGACCCTGGCCGGGAACTGCTCCGGCGGGGCCGGGCGACCTGGCATCGGGACGGGACCTGGTCGCTGGTCAGGCAACTCGCACCTCCGGATCGCGGTTCGCGGGCACGCAGACGGGCTCGTGGCTCGGGTTCGTCATGCCTCGGCGGGGGGCGCGGCGAGCAGGCGGCTGAGCTTGTTCGCGGAGCCGGACGGCCTCGCGCCGGCCTCGCGCAGCCGCTGCCCGGCCGCCGCGAGGATGGCCGGCGGCCCGGCGACTAGCTCCACCTCGACTTCGCGCCACGTCAGGTCCGCGGAGGTCATCTCGCGGCCTCCTGGTGATCCGGGCAGCGCGTCCCGGTGCCCGTTCACCACATCGTCTGCCACTTCGGCGAGTACCTCGCTGCCGGGGCCGGTGATGCGCCAGACGGTGCGCCTGGTCTGCAGCGTCGCCACCGGCCGCAGCGGACGGCCGTCCGTCCAGGCGGCGACGAGTTCAGCCAGGCCCGGCGGGACGCCGTCCGCGCTGCTGCCCAGCGGCGCGTGCACCTCGCGCCTGGTATCAGCGCCGGCCGGCAGCTTCAGGTGCCAGGCCGCGTCCGGCCCGCCGGTACGCCGCCGCAGTGTGACTCCGGCTGCGGCCAGCCGCAGGTCGCCGGTGTCGTAGTAACGGGCGACGAGCAGCTGGGTTTCCGGCGGCGCAGTCACGTCCGGGCCGCCCAGGCCGCCGAGGTCAGGCATGGTGAAATCCGGGTCCACCTCGTACTTCTGCTCGGTCTCCAGCTTGCCAGTCAGCCCGCCATTCATGCTGAGAGGCTACGCCCGGCCCAGGCGGACCTGGCGGGCGGATGCCGGCCGCAGATCACGGCAACCCGGCCATCTTCCTGCTCGGCGCGGAGAGCCCGATGCCGGTCAGCCACGGGGAGCAGACTGCCGCGCTGCTGCCGGCGTCCGAGGTGGTGATCGTTCCCGCGGCGGGCCATCTGTCCTGGCACGAGCAGCCCGGCTGCGTGGCCACCGCGCTGTCCAGGATCCGCGGCCGGGCGGGCGATCTGGAGCCCGCCGGATAACGGCGTCCTGGCGCGGCGCCAGGTTGTCCCGGCGTGTTCGACGGGCGCGAGTCCGGTAACAATGCGAGACTGCTCGTAACGCTCCGCGGTTGACGCCGGGCGGGGGGGCTACGGGGAATGATGGGTCTCAGCACGGAACACGGGGCGGTTGACGGGTACGAGGCGGTGGAGCTTCCGCTTGCGCCTGCGGAGCCAGGCAGCGGCGGCGCAGCCATGCTCCGCCGTCGCTCGGCGCGCGCCAGCAGGCGCGCGGTGCTGTACGTGCATTGCCTGACTGACTCCTTCGTGCCGGAAAGTCTCGCCAGCTGGTACGCCGAGCGGGGGTTCCATTTCTACGTCGCGGACCTGCGGCCGCCGGCCCGGCCAGATCAGCCGGCCGATGACCAGGGCGCCGGGCCGGATCTCAGCGGCTGCACTGGCGCGCTCGACGTGATGGCCCGCCACCTGCGGGAATCCGAGGCCATCGACACCATGGTGGTCAGTGCCCATGCGACCGGGGCGCTCATCGCGGCCCTGTGGTGCGACGCGCGCCGCAAGGCAGGACCGGCCGAAGCACTCATCCTGGCCGACCCCGCGTTCGGCAATGGCCGGCGCAGGCACTTAGGACAGGACACCGGACTGGCGAAAGGCGGCGGCTCCGGGAAGGGCGCTGTTCCTGACGAGGCGGGACCGGCCCGCGGCCGCCGCCTGCCAGGACCGCTCGCCGGTGCCCAGCGGCAGCTGCGGCGCGGCCTGGACATCTCCTGCCCAGTGCTGGTGATGTGCACCGCGGCCGGCTGGGACGCGCAGGG
>Ga0182024_10009665_pt1 | contig 19876 bp, 16 predicted proteins | sample P32metaG_FD_120480 | JGI IMG/M metagenome (GOLD analysis project Ga0182024, IMG submission 120480) | Permafrost microbial communities from Stordalen Mire, Sweden - P3-2 metaG (Illumina Assembly) | ecosystem: Environmental > Terrestrial > Soil > Wetlands > Permafrost | place: Sweden: Stordalen... | reverse complement strand
CTGGCGTCGTTTCTGGTTCGCTCAAAGACCGATCCAAAGACGGTGCAGGCGCTCTTGCGGCATTCGGACGTGAAGACGACGCTGCAGCTCTATGCACACAGCGTTAGCGCGGATCGGATGACGGCCCAAGGGGAAGTACTTCAGGCCATTCTTGGCGGCGCTACTCCCGCCAACAGCGGACTGAATGCGGACTGAAGCGATTTTGCTGATTCGATCTAACTGCTTTGAAATGTGGTGGCCAGGGACGGAGTTGAACCGCCGACGCCAGCCTTTTCAGGGCTGCGCTCTACCACCTGAGCTACCTGGCCACTTCTGGTTCGCACGCTTCTGTTCCAGACTTCATCCCCAAAACGACGGAAGGCTGATTTCTACCGTGCATTGGGCGTTCTCACCAAGGCGGGTTGCCGGAGCAAAACTGCCGATGTGCTGGAACGTGCAGAACCTACGAATTATAGCAACCTGGCGCCGTTCGCTCAAAATGCAGCTCGATTTTCACCATCCAGTTTCTTTTCTGCCGGCAAAAGTTGTTTCCATTTTTTCCCTCACATCCGAACGCTCGGAGCTCCGTTCACGATCGTCAGCGCGCAATGATTGGCGCCGAACCAGTAGGGAATCTCGCGATAATCTCTGACGTCAAATACGGCCAGGTCGGCGTCTTTGCCCGCTTCCACCGAGCCTTTGCGATCGGCAACGCGCAGCGCCCACGCTCCATTGATGGTCGCCGCCGCGATCGCCTCCGCCGGCGACATCTTCATATGCGTGCAGGCGAGTGACATCGCCATCGGCATGCTGAGCGTAGGAGAAGATCCGGGATTGTAGTCCGTGGCCAGCGCCACGGCCGCGCCCGCGTCATTAAATCGCCGCGCATTCGGATAGCTTGCGAGTCCCAGAAAATAATTTGCCCCCGGCACAAAAGTTGCGACCGTATCACTCTCGGCGAGGTTTGCAAGATCTGCGTCGTTCACGTGATCCATGTGGTCCAGCGACGCGGGCTTGTAGTCAAGCAGCGGACCAAGCCGGGTTTCGCTGAGTTGCCCCACGTGTCCCCGGACTGCAAGATCGCGTTGCCTCGCAGCCGTGAAAATCTGTTCGGTTTCAGCCGCGCTGAAAGCCCCGCGATCGCAGAACACGTCCACAAACTGTGCCAGCTTCCGCCGCGCAACCGCCGGAATCATTTCGTTGCAGACAAGATTGACATAGTCCTGCGAACGTCCGCGAAACTCCGGCGGCACGACATGCGCACCGAGAAACGTGGAAACCACCGTCCCCGGCCATTCCCGCGCGGCCGATCGAATTGCCTCCAGCGATTTCAATTCGGCTTCGAGACTGAGGCCATAGCCTGATTTCGCCTCGACTGTTGTGGTTCCATGGCGGGCGAAATCCTCCAGCGCTGCGGAGACCTTCTGGGTCAGCCTGGCCTTGCTGGCTTTCCGCACTCCGTCGATGCTCGATCGAATTCCTCCGCCAGCCTCGGCAATCTCTTCATAGCTCGCGCCAGAATTCCGTTTCTCAAAATCTACCAGCCGCGGCTGCGCGAATACCGGATGAGTATGCGAATCGACAAAGCCCGGCAAAACCACGCGGCCACCACAGTCGATTTCAATAACTTTTTTGCGATGTTTCTTCAACCACGGATCGCGGAGCGCGGCTTTCGTTGTGCCCACCGAGACAATCTTTCCGCCCACGCACAGCACGGCCGCGTCTTCGATGATGCCGAGTTCAGAAAGAGAAGCGCCACGGCGCGGCCCCTTCGCCGCCGACCGCAGCGTAAGGAGTTGGCCGATGTCCACCAGAAGTATGGTGCGCTGAGGTTGCGCGTTACTTTTCGCGGAGGTGATCACGCTGCAAGAAAGTCTACCAGTCGCGAGAAAACTTACGCGATCGCCAAACCGCAGTTTCCTACAGAGACACTGGAACCTGCTGCGGCGCAGTTGCTCCAATCTTCATGGTTTGGATCCCGGATGGTGGCTTGTTTCCTCGAACTGCGCCTTGGCTGCCGATCTTCCATAGATACATGGGCGCGTATGCCCGCCAGGGACGCCACGTCTCGGCGCGTTCTTCCAGTTCGCGAGAATTCTTTAATCCCATCGCGCGGCACACCGAGATCGCTCGACGGAAACGCATCTGGCTCTCCTAACTCTCGCATCGCCACGTATTGCGCCGTCCACTTCCCGATACCCGGAATTTCACACAGCCGCTCTTGAAAAGCGACCGCATCTACCACTCCCACGAATTGAATCTTGCCATCAGCCACAGCTCGTGCCAGCGCGCGAATGGTTTCCGCGTGCGCTTCCGTCAATCCGATGCTGACCAGCCTGGCGTCAGCCAGATCTTCAGGAGTCGGAAAAAGATGCGTAAGGATTTTTGCCGATGCCGGCGCCGATTCTGTCGAAGGCGATCCTGAAGATAACGGCTTTCCAAACCTTGCGGTCAAGCGCCCGGCCAGAGCCGTCGCTCCCTTTACCGTAATCTGCTGCCCGAGAATTGCGCGTGTCGCCAGTTCGAATCCGTTCCAGCAACCCGGCACTCGCAGCCCCGGGTCAGATTCCACGCGCTCCCTCAACGCGGGATCGAGCCTAAGACTTTGCACGATTGCCGACCAATCCGCATTGAGATCGAACATTGTGCGAATACGCTCGACAATAAAGAAGAGCGATCGCGGATCGCCAAACTCAATCCGCGCCACCAGCGCCGAATGTTCGCGATCGAGTGACACTTCAAAATATCCTTCGTGACCATGCAAAGAAATGGTGCGCCGATAAGAGCCTTGCTCCCCGCATTCCACGCCCGGCGTCGCGCGCGCCGCCAGAAATGCGAGCATCCCTTCCCAGTGATACGGTGGCCTGAAATGGAGGCGAAAGACATATTGATTTCCCGGCTGCGCCTTCGTCTGCCGCGCCTGGCGCCGGATCTGCGTCGGCGTTCGATGATAGACCTTGCGGATGCCTGCGTTGAAGCGCCGCACACATCCGAAGCCCGACGCGAGCGCGATCTGATTCATGGGCAAGCTCGTCTCGTCGATCAGCTTTTTCGCGAAGTGCAGACGCCGCGTTTGCGCGACCGCAATCGGCGTCGCTCCCAGATGCCGCAAAAACAATCGCCGCAAATGCCGTGACCCAAGGCAAATTCGAAGCCGGGCGCCATGGTTCTAAGCGGCGAAGATCGCACCAAACACGCTCAAGTCCGCGGCGAATGGAAACCCGAAAACGGCAACGTTCGCGAAACCGCCGTCACTTCGACCGATGGCGGAAAAACATGGAAGCCGTGGTTCGATCTGGTATTCCGCCGCTCGGCCGAAGCCGCTAAATGACACACTAAACTCAAAGCCCGCAGATTAGATTCCCAACGTGCTCGTATAATTGTGGGGACATGAACAGATTTTCTTGCGCACTGTGCCTCATCATCGTCCTCGCCGTCTCTTTGCATTCTCAAACTCAAACGCAATCGAACGAAAAGGTTCCCGTGATCGACGGCAACGCAGGGCCCTGCTCCGTCGAACTGACTGTGCTGGGGGCGGACAGCAAGCCCGTGTACGCGGCCACGGTCAAGGTTCATATCAAGTATGGCTTTGGCGGAATGCACAGGCTCGATCTCGAAGCCGGATCCAATTCGGACGGCAAGGTGAAATTCGCCGGAATTCCCGCCCGAGTGCAGCGGCCTCCACTGGAATTTCGCGCTTCGAAGGATGAATTTTCAGGTATTGCGGTCGTCGATCCCTCAACCCAGTGCCCAGCCAAATACGACATCACCTTGGAGAAATCGAAAGCACAAGACAGCCGCTAATCGGCGCTACTCCGCAAGAGTTGCTGAGGCTTAGAAACCGAGAGAAATCTCGTTCCGGTCGAGAGGTATCCGCAGATCGATTCCGCGCTCGCGATTGGCGCTGATCGTCGCGGCGGTGTCGAGCATGTCAAACGGTACCACGCGCTGTCGACGGTCAACGCTCAAAGTCAAAACGCTTGCCGTAAGCAAGAAGCGCCGAGTTTCCACCCGCTCTCCGTTCGCCAAGATGAAAATGGCCGGCGGTGGCATTTTGGTGGCTCCCGAATTTGGCGCAGCAGGAATCTCGATGACCAGCGGCTTCAATGCGTGAGGTTCCGGTTCCCTCAGCGGCTTTTCGTCGGGTCGCGGAATCACGGCTAAAGGCATAGCCTCATCCGCGGTCGCTTCACCATCGGTTTGCGCGTAGGCAAAGGGTTCGTCGTACGCGAATAGGCCAGAACCGAAGCTGCCGTGTTGGAGGTGCGAACGGCTGGAATAGAATCGGTAGGGAAAAACGCGATGGCCTGCGAAACCTGAGCGACCGGATACCCTGGCAGAACTACCGCTGCCATGAAAACCCGCGCTCACCCTCTGGGCATGGAGAGACCCGTCCAGAACGAAAGCGACCAGCAGCGCAAATAAAGCTGCCCGCGACATGGGGAGATTATAACTCGATCGTTCTCCGCGATTAGCTTCCCCTATTCCGCCGAATCCTTCTGACGCGTGGCGACAGTTGAGATACTCCTGCGTCAGGCCTTGCTGGACTTTGCGGCCTTCTTCGCGAGCTCTTCGGATAGCTTGTGCGCGTTCATGGAGTGCTCAAGCGCCTGTTTGCTGAGGTCGTGAGCGCTTAGATGATCTCCTTTGCCGTGAGCGACGGCGGCTGCGGAGTGGGCGTGGGCTGCAAGGTTGTGAAGCTCTGCGATTCGATTGTGTGGGCTCTGGGGCATCTTCTTCTCTCGCCTGCTGTGGATTTTTAATGTAGGCGCTTTTCGGTTCTTGCGCAACAAGCTCGCCAGAAATTCCGCGGCCGCGGCCGCGCCCGCGATTCACAACCTATGGTCAAGATCCTGTGTATAGCTGAAAAGGCGCCCAGAAAAACGGTTTGCGGAAGGAAGAGCCCGACCGAAGCAGGGTTAACTTGGCGTTGCGTAAAGCCACGTCGGGAGGTTCTCCTTTTTTCAACTCGCTGTATAGTTCGTCCATGAGCTGGGGAGTTGAGCTGTCGCTTACGTCCCAAAGCGCTCCAATGACGTGGTGAGCGCCGGCGCGCACGAAAGCCCAGGAGAGTCCCACCAATCCTTCTCCAGAGTACGCGCGTTCGCCCGCGCTGCGGCAAGTCGAAATGGTGACGAGTTCAGCGCGCAACGGGTAACGAATGATGTCGCGGGCATAAAGCTTGTAGGAGTCTTCGTCCGCATTCGCTCCAGCGGAATCTTTGGACAAAGCTCTGGACAAAACAATCGCGGAGTCGAGCGGACTGAGACGGCTAGCTGTGCCATGCGCCACAAAATGAATGTAAGAGAAACGCTCCGGCTTGCTGGCCAGATACGAGGGCGGACTCGCGCGATCGCGCCTGAACACCTGTTGTTCGCCAGGTGGGAAGTGCTTTTGGATGCTCTCCATCTCGATCGCCGCTTTAGGCAACGGCGGAAAATTATCGTTGGGAGCGATGGCATCGCCGAAAAGGAGAAGGTTGCCCGCGCCTTTGCGGTTTGCAGCGTTAGAGGCCTGCAATATTCGGAGCGAGCCGGCGCTCGAGATGGTGGCATCCTCGATCCAGTAGTGTTGCTTCGGCTCGTCTTTCGTTTCGCCTCGGGAGCTAGGGACCAGCAGCGTTTCGAAATTCAAGCTGTTGAGGGTGCCATCGGGGACGATGAAGATTTTCCCGTTTTCTGCGTCCTTCGAAGAAATGTTTTTCGGCAGAAGATCTTTCGCAGGCTCGACCAGGATGCGATAAAGCGCGGCGCCATCGTCGCTGGCGGTTGACGTGGATTCGCGTTGCTCGATAATGGCTTTTCGATAGCGCTCGACTCTGGTCTTGATTTCTGCCGCCGGAGGGAGTTGAAACAGGCCGACCTTCTGTGGCGTGATTGCCCAGAGGTAAGACTGTTCTTCGCCCAGCCAGTAGAAAAGGATGGTGCCTCCGGCATGGCGGGCGATTTGCTGGGCATCTAACGGAGGCGGTCCAACGGAACCTCCCTTGGGCAGCAATCCCAATCCTTCACTCAGAGTACGAGCGCGGCTGAAGTCGGCCCAGCGCAGGGCTTCGCCGGGTTTTTTGCTTACCACCAGGAACTGGACGTAGTCGTCGTAGATGCGGCGGGCGTTGGTGAGGAAAGAAATCTGCGAATCTTCATGCCGCACATCGTCGCGTGCGCCTTCGAAAGCGGCGAGAGCAGTTTGATACTCATGATCGGCCGCGTCTCGGTGCTGCTCGTCTTCATAGAGACGGGCCAACGAATGCTCCGCCTCCCACTTCAGGAAGACGGGACAGTCCTTGTCGGTCTCGACCTGGTGAAACGCCGTCTCAGCCTCGCCGGTACTGCCGCGACGAGCGGCGATCTGCCCCTGCACAAGCGTCGGATAGAGTTCATCGAGATGGTTCCCGTCTTGTCGTGCAATATCGAGAGCCTGCCGAGCGTACTGGCTCGCATCGGCCAAATCGCCGGTCTGCAACGCGAGCCGCGCCATCACGCGCAGGGCGTTATAGATGTCTTCCTTCGCATTAATTCCCCGGGCGAGGCCCAAAGCCTGCTGAAACGATTGCGCGGCCAGATCAAACCTGCGCTCGTCCATGTAAATGTAGCCGATGTTTGTGAGTTCGTTCTCCTGGTCCCGGACGTCCCCCAGTTGTGCCGCAAGCTGCACTGACTTGGCTGCCAACTCCAACGCCTTTTCGGAATCGCCGAGCTTGTAGTACGCCCAGGCTACGTTGAGCTGGGTAATGAGTTCGATTCTCCGGGCACCAAGGGCACTCGCAATCCGGTACGCGGCATCCGACCTATCGATCGCTTCATCGAACCGTCCCTCTTCGAGCGACTCATACCCGAGGTTGAGAAGGGCATAGGTTTCTAGTAACGGTTCTTTGCGGGAGCGCGCAAAGGTGAGGGTCTCTCCAAAGAGCCGATCTGCGGACGGCGACTGGTTCAGTTCGCTGGCCAGAAGACCCCGTGCAAGGATAACGTATCCACAACTTGGCGAGGCTGAGGTATCGCAGAGCGACGCCGCATCGTTAAGCGAGCGCTCTGCTTGTGAGAAGTCGTGCGTTTTAGCATTGGCCTCCCCAATAATCGTCAATATGGGTACAGCCAAGTCCGGTTGGCCAGAAGGCAACGGCGCTGATTTGAGCAGTCTTAGGACATCCTCGTACATCCCCTGATGGAGCGCAGCTCTTGCTTCGAGAGTTCGGAATTTCCAAGCCCATGCCGGGCTCGAACTAAACCGTTGGCCCTCTCGATGGGCTTCGTCCCGGGCCTGCTTCAGATCACCATGCAGAAGAGCCTTGTTGATGCGATCGAAAGCGGCCTGCGGATTCTCGTTTCTGCATGACAACACGCAGGCCAAGAACAGGAAAGACAGGCCGACGACTATCCGCCGGTACCGCCGTTTGACGGACCATTGTTCCCGTTGGCCATGGCGATTGGGCCATTGACAGTCCCGCCGCCAGAAGATCTTGCATCCGCCTCGATCATCGTCAGATGGAAGGCGCGATCCACTATCGGTTTGGCCAGAGAGACTTTGCCAAAGCCGGGCACTTCGACGATATGGCCGTACGATGTGCCTGGAGCGATTCGCTCCACGCTGTTGACCAATGAGCATTCAACCTTGCCTTTTTGCGCGGCTGCGGAAGAATCCCAATGGTACTGCTGGCGATCTGAATCGGAAAGGCCCGAAGAACTCCGAATCCGGGAATTGTCTCCTCTGAGCCTCAGCTGAGCCTGGCGAGGGATACTATCTTGGAATAACTCCTCTCGCAAGACGATTTCGTACTAATTAACGAGTTACTAACACAAGTTCTATCAGATTGCGGGGCCGTTGGACCCATTGGCATTGGCGGTAGGGCCGTTGGCGGTCCCACTGGCTGGGCAGCCCAGACGCATTTTGAGCATATCCAGCGTGAAGTAATTGCTGCCGCTCGCCTCGGTCTGAGAATCAGCGCTCTTCCGGAGCAAGAGGGGGCTGTGCTCTTTTTTGACGCCGACTTCGACTTCGCCCAAAGTCACGGTCCCAAAGTTTTCGATGAAAATGTGATTGCTGAAAGTTCTGACCCCAGGCAGCGGAATCGGCTTAATCTTCTTCACGACTGTAAAAGTCATCGTAGGATATCCGCCCTCACCGTTAGGGATAACTCCGACCGCTTCTTCTTTGGCCCGCTTCTTGAGGTCGTTGATGTAGACGATCTGGGCACCGTACTTTTTCTCGATGCTTTCGGGCAGATCGTCGTGGTCGACAAAGTCATCCAGTCGCCGCTTCACCCGGTCGAGAAAATCGACATCCTGGAAATAGTGGCAATCGTTTGCCGGCTTCTGGCCAAAGATTCCCAGATCGAGTTCCAATTCGACCGGGTATCCGCCAACCCGCAAATTGTCGAAGCGCGTGCCGATGAAGCTCACCTGAGGAACGTTGCCGTTCGTCGCCGGATGCTGCGTGCAAATCTGTGCCACCACGCGATCCGCCGTGATGATATCTTCCACGTTGTATCCTTCGATCGCCGCCGTCGACAGCGTGACCCAGCCGGAGTGATCTTGGCCGAAGATATCCACTTTCTGTTGGAGGTGGGTGCCGGCGACGCGAGTGTGGCCCCCCCGGAACGAAATCAGACCTTCGATGTTGGTCTCGCCGACCGATTGGGTGATGAGGCTTTCGCGGCGAGTTTGCTCCAGAACAACGCGCCCGTATTCCTGAATAGGCTGTTTGATGGGATGTTCGATTTCGCCACGCAGTATGTAGGCTTCGGCACGGTACATGTGGTATTGCCCCTGCGCTGCCCCGGACGTTATCGGCAATTTCGGATTTGCTGCCATAGGTTTCTCTCCACTCGTTTGAGTCACTTCTTTTCTCTACTTCTGATTTTGCAACTCGATCGGGTATCGGCCTAGATCTTCACTTCCACCGCCAGCGGCTAAGCCGTGTACTGCTAACGTACCGGGATCATGATCGCCCCCGGAAACGCCCGCTGGAACATAGAGTGACAGCGTGTCCCCGGAAGCAGGGGCCGTGCGCGACCATTGTAGTTTTCCCCGCGGACTATACAAGTCCAATTTGTAAGAAGAAAAGCGGCCGCCGGGGGGAAGGTTGAGTGTCAAACCGAACGCCTGACCGCCGCGAGCCGGCACAGAAATCGGCTCCGCGCCTCTGACATTGAGGTTCACGACCGCCGATGCCAGGACTTGCGGACTGTCGACTGCCTGCTGCAAGAGAACGTTTGCCCGATTCTGATAAGCAATCACGGCCAGCAACAAGGCAAGAACGGGCACGGCGAATGCAGGCCGCAGCCAACCAAACCATCCAGGCCCTGGCGGCACCGCCATTCGCTCAACAGACGGCGCCTTGCTTTCGAATTGGATCTTCTTGTGGTCTTCCGCCCGCAACACAACCTTGCTCTGTTCCACGAACAAAGCACCCGCGTGCACGTCGGCCGCACAATTCGGGCAGTCGAAATAATGCTCTTCGAATTTGTCTCGTGCCTGAGGATCGAGTTCGTTCAGCAGATATCGTTCCGTCATTTTTTGACGAACCACCGCATCGTCGTCCATAGGTATCAATGCCCCCTCATACAATCAATGGTGCGCCGGCGCGACCAAGCGTTGCACCGCTATCAGGCCGAAGTAGTCTCCGGCGCATCATTATTTTTTAAATACAATGCCTTGAACAATTGCTTCGCGCGATAGAGCAGCACTCGCAGATACTCGCGGTCTACACCGAAATCGCGGCAAACTTCGTCTTTGTCTCGCTCTTCGAGAAAAACCTCGCGCAGCAGCCGCCGGTCCCGCTCAGGAAGTTGATCGAGAATCTCCCGGACCTTCTGCTGGATTTCCTGGGCAGTGAACATGGCCAGCGGATCGAGGATCGGAGAAGGAAGTTCCTTTGGTTGGTCGTCATCACTATCGTTATCATTATTATTGCGAGCGCCGTGGCGCGCGGCGGCGCGATAGTGCTCCAGCAAGACGTTGTTGCAAATCGAGTTAACAAACGATCCCAGCCGCTCCGGATGAACGATCTTCCCCTCGCGCAGGGCCACGTAAAATCGAGCGAAGGTTTCCTGTCGCACATCTTCGATGGCTTCCCATGACCGTAGACGGGAGCGCAATTTCACCTGGATGAGGGCGGTGAAATACAAGCGAAAATGTTCCTGAGTGCGAAAATCTCCTGCCCGCAGCCACTCGACATAGGCTTCATTAAAGGAGTCGAATTGCAAGAGTTTGCCCCTAGGATTGGTAGGTGGCAGACAGTTTAGCACCGGCGATAGGGGGTGGTGGTCGTGTTCCGGGGCGATGGTGAGGGAGGGCGTCTGCGACGAAGGTGGGTGTTTCAGGGCCGCATGGTTGCCGCGGCGTCGTCCAGTTGGCGAGATGGAGCGGATGGCGTGCACAGGGAAGCGTGAAACTCTTTTCAATTAGGCAGACCAACCGATCTGCATTCTCCGATCTGCGTCCTCTGGAGAAGCCTTGCGAACTAAGCGCCGGAACCGCTTCCCCGACGGCTCCGGCACCTTTGCTGGAACCCAACCTGGAGTTTCCAGATCAGGCTCCTAAACTGTGGCTTCATCGCCTCATCGAGCGCGATGTCTTCCACTTATTGGGATAGTGCGGAACGGACAAGAATCGTTTCAAACAAAATTTTGGGGGCACAGAGCGAAGCGATCGCGCCTTCCCTTCCAGTACCCACCGACATATTCGATTCCGCGAAGGAGAACAAACCTGGTTCTCGTTCTGATGTTAGAGAGGTGTCTTCCAAACGGAACTAACGTTGGTGGATAAGTGTGGAACTCCTTTGGAGCAAATAAAACGGCCTAATTTCATGGCAGACAATTCTTGGGAGGTGGGCGGCCTTGAGTGTGAAAACTTGGACGACGTATCCAGCGTATCCCCATGCTCTTCCTTTCCGCACCATCTTTGGTGAGTACCGTGCACGGCGCCCCAAGGATCTTGCCGATGCGGTGCTGCGGGTCATTCGGAAGCCGGAGCGTATCCCGGCAGAGTTCGACGACCTGTCGTTGGCGGAGATTCTGAAATCCGCGCGTGGCTCGGAGGAACTTGCTGAAAGCGCGGCGCAACGCATTCTGAAATCGAAGCATGGGACTGGCGAACTTACCGCAGCAGTCGCGAAACACATTCTGAAGTTAGAGCTGACCCCGCAAGACCTCGGAAGCGTATGGGCGAGGCTTGATGCTGACATCGCGAAATCTGAGCAAGCGTATCGCGACCTCGGATTGGCGAAAGAACATTTGCAGGCGCAGCGGCAGACCCGCGGAGAACCGAGCGAGGACTTCAAGAAGAGACTGGTCGAAGCGTACGAGCGAATGTTACTCGCCGAGATCATTTGCCAGATTTACGATTGGCCGCTGAAATCCATTTTGCACGCTATGCAGGCCACGGCCGTGTGCCTTTCCGGCGGCGGCATCCGGAGCGCGAGTTTTTCACTCGGCATCCTCCAAGGTTTAGCGCGATTCAGCCGGCGCGCGCCGTGCGAGGAGAAGCAAAGGCCGCTGCTCGATACGCTGGACTATTTATCTACTGTTTCCGGCGGCGGCTACATTGGCAGTTGGCTCATGGCTTGGTCACAACGAAGTGACTACCATCAGGTGATCGACCATTTGGCGGCGGCAGCGCCCACCTCGGGCGACCCCGAGCCTCAGCCCATCCGGCATCTACGCGAGTACACCAACTACTTATCGCCGAGGTATGGCTTTACGCTGGACACGTTGACCTTGCTGTCGATCGTTATGCGCAACATGATCCTGAACTGGCTGATCCTTGTGCCCTTGGTCATGGCGCTGTTCTGTCTGCCGGAATTCCTCTACAACTTGTCCTATGGGTGGGCCTTCGCCCATCAAGGCTCTGAAACCTGGTTTCATGGAGTGATGGGTTGGGCCATCGTGTGCGTTGGCTTCGCTTCGGTAACCGCTGTGTGGCGAATGTCGTATAAGGCAGGAGGTGCTGATCCGGAGAAAGAAGGGAGCATTCTTATTGAAGTTGGTTTTTTCGCTTTGCCCGTTCTGGTGAGTGCGTGGTTGTTGGGTGAAGCTTCCGCCTGGGCATACATCAATGGCGCATTGACTGACCAATTGTCGGTGCTGCGTCTGGCTCGATGGCTGTCTATTTACACTGCCGTTCCGCCTTTGGCGATGTCCGTGGTTCGCCTGCGCCAGCTCTGGCGAAGCGATGGCGCGACCCCAACAACGTTTCACAAACATGACGGAAGCGGACGGCTCGTCTGGTTCAGGCTGATCTGGTCGTTCGTCGCACCTTTATTAGTCGCCGCGCTCACAGGCTGGTTGCTGGCCGAGTGCGCATTGTATGTGGGGCCGCAATTCATCCAATTCAATCGTTGGGGCATTGTTGTTATCCGGCACGAGTATGTGATTCTGGCGGTTCCTATCGTGCTCGTTGTGATGATGTTGTCATCGACGCTGTTGACGGGGTTATTAACCAACATCGAACGGGAGGAAGAACGGGAATGGTGGGCGCGTGCCGGAGGGCTGCTTTTTTCGTGCCTTTTGATCTGGCTAACTTTGAACAGCATCGCTCTTTTATCAGCGGATTGGTTCCACAACGTGCACGCCTCAATTCTTGGAGCGGTTGGTCTCGGCGCAGGCTATATCGGCAGCGCCGCAGGGCTGAGCGCGGCCACCACCTCCGGCCTCAAGCGCGTCAATGCCGAGCAACTGACGACGTTCGAGAAGTTCCTCGCGAAACACGGAATGATCGCCCCGGTGGCCTCGGGCATCGCACTGATGTTTCTTGCATTGTCGATAGCAACACTCACCACCTGGCTTCGGAGGGACTTATCCAACGGATGGATCGCTACAGCCAAATTGCTGAGCCCCAGCGACCTGCAAAATTCGTGGTTCCATTATCTGGAAGTGACGAGCAATCTGGGGAAGACGGAACGCTGGATCGGTATTCTCGACCAGCTCAAATTGCACTCGCTCGGCGCGTTTGTCGTGTTTGCAGCGGCTTGCCTCGTGGCACTCTTCGCCAACAAGTTCGTCAATATCAATACTTTTTCGCTGCATGGAATGTACCGCATGCGGCTCACTCGCGCGTACCTCGGGGCTTCGAACTTTGCTCGCGATCCTGACTCCTTCACTAACTTCGACAGCAGTGACAACATGCACGAAGTCGACATGCTCTGCAAAGACTCGCCGCTGCATATCATCAACACGGCATTGAACCTGGTCGCCACGCGTAATATGGCGTGGCAGCAGCGCAAGGCTGAACCCTTCAGTTTTAGCCCTGTCAGCGTCGGAAGCTGGCGGCTAGGCTACGTCTCCACAGAGGACTACGGTGGCAGTAAAGGTGTGACCGTGGGTACAGCGATGGCGATCAGCGGAGCCGCGTTTAATCCCAACATGGGTTACCACTCGTCGCCATTGGTCACCCTGTTGATGACCTTCTTCAATGCCCGGCTGGGCTGGTGGCTTCCTAACCCCATTTGGCCGAATCTGCAGAAGTGGCCGGAAAGCTGCACTACCCGCCGCTTCCTCGGAAGGAACGGGCCAGAGTGGGCTTTGATGCCCTTGCTGAACGAAGCAATTGGGAACACCGATGACTCCTACAAGTGGATCGAGCTATCGGACGGCGGACACTTCGAAAATCTCGGACTTTACGAGATGGTCTTGCGCCGTTGCCGGCACATCATCGTGGTGGACGCTGATGCGGACGGCGAATTTCAGTTTGAAGATCTGGGCAATGCAAGTCGCAAAATCGAAATTGACCTGGGTATCCCGATCACCTTCCCCGATTTCCCCCAGGGCCTGCCCATGAAAAAAGGAGTTGAGCCTCTGAACATCTACTGCATTCGTGGAGAGATTCAATACGATTGCGTCGACTACGGAGAGGGCAAAGGCGAACTGTTGTTCATCAAGCCGATGCTGAACGGCAGCGAGCCACCTGACATTCGCGCGTATGCCGCCTCCCATCAAACCTTCCCTCATGAGGCCACGTCGAATCAGTTTTTTAATGAAGCGCAGTTTGAAAGCTATCGCCACCTGGGGTCGTGGATGATCTCGTCTTACTTCGAAAAGGGTTCCAAAGGGCTGCCGCCATCCCCAGTGGGATGCGACATGGCCACGTTCTTTACCTGTGTGGAGTCTGTAGACAAGGGCGGCAATAGCGCCAGAATGCACTCGGCTGCAGCTATTGCCTCCGCGAAAGCAACTACACTTCCGGCCGGCGAGATATAGATCAAGACCCCCTTGCAAGCGCGGAAAAACGGAAAAACGCCGATTTTCGTGGATTTCTGGCGGAGGGATTCTATTCACCGTCGTTACCTACAAGTGCCGACGAACACTACACTTCCGGCATAATACCCCTGTGTTTAAGAGGGTTACAAGCGAAACCGATCTTCGGTTCCCGTTTCTGTAGTTCCCCTAATTCGCTGCGTTTCCGATGAAAATGGTATCACTGGTATCAGTCAAATTGGCTGATTCGGGCACACCAGGCTCGGGTGAGTTCGGCGATGCGTGAATGCATGTCGAGACAGATTGATCGCGGAGGTAAATCTCTTCACAGTGCGTGGCAAGTTTCTCGGCGCATTGACTCTTTCTTCCCTCGAGAGGCGCTTTTGTGTGACACTTGGACCCCGAAAGCGAATCGAAACGAGGCAAAATGACCTTCTCCAAACTGACCTTGATCGCTGTCTTTTTCACACTGCTCTCCTGCAAGGTGTCCCTGTCCCAGGAATTGAACGCAAACTTTGCCCGCGATCCTGGCCAGCCCATCGATCAGCAGTACACCGATCAGATCCACAAATACACCACCGATCCCTCCTTTATTTCTCCGCTGGTCGATTACCTCCCGACGTCGAAAACCGTGCCCACACCGGCCAAAGTACTTGGTGACGTGTCTGGAGCGCCCGACATGCTGCCTTACGCCGAAGATGTTTACAAGTATTTCCGCCTGCTGGAGGCCAGCAGTCCGCGGGTGAAGGTCTTCACTATCGGCCACTCCGAGGAAGGACGAGAGATGATCGCCGCAGCGATCGCTGACGCCAAGCTCCTCGCCGATGCGAAGGAAAATGACGCGCGTCTTGCCCAGCTTGCCGACCCGAGAAAGATCGGCCTGGATGACGCGAAAGCACGCCAGATCATCGACCAATCATGGCCCGTCTATTACATTACCGGCACCATCCACTCACCCGAGACGGGAGCGCCCACGGCCCTGATGGAACTCGCCTATCGTCTGGCCGTCGACGATGCGCCTTATATCAAGTACATCCGCTCGCACATGATTGTGCTGATCACTCCGGTGGTCGAAGTGGATGGCCGCGACCGCATGGTCGACATCTACAAATGGCACAAAGTCCATCCCGGCGAGGTTTGGCCGCACCTTCTGTACTGGGGACACTATGTTGCGCACGATAACAATCGCGACGCCATGGCCATGACTCTCGCACTGACGCGCAACGTTCTCGACACTTATCTTGGCTGGCATGCGCAAGTGTTGCACGATTTGCACGAGTCGGTTCCTTTTCTCTACGACAACACGGTCGGCGATGGACCCTACAACGCGTGGGTCGATCCGATTCTCGCCGACGAATGGGCAGAACTAGGCTGGAACAATGTTGCCCAGATGCAGAGCTTCGGCATGCCCGGAGTATTCACCCACGGCGACTTTGATACCTGGAGTCCCGGCTACCTCATGTTTCTGGCCAGCATGCACAACGGCATCAGCCGCCTCTATGAAACTTTCGGCAACGGTGGCGCCGATACCGAGAAGCGCATCCTTCGGCCGGAAGACTACTCGCGCACCTGGTACCGGCAGAATCCGCCACTTCCGGTGGTGAACTGGTCGCAGCGCGACAACAACAACTACGAAGAAAGCGCTTTGCTCTCCACCCTGTCTTATTTCTCACACAACACGCACCACTTCCTCGAGAATTACTATGGCAAGAGCAAGCGCGCCGTTGAAAAGCCATCGCTCGAAGGGCCCGCTGCCTATGTGATCCCAACCGACACCGCCGATGCGAATCGCCAGGTCGAGTTACTCAAAGTATTGAAGCGCCAGCATGTCGAGATCGAACAACTATCCGAGGCGGTGACTTCCGCCGTCCCGGCGGAAAAGCGCGGAGACAAGCCGAAGCAGGAAACCTTTCCTGCCGGCAGCATTGTCATCCGCATGGACCAGCCTTACTCCCGCGCCGCCGATGCGCTGCTCGATCGCCAGTTCTGGGCTGCAGGCGACCCGCAAAAGCATCCTTACGACGACACAGGATGGTCTTTCTCTCATCTCTTCAATTTGAAGGTTGCACGTGTTGTCGATCCTATGATTCTCAAGCAGAAGATGACACCGCTTGACGATCCGTCGACGCTCGCGGGCAAGGTTTCCGGCTCGGGCCCTGTGCTCGCCGTGGCGAACACCGGCCAGATTTCTCTCTTGCCCCTGGTCTACAAACTTAAAGGTGCGACCGTTCAAGTCTCGGAAAAGGCTTTCGATGCTAACGGCAAACATTTCGCGGCCGGTTCGCTGCTCGTCACGAACAGTGCCGATGACGACGTGACCAAAATTCTGCGCGATTTATCTCTTGACGCATTGCGACTCGGCGCAGCGCCGTCCGTGCCAGTCCATGCGGTCAGCGCTCCGCGTATCGCGTTCATGCACACCTGGCTGGGGACTCAGACGGAAGGTTGGTGGCGCTATGCCTTCGATACCGCGGGCGTGCCTTTTGATTACATCAACACGCAAACCGTGGCCAAACAACCGGAGCTGCGCGCAAAATACGATGTCATCATCTTTGCACCGGTTGGTCATGCCTCTACGCTTGAAATGCTTAACGGCATTCCGCTGTGGAATAATCCGATGCCATGGCAGAAATCTGAGCTGACTCCAAACCTCGGCGCCATCGACAGCACCTCTGACATCCGCCCCGGCTTGGGTTACGACGGACTCGCTCACCTGAAAGAGTTTGTTGAGCAAGGCGGCCTCCTTATCACCTGCGAAGACACGGCTCAGTTCGCCATCGATACGGGTCTTGCGCCCGGAGTGAGCGTCGCTCCAGCAGGCGACGCGCGCGTTGTCGGCACAGTGCTGAACACAGTCTTCGTCAACCGCGACCATCCGGTCGCCTTCGGTTACGGGCCCGGCGTTCCTGTCATCAGCTCCAGCGGCATGGCCTTCAACCTCAGCAGCATACTCGGGCGCACGGGAGGCCGCATGTTGATGGACCCGTTAACGGATCCGCTTGACCCCTACGCGAAACGTGCGACCGGGCGCGGGAACGTCGAGGACAGCGACGAGCCGCAGGGAAGAAAAATCACAGAGTCCGAACCGCTCGTGAAGCAGCAGCCCTGGGAGCCGAAGCCGTTAGACGAGGAACAAACGCGCAACAACCCGCTGGTGATTCCGGTGCCGAGCCGGCCGGATGTCATCCTGCGCTTTTCTGATGCCAAGACCTTGCTGCTCGACGGCCTGCTCGACAAGGGTGGATCGATTGCCGAGCATGCCGTGGTGGTGAACGCGCACCTCGGCCAGGGAAACGTGCTGTTGTTCGGCAACAACCCGGTTTATCGCGGCGAGACCATCGGGACGTATCCGCTGGTGTTCAACGCCATCCTCAACTATCAGCACCTCGCGCACGTTTCCGCGCCGGCAGGCAAACAGACACCCGACAATAACGCAATGTCGCAATAGGGAATGCTCTTCGGAAACGGCGCACTCTCGGCGCGTATATGGCACACGGCCCTATTGCGCAAGCATTCGCTGAGCAGTCGTACTACGGCTATCTCTATCTCTATGACCGTGGACAGAGCATCGCTTAGGTTAGCTCCCGAGGGTCAGTTGGCGACCGTGGAGACCTGCTGCTACAGGGAGCAATTGGGGACTTCTGAAGCGCATAAGTGTGGCGGACGCGGGTAGCGATGGCGGGGTCCCTAACAATGTCCAGCAATGTCGTCTCTAAGGCCGCCGCAACTTCTTTATTTACACAAACACTCAATTTCTCAATCTGAGGCGACTCCGGTGGGTAGTTCAACCACACCATATTTTAATGTCAGCTGCGTTCAAACTCGAAGGAGATAGTTCAGAAATTGTTTTTGATTTTCCTATCGAGCAACCAAGAGCGATGGCAAAGAAGAGACGCGCCCTTATTCTCCCTGATACAGAACGCCAGGCTTCGTGTGATTTCGGAGAGAGACTCACCTTGTTGTGGCAGAATGTCCACTCGCGTTTCTTCCGACACATCTACCGCGCTCAAGGTAACGCCAGGGGGCGTTTGTGTTGCGGAAGCTGGCGGCGCGGGAAAAGAGGACGGCGCAGCGGCCGCTACTGGCTGAGTTGATAAGTTCGGGCTAGTCATGGATGATTCCTTTCCGTACACGTAAAGGATCGCACATTAAGGGGGATTGGTTTAGCTCCGTTTGGTCGTGGCGACACAGGACGAAGGTGCGCCGTTGATCGTCTGGGTCGGGCCAGGGAAAAAACGCCGGAGGTGCGGGCTGACCGTACTATTTCGGAGTAGGGTCGAGAGGTTCACCGACCGCGGAGTTAATCGCGGTTCCAATTTCCTCGGTGGGCCGCTCGGGGACAACCACCTGAGCTTGCGTGGGGTAGTTTTTAGGTTCTGTTGTGTAGTTCTTTATCGCCTCATCTTGCTTTGCTAATTGGCGCTCTGACTCGCGGCTTTCCATCGCACTCTTCAAGTGATCCCGATAACGGCTGACGATGACTGCATGGGTGGTTTCCTTTGCATTGCCCATACACTCAAGAATAGTGGCGATCAGCGCAACCATCTGGTTCTCGTCCATCGGTTGCCTCCAAACAGATTATATATTTGTCGAAAACTCCGAGATGCGTGGCCCCGGCGAATCTCGACATTGTTAAGATTAATTATTGGTTTTTCGTCTGCTCCTTTGGTTCAGTCTTGGGCTCACGACCCACAGCAAACAGCTGCAACCAGTCCGCCAATCTTCTCCGTCTAAACGGTCGGCCGGAACCGCGCAGTTCGCCCTGCAAGATTTGACCTCCCTGAGGTCGTTCTAATGAATTGCTTCACATCAGCATTCCCCAATCGGTAATCCTCCCAAAAGGACGCACTGAAGCTCCGTGACACGTTACACCTGCGAGCCCCGCCCCCGCCATGCCGCAGCGTTGTACGCAGAAGCCATTCATGTATTTTTGGCCAAGAATGGCGATTGGCCTAATACCCAACTCGGGTCCCGAGGTGAGTGGTCCTTGGATTGGCCTCTGTGTGCAGTCTTGAACAGCCGTACTATATCGACGGTTGTAGCTTTGAGTAGGAGGATCGATCATGTGCTTGCAGGACGAACTGGATCCCGTACCCCAAGAAGGCGTTTCCCGAAATGCCACAAGCGCTTCCGGTGGTGCTAACGACTCACCCTGGCTATATCGAGAGCTCAGCGTTCCAAAGAATAAAATTGGGTTAATCCTAATGACGCGTCTTAGGATTCTTTTGGTCGATGACGACGAAGATGGGATCTTCACAACGCGAAAATTGCTGGAAAGCAAGCAGTGCGACGTAGTATCAGCGATGTGCGTCACCGAGGCCCTCGAGCAGATTGCCGCACAACACTTCGATGTTCTCATCACTGATCTGTGCATGCCGGACCCCGGAGATGGTTTCTCAGTAGTAACCGCTATGCGTCACTTTCAACCCGAGGCGCTGACGTTAGTGGTTAGCGACTATCCGGACATGCACCAGGCGATGGTCGCAATTCTCCTGCAGGCAGATGAAGTTTTTGTGAAGCCCTTCAACGTTGAACAACTTATTCCACTCATCGATAAAAGAAAGCTGACATCCACACCCTTGCCTAGGGAGACTCTGATTAAGCTCTCTGCTTTCCACAAGCGGTCAAGTTAGAGTGTCTGAGTAAATGAAACAGAGGACCCTAGCGATGATGACTGGCTTTGAGCAGTACACGAGGAAGACGAGG